>OCPS01003088.1_pt1 | contig 9935 bp, 9 predicted proteins | sample 1538651 | NCBI WGS metagenome assembly OCPS01 (sample SAMN04571715, study PRJEB22368) | human gut metagenome | biome: human gut; material: stool | host: Homo sapiens | place: Luxembourg | collected 2012-09-21 | reverse complement strand
GAGTGCGATCCCTCAATCACGAGCTGATCTGCCGGCGTTTCCACGATGCAGAGCTTATCTTTCTCGCGGGTTTCGTCCGAACAGGTGTCGCAGATCTCGGACTCGCAGAGCGTATTGCATCGGGCGCAGTGCCTGACGGACGCCGCGGCATCCTCAAGCTCCTTCGCCAGACGGTGCGCTTCGGCGTGCTCGTCATCCGAAAGGAGATGAAACGCGATCCGCTGAGCCGAAAGCGGGCCGATGCCCGGCAGTTCGGCGAGCGCCTCCGCGAGTCTTCTCAGCTTGGGACTAAGCGCCATAGCCGTTCTCCGGATTCCGTGGCGCGATCATCAGAAGCGCATCCCGGGAGGAAGAGGCATGCCGGCCGTGGCGACCTTCATGCGTTCCTGGGTCGTACGCTCAACTTCCTTCAGTGCGGCGTTCACAGCGGCCGTCACGAGATCCTCGATCATGTCGCGGTCTTCGTCATAAAGCGACGGATCGATCTGAATCTGCTTGCAGACGTACTTGCAGGTCATCGTGACCTTGACGGCACCGCTGCCCGCTTCTCCCGTCACTTCGACATTGGCGAGCTCAGACTGAAGGCGCTGAAGGTTCTGCTGCATCTTGGCGGCCTGGGCCATCAGCGAATTAATGTTTCCTCTCATGTTTTCCTCTTACTTAGTGCAGGGGCTTCGGCTTCGTATTCCAGTCCACGGAATCCTCGCGCACCTCGCCCTTAAACTGGTTAATGATATTGCTCACGACGCCGGAGCTGCGGAAATCCTGAATCAATTTCTGCCTTGCCGCGGCCTCTTCCCGGTTCACCTGAGCCCAGACGGTATCCCCCTTCACCTCACCGGTCTGGAAGGTCACCGAGAAGGGATGTCCAAGACGCTTCGAAAGCGCCCGTTCAAGGCTCTTTCTCACGTTATCGGACGTCAGCGTGGATGAACTGTTCTTCAGCACCACCCCGGTACTCTTCAATTCAACGCATTCGGACCGGGAAGCAGACTGCCACTCCAGCCCTGAAAGTTCCGCGCTGCGGATCAGACTCTGCCAGTCGAGCTCCTCTGAATCGGCGGAACGCTCTTCAGGAGGGATGGTTTCCTCGGCTGGCTCAAGCTGCACCCAGGGCGGAAGATCCTCCTCTTCATCGGGTGAGGCTTTTGCTTCTTCCGGAGGCGGTGGAGGCGCCTTAGGCTTCAATTTTGGTTTGGGTGCCGGAGCAGGTGCGGGCGCCGGAGCCGGGGATTCCGCCTTCGCGGGCGCAGCGGCCGCGGACTCCGCCTTGGAGACCGGCGCCGGAGGCTCAAGCGGCTTCCCGCCATGAGGCAGCTTCGCGATGCGGGCCGCCACCGGGCTTCCGGCCGGCTTGAAGGCGAGCATCCGGAGAAGCGTCATCGTGAAACCCGCATATTCATCAGGCGCCAGATGAAGGTCATTCCGTCCGTTGATCGCAATCTGGTAGTAGAGCTGCACTTCGTCAGGCGTAAAAGCCCCGGCAAGCTCCCGGATGGAATCCGCCTCAGCGTCGCCGGAAATGCTTGCCGGCACCCGCTGGGCAATAGCCGTCCTGTGAAGGAGGCTCGCGATATCGCGGAGCGCCTGACGGAAGGAGAAGCTGCGCATCGCCATCTCATCCGCGATGGAAAGCATGCCGGCCGCGTCGTTATCACGCAGGCAGCGCAGCAGTTTCACGAGGATTGAGGAATCGACAACGCCGAGCATTGACTGAACACCAGCCAGTGTCACCGCGCCATCCGAGAACGCGATCGCCTGATCAAGAAGCGACAGACCGTCGCGCATGGATCCCCGGGCGCCGGCGGCGAGGAGCCGCAGCGCAGCGGGTTCGGCTTCGATCTTCTCCACCTGCAGGATATGCGCCATGTGATCAGCCACTTCCTGCGGCGTCATATTGCGGAGATTGAACTGCAGGCAGCGCGACAGCACCGTGATCGGCACCTTCTGCGGATCTGTCGTCGCAAGAATGAATTTGACGTACTCGGGCGGCTCCTCCAGCGTCTTCAGCATGGCATTGAAGGCCGTGCTGGAAAGCTGATGCACTTCGTCGATCATGTAGACCTTGAAGCGGGCGTTCGTCGGCGGGTACATGGCCTGCTCAAGCAGTGCCGTCATCTCATCCACGCCTCGGTTGCTCGCCGCGTCCATTTCGATGTAATCGACGAAATGGCCTTCATCTATTGCGCGGCAGGCTTCACAGACGCCGCATGGCTTATCGGTGATATCACCCTTGCCGTCAGGGCCTGTGCAGTTGAGGCATTTCGCAAGGATGCGGGAGAGCGTGGTCTTGCCAACACCGCGGGTTCCGGTGAAAAGGTAAGCGTGATGAATCCTCTTTTCACGCAGCGCATGTCTCAGGGCTTTGACGACGTGCTCCTGGCCCACCACGCTGTCAAAGTCGTGAGGTCGCCATTTTCGAGCAAGAACCTGATAGGACATTAGTCATTTCCTATTGGGAAGAGACGCGGATCCGGCAGCCGGATGTTCGCAGGAGTGCGGCCGGGAGCGCAGACATTTCTGCCCCGGGAGTTTCAGTCGGATCTCCGGACAGTCTTCCGGCGTCTCAGCCGAACCATATCTGAATGATCGTTGACTCTAGCAGAATTTGACCGCCGGGGCGATCGCTTGGGGGGACAGGCTGGGGAACTGTACTGAAACGGATATCCGGCGGCGGAAACGAATGTTCTGCCCGAGACGGATAGTACAGATACAAAAGTGGCGAGCCTTATCCTCGGCACTGAAGAAAATCCACTGTGGCTGCTTCGTTCCCGACCTGACCAGATTCATGGCTTCCTCATGCGAGGGGACCCGCCGAGGACGCATTGTACACGAATTCCCCGGAGAATCCAGACTGGCTCTGAGCTTTCCTTTTTTTTCTCCAAAGTGATACGATGAGCCAGAAAATCGGAATAAGCATTTTTGATTTCCAACTATCGGCCGTTTCCAGGCCGATCCTCCAGCAGCACATTCCAAATTCACAGATCCTCCTGGAAACTGAGCACGCTCGGTTTATTTTCCTATGGGTGCGACTATGGCTTTTACCAACGTTACTGATCAAAACTTCGACGCCGAAGTCGTGCAGGCTTCCTCCACGCTTCCCGTTCTCGTTGATTTCTGGGCTCCCTGGTGCGGTCCCTGCCGTCTGCTTTCTCCGCTCATCGAAGCCGCCGCGGAAGAATTCAGCGGCAAGCTGAAGGTCTGCAAGTACAACTGTGATGAATCCACGTCCGTGGCTGCCGGCCTGGGGATCCGTTCGATCCCGACCGTTGTGGTCTATAAGGACGGAAAACCCGCCGCGACTCAGGTCGGCGCGATGAATAAGAATGAGCTGACCGACTGGATCCAGTCCCTTCTTTAACTTCTAACTTCGTTTCAGGGAAAGCGCGGCGAACCGGAACTGCTTTCCGCACGACCGGTGCCCGTTCGGGCCCTTCTCGTCTGTCCGCCATTTCCCTTTACTCCTATGCATCTTTCTGAACTGAAATCACTGCGTATCACTGAGCTTTTTGAAAAAGCACAGGAACTGGGCATCGAAAACGCCCAGAGAATGCGCAAGCAGGAACTCATGTTTGCGATTCTGAAGAGAAAAGCAAAGAGCGGTGAGCAAATTTTTGGCGACGGCACGCTTGAGGTGCTCCCCGATGGATTCGGATTCCTTCGTTCTCCTGAATCGTCCTATCTCGCCAGCACGGATGACATCTATATCTCTCCCTCCCAGATCCGCCGATTCAATCTCCATACCGGCGACTCCATGGAAGGTGAAGTCCGCATTCCGAAGGACAGCGAACGCTATTTCGCGCTCGTCAAGGTGGAAACGGTGAACGGCCAGCCGCCGGAAAACCTGAAGCACCGGATGCTGTTCGAGAACCTGACGCCGCTCTTCCCGAACGAGCCCCTGAAGCTCGAACGCGACATGAAGGGCAACGAGAACCTGACGGGCCGTCTGATCGACATCATTGCTCCGATCGGCAAGGGCCAGCGCGGTCTGATCGTCGCCCCGCCGAAGTCCGGAAAGACAGTGCTGATGCAGCACATCGCGCACGCCATCACGGCGAACCACCCCGAATGCATTCTGATCGTTCTGCTGATTGACGAACGTCCGGAAGAAGTGACGGAAATGCAGCGCTCCGTGAAGGGCGAAGTGGTCGCCTCCACGTTTGATGAACCCGCTGCCCGCCACGTCCAGGTGGCCGAGATGGTGATTGAAAAGGCCAAGCGCCTCGCCGAATCGAAGAAGGATGTGGTGATTCTGCTTGACTCCATCACCCGACTCGCCCGCGCCTATAACACCGTTGTGCCGACCTCCGGCAAGGTGCTCACAGGCGGCGTTGACGCGAACGCCCTGCAGCGTCCGAAGCGTTTCTTCGGCGCAGCCCGAAATATTGAAGAAGGCGGCTCGCTCACGATTCTCGCGACTACCCTCGTTGACACCGGCTCCCGCATGGATGACGTGATCTATGAAGAGTTCAAGGGCACCGGCAACATGGAAATTCACCTGGAACGCCGTCTTGCCGAGAAGCGTGTCTACCCGGCCATCAACGTCAACCGCTCCGGCACCCGCCGCGAAGAACTTCTGCTCCCGCCCGATGTGCTGCAGCGCGTGTGGATTCTGCGCAAGGTTCTTTACAGCATGGATGAAGTGGAAGCGATGGAGTTCCTCCTCGACAAGATCCGCGCAACGAAGAACAATGCCGAATTCTTCGACATGATGAAGCGGACCAACTGATCTATTCTCATCGGTTCGCTCTGACGGTTGCTTTTTCTGGGGAAGGCGTTCATAATGTTAGACTTTCCCAGTCTGGCACGTGGACTGCATGCCTGCCGTAAGACCCGTTTCGCACGGGCGGGTTTGCAAGGCAAGTCAGGGCGACCGACGTTTAACTAGGAATTCATAAAAAATGAAGCAGGGCATTCACCCGGAGTACCGCGAGGTCGCGTTCCTCGACATTTCCGTCAATCAGACCTTTATCATCTCCTCGGCCGTTCAGACCAAGGAAACCATTGATATCGACGGCAAGACCTATCCCCTTTTCAAGGTCGATACCTCTTCTGCCAGCCACCCCTTCTACACCGGCGCTCAGACGCGCATCGTTGAAGCGGGCCGTGTCGAGAAGTTCCGCGCGAAGTTCGCCGCCAAGACCAAGGCTGTGAACGAAGCCGCCGCCAAGGCAAAGGCCGCCAAGTAATTGGTGCCGCGCAGTTAGCCTGGTATTCCAAGGGGCAGTTTTCAACTGCCCCTTTTAATTTGTTTAGAAAATGCCAAATGATTAGCAACCGACAGTCGCCTCTTATTGTTTCTGCAGCCGCTGCGGCCAAGCTCCCCCGCTGGGCATTGCTGATAGTTCTTGCTACCTTCGCTCTGGCATGCTTCTCAGGACACGCGTTCTGGAACAGCCGGGACGAACAGATTTTCGGCCTGATGTGGAACATGGCGACAGGAAGCGCAAGCGCCTGGTTCCTTCCCACCATTGCCGGCACTCCTTACACGGCCACCGGTCCGGGCATTGCCTGGCTCGGCGCGGCGCTTATCAAGTTCCTCTCGCTTTTTGCCAAACCGATGATTCTCGCGCGAGTCCCGAGCCTGCTCTGGTTCGCTCTCGCGACGGGGTCCGTCTGGTACGCTACATGGCATCTCGCCCGGCGGGAAGAGGCTCTCCCGATCTCGATGGTTTTCGGTCAGGAAGCGAGTCCCCGGGATTACGGCCGTACGGTCGCTGATTCCGCAACACTCCTCTTCATCGCTACCTTTGGCATTGTTTCCCGGCTTCACGAAATCGGTCTTCCGATCGTGCTGCTTGCGCTGACCGGCGCGACGCTGCTCGGCGTTATCTGGTCACTCGTCCACCTTAAGGCCGGTTCTTTCGTGACCGGCCTTTCTCTCGGCGCTCTTGCCCTCTGCACGAACCTCTATTGGTTCATTGTTGAGTCCTGCACGATTCTCACGATCCTCTGCTGCGTTCACGCATTTGCGCCGTTCAGAACCCGCCGTCTGCTGATCATTGCCGCCACTGCCGCTGCCACGTTCCTCGTGTGGCCTGTCGGGGCGATTCTGTCGGGCGCTTCGTTTGACGCATGGTATCAGTCATTCGCCCGGATTCAGGCTGCCGGCTTCGCGCTCCCGCGCGCCGGATCCTGGCTCTGGATGGCCCGCAATATCGTCTGGTACCTCTGCCCGATCTGGCCTTTCGCGCTTTACGCGATTTATGCCTGGCACCGCGTGATTCACCGCACGCATATTCTTCTTTCCATCATCGCGCTCGTCTTCCCGCTGCTCTTCCTCTTTATTTCCGGAACCGCGCCTGAGTACACGCTCACTGCTATGGTGGTGCCGACCGCGATTCTCGCCTCCTTCGGCATTGCAAGTCTCAAGACACATTCCCTGAAGAATATCCTTGACTGGTTCTCCGCCACGATCTTCTCTCTTGCGACGATCGGTCTCTGGAGCTACTTCATCGCCTGGACAACCGGGTTCCCGCCGAAGATGGCCGCCAGCCTTCACAGGCTCGCTCCCAACACGGTGCCCTGGGTTGAGCCGTCGCTTCTCGTCTGCACGGCGCTCGTCACCGCGATCTGGTTCGCCATCGTGATCTGGCGCCTCCGCCGCCGTCCGAAGGCTCTCTGGCGCGGTCCCTGGCTTGCCGCTCTCGGCATCACGCTGATCTGGACAGTCGGCACCGCGCTCTTCAGCCAGATGCTGGATGAAGACCGGTCTCATACCACGGCAGCCCGTGAGGTCGCCGGAAAGCTCCGAATCTTTGGCTACCTTCCCGGCGACTGCGTCCGCAGTGACGGACTGCCGCTCAGTCTCAAAGGGCTTGTCGCGTACTCCGGCATTCGGTTCTCCGACAGCACGGACTGCCGCTACACCGTCTCCCGCATCGGTCCCGGTGAACCGATTCCGGCTGACAAGATCGGCATCCCGACGTCATACCACCGCGGTTCTGAGTTCTATGTGATCCGCCCGGGCGACGCCTCTCCCATCAACAGCGGCACTGAACTCAACAGCAATAACAACAGGAAATCTGAGAAGTAACATGGCAGGAAACATCAATGCGGCGCATCGCCTCACCCCCCCAGATATTTCGGTCGGAGGCCTTGCGAAGCTCGCCAGTCCTATTTTCGTGGCGAACCTTGCCGTCATGGGCAACGCAACGATCGACACCATCATGGCAGGCCGGCTCGGCGCTGAGGACCTCGCGGCTGTAGCGCTAGCCAGCGCTTCCACGGGCTGCATTTTCATGCTGCTCGTCGGCATCGTGCAGGGGCTCTCCCCGATCTGCGGGCATCACTTCGGCGCCCGGAAGTTTGAGCAGATCGGTTTTGAAATCAATCAGTCGCTCTACCTTGTGCTGCTGCTCTCGATTTTCGGTATTGGGATCCTCAGCTGGACGTCCTTCTGGACGGAGCTTGGCGGTGTCACGGGGCGTATCGCGTCGCTTGCCTCGCTCTACCTGATCGCGTCAGCGGTAGCCGTTCCTGCGGCGCTTCTCAACCGGGTCTTCATCTCAGTCAACGCTGCCATCAATCAGCCGCGGATCACGATGTGGATTTCGCTTCTGATGCTTGCGCTGAAAGCTCCTGTGAACGCTCTCTTCATGTACGGGCTCTTCGGTCTGCCGGAGCTCGGAGGCGCCGGTGCCGGTGTCGGCAATGCAGTTCTCGCCTGGTTCGGCCTTATTTTCTATGCCGGATACTTCTTCAAGGGCGCTCACTATAAGCCGATGCACGCAAAGCGCTGGTTCGGACCGAGCTTCGACGCGCTGAAGGAACAGCTTCGGATCGGTCTCCCGATCGGGCTCTCTGTGTTCTTCGAAGTGAGTTCCTTCACGCTGATGGCGATCTTTATTTCCCGCATGGGGGCTGTCGCGGTGTCCGCTCATCAAATCGTGAGCAACATTACGTCGACCCTCTACATGGTGCCGCTCTCCATCGGTATCGCAGCGAGCGTTCTTGTCTCTCAGTGCCTCGGCGCCGGTTTCCCGGATGCCGCTGAGCGGATTACGCGCCGGTCTCTCGCTGTGACTGTTGCCATCGCGGCCACAGCCTGCTGCCTGCTCTTTATCTTCAGCCACTTCATCATCAGCATCTATACGACTGATATCGCTGTGATGCAGATCGCCGGCACACTGATTCTCTGCGGCGTGATTTATCACACGTTTGACGCCGCGCAGTCAGTGAGCAGCTTCATCCTCCGGGGCTACAAGATTGCCTGGGTTCCGATGATCGTTTCCGGCGTCGCACTCTGGGGCGTGGGGCTTTTCGGAGGCTACAACCTCGCTTTCCGGGAATCCTTCCTCGGCGCGCCGCTCGGTCCCCTCGGATTCTGGATTGCCTGCGCCTGCGGCCTGATCCTTTCAGGCATCACGCTTGTCTCCTTCGCGCTCTATCACGCGCGGTCTGTGAAGCTCGCGGCTCAGAAGGCCTGATTCCGGAAAATTCTTCCGGCCAGCAAAAAACCTCGTCCTGTCAGGACGAGGTTTTTTTATTCCATCAGGGAAGCGCCCCTCAGGGACGCCTCATGATTCCTACCGCACGTCGGAGCCGATTACTTCTGCAGAGCCCGGAGCGCCGCAATGCGGTCTTCAATAGAAGGATGGGTGGCGAAGAGCGAACCAATACCGCCGCTCACGCCGAAGCCCTTCACCGGACCGGGAAGTTCTTCCGGCGTGATGGAGCCCAGTCTCTGGAGCGCGGCAATCATGTTCTCGGGAGAACCGGTCAGCATCGCGGAACCCGCGTCAGCGTGATACTCGCGCCAGCGCGAGAAAGCAGCCACCACCATACCGGCAAGGAACCCGAGCACGATATCAAGAATCAGGCTCGTCACATAGTAGGCGGCACCCGGAGCGTCGCTGTCGTTACGCATCACCTGGCGGTCAACGGCCCAGCCAATCACTCGGGAGAGGAACACAACGAAGGTATTCATCACACCCTGCACCAGGGTCATCGTGACCATATCGCCATTGGCGACGTGAGTCATTTCGTGCCCCAGAACGGCTTCCACTTCCTTCTTGTTCATCAGCTGAAGAAGACCGGTGGAAACAGCGACCAGCGAGCTGCTGCGGGACGGACCCGTGGCAAACGCGTTCGGGTCACCCTCGTAGATCGCCACTTCAGGCATCGGGAGCTTCGCGCGGACCGTGCTGACGAGCCAGGCTTCGAGATTGGTCGACGGATTGTCGATATCAATCATCTGCAGCCCCATCGTCGACTTTGCGATCATCTTCGAGGTCAGCAGCGAGAAGATGGATCCCGTAAAGCCAATGATCAGAGCGTAGATGCTGAGGGATGTCAGGTTAATGGACTTGCCCGCCATACCGCCCCAGTTGATTCCAAACACGACGCCAACAATGCTCAGGATCACGTTGAGCATGACCACGATTGCAATGTTGGTCAAAATCAGAAGACCGATACGCTTTAACATTACTTACCTTTTTACTTTAAGACCTAAGAATGGGCTCAGACTGTCAGGTCTGGATGAATTAATTTTATGGGAACTGTCAGAACTGATCGTATCCCGGGTAAATAAAGTGTAAGAAATAGTACGACTTTACTTATCCCGCCTGAGTGATTGATCCTGCACCCGAAGTGTCGGATACGTATCCCATCCGCCGCAGCCCGGACACTGCCAGAGGTAGCTGTGCGAGAGGAATCCGCAGTGACGGCACTGATAGCGGCCCTGGCGATCGGATTCCTTCTTCAGCATTTCAGAGAGTCCCTGCAGCTGTTCGTCATCCGGGGCGATCATTTTGCGGAATTCCATCGCGACGGAAAGAGTGCCGAGAGTCGGATGGCCGGAAAGCCCCTTGCTCACAATTTCAGCGGCAGCCTGCTGTCCCTTATCCTTGAAAGCCCGCTTCATCGCCTGCTCCACGACTTCAGAGGTGGGGAATCGGTTAAGTGCGTAGTCGATCACGGCCTGAGCGCCTGCC
>OCPS01003056.1_pt1 | contig 10045 bp, 10 predicted proteins | sample 1538651 | NCBI WGS metagenome assembly OCPS01 (sample SAMN04571715, study PRJEB22368) | human gut metagenome | biome: human gut; material: stool | host: Homo sapiens | place: Luxembourg | collected 2012-09-21 | reverse complement strand
TATTGGAAAAGTAGACTGATAAAGAGGGTTCATATCTTTAACTAAGGGAAACTGGTCTAGGATTACCCGATATTAGTATTATTACAGATGTAGCTACATTATATGATGTTACAGTTGATGAAATATTAAAAGGCCAAAGGAATAGTAAGAATTTAAAAGAAGAAACCGAAAAAAGTAATGATAAAAAGGTCAATAATATTTTAACTAATAAAATTACTTCAAAATTTAACATATATTTTTATGTTGCAATTGGTATTTTAAGTGCCTTTTTAGTAACGGAGGTTATTCTTGGTCTTCTTGTAAATTCAATTGTTGCTATTGTATTAATGGCTCTTGGTTTTATAATTTCTATAAACTTAATTATATTTGGAAATATTGATATAAAAATGCATTATTCATCAGTAGAAGAACCTAATGAGGTTAATAATGCTTATATACATTCTTTAAAATTTATTCGGGTAAAGAATTTATTGTTTTACGATATTGTTTTTATAGCATTTGAGCTTAATCTTATCTATTTAGGCTTTTTATTTAATATAGTTGATAGTGGTTTAATTTGTTCACTAATAAGCTTATTTGCTATTACAATTAGTGCTTATTTAATAATAAGAATATTTTTAATTAAAAATACAATTAAAGAAAATAAAGAAGGATTTAGAAAAAGACTTGGAATAATTGCTTCAATATTTTCAATAATAGCTATTATAATATTTATAGTCATAAACTTTGGAGAAAAGAGCCCTTCCATTCATGGTAGTATTGAAAGCTATTCACAATTTGACTTATGGTTACTTTTAATGTTTTATAATAATAAAGCGATGAAATATTTATGGAGGATTATTAGTGCTTTAATATTTATTTTAGCAATTGTGGGAATTTTATTTGGTGCCTTAAAGAAAAAATATCTTTTAAGCTCCATTCTAACTGTTATTGGTGGTGTTTCACCTTTTCTTTCTACAATTGATTACTACATGGCAGATTATAAGCCTTATATTGGAATTACTGTTTATATTGTTGATTTTATGGTTAACCCCTTTGGCATTATTTATATGATTATTGCCTTATCTATTTTCATATATTTATATGTTACAGGTCACAAAAGAAAAAATAATAACGATTTTTAAAGCATCTTCGGGTGCTTTTCTTTTTGTTTTATGATATAATTCTTTAAAAGGATGATATTATGTTTAAAATAGAAGAAAATAAAATTGCATATTATGAAAATGAAAAAGAACTTGCATATGTTACATATCCTATAATATATGATAGAATTGTTAATATTAATCATACAGTTGTAGATCCCCTACTTCAAGGAAGAGGTATAGCTAGTAAGTTATTAGAATATGCTTATAATGATATTAAAGCTAAAGGCTTAAAGGCAGAGCTTTCATGTTCTTATGCTATTTCCTGGTTTAATAAGCATTCCAACTATCAAGATATTTTGACAAGTGGAATAAGAAAATATCATGAAGCTGATTTTGCTAGAGTTTATCAAATTACTAAAGATCATTGGGAAAATGAGGTGCCTATGTCTTTAGAGCTTGCAAATTTTATTTATGATTTTTTAGTTAGATATTATTTATATTATAATGAATATTGTTATGTTGGTCTTGAAAAAGGAAATGTTGCAGCATTTTTACTTGCTAATTTAAAAGAAGAGACTAATGATTCTTTTAATTATTTTAAAGAAAATATAAATAAATTAAATGATAATGATAAAAAGCTTGCATATGAGTATTATGATTATATTGATTATAATCACAATAAGGTTTTATCATATATGCCTAAAAATAGTATTTATTTAGGATTAATTGCTTCCAAAATTCATGGTATGGGCTTTAAAATGATAGAGTATTTAAAAGGAGTAGCTCTTAAAAATAATGTTCATGAAATTTATTTATGGACAGATGAAACATGTGATTATAAATATTATGAAAAGCTTGGTTGTATCTTGCTTGAAACATATTATATTTCACTTTATGAAAAAAAATTAAAGACATTTATTTATAAAATGAATTTTTAATAATTTTTCATAGTAGAATATTGAAAAAAATACTAAAAATGCTAAAATATACATATAAATATTTAATAGTGAGGTATAGATGAATGAGGAAGATGCCATTTAAAAAAATTGAGGTAACTATTTTTACTTTTATTATTTGGGTCTTAACCTTGAGTTTGTTAATTTACAATGGAATTTCATTGTTTTTTGTTAAAACAGATTCAATTAGGTCAATTTTAATTTTTAATACTTTAGAATCACTTTTAATGCTAGCCCTTATTGCTATTCCTGTGGTTTTTACAAAGGTTACAAGATTTAAAATTCCTGAAATAATGGAAGTTTTATATATTATATTTTGTGCGGGATCAATTATTTTTGGAGAAATACTTGATTATTATGGAAAATTTGGATGGTGGGATTCATTGCTTCATACAATGAGTGGTATTATGTTTGGTATTTTAGGGTATATAATTTTAAATACTTTTAATCGCTATGATGGTCACAATACACGATTTTCGCCTATCATAATGAGTGCTTGGACAGTATGTTTTACTGTAACTATGGGTGTAATCTGGGAACTTATTGAATTTAGTTGTGATGAATTTTTAGGAACTAATATGCAACAGTATCTTGTAGGAAGAGGAACACTAGATCAAGGTGAAGCTTTAGTAGGCCATGAAGCTTTAAGAGATACAATGAAGGATTTAGGACTTGACCTTATCGGCTCATTAATTCCTGCTATAATTGGCTATTTTGAGCTTAGAAGACAAAAAAAGGGTTTTGCATATATGTACCTTGAAAAGGAAACAAATCCTTCTGTTGAAACTATAAACAATAAAGAAGTTTTAGATAATATTGACGTTGAGGTTATGCAAAGCGATAATAACCAAAATAATCTTGACAAAAAATAGTTAATCTTGTATAGTATTAATGTCATTTTGGACTATATATTTTTCGGTTTCTGATATAAACTGGAAATATATAGTCCTTTTTTTTGATGTGAGTTATGGATACAAAAAAATCTAATCTAAAATTAATCTTAACAATTGGAATTCCCCCTATTTTATCGATGCTAATTCAGTCACTTTATTCAATCGTAGATGGTATATTTGTTGGTCAAATTTCTGATGCCGCATTTAATGCTATTTCAATTGCTTATCCTATTACTAATTTAACTTTAGCCCTTGCTGTTGGCTTTGGTGTTGGTATTAACTCCTTAATGGCAAGGTCACTTGGTGCAGGAGACAAGAAGAAGGCTCGTAAGACAGCCGATACTTATTTAGTTTGTTCAGTTTGTCATTATCTTATTTTCATCATTTTAGGACTAAGTATTATTCCTTTTTTCTTTTCGTGGTTTACTGATAATCCGGAAACAATTAAGCTTGGTAAAGAATATTTAGCTATATTATTATTTTTATGTATTGGTCAACTAATTCATATTGCGATTGAAAAAATCTTCCAAGCACATGGAAAAATGGCCGTAGGAATGATTGCACAGGGACTTGGATGTGTTGTCAATATTGTTCTTGATGCCTTATTTATTTATGCTTTTAAGATGGGAATTACTGGTGCGGCAATTGCTACAGTGATTGGTCAATTTTCATCTTGTATTTATATTTTTATAATGGGTCTTAAGCATAAATATATTTCTTTAAATTTTAAAGAGCTAATTCCTGATATGAAAATTTTAAAAGAAATCTATCAGGTTGCGATACCATCAACTATAATGACCGCTTTAGTTTCGGTTTTAACATTAGTTCTTAATTTATTCTTAAAGCGCTTTGGTGATGATTATGTTCAAATACTAGGTGTTTATTTTAAACTTCAAACCTTTATTTATATGCCACTTAATGGTATGATTCAAGGCTTACGTCCTATATTTGGCTTTTTCTATGGACAAGGTGAAAATGCAAGACTTAAGGATTCTTTAAAAAAGAGTATTTATTTAATGCTTATATTTACTATTATTGGTTTTATTTTATTTATGTTGATGCCATCTTTATTGATGAAGCCATTTACTAATAATCAAAATGTTATTATCAAAGGATCAAATGCTTTAAGAATTATTTGTATTGGATTTATTCCTTCTGGCTTTAGTTTAATAATTGTATCGTTATATGAAAGCATTGGTAGTGGAATAAGAAGTCTTGTTATTTCCTTACTTCGTGGTTTAATTATTCCGGTTTTATATTCAGCCATTTGCATTTATGCTTTAAATCAAAATGAAGTAGCTATTTATTTGTCAATAACAGTAGGAGAAGTAGTTACCTTCTTTGTTGCAGGGATAATTTATTTTACAAGTAAGAAGGATGTATATATAACAAAAGAGCCTAGTTTGAACTAGACTCTTTATTTTCATTCTCTTTACAATATTCATCTTTGATTTTTTCAAGGTCTTCCTTGTTAAAATCATATTTTTTCATACAAAAATGGCACAATACCTCAGCATGACCATCAGTATCAATCATTTCTTGAATTTCCTTCCTTCCAAGAGAGGCAATTCCCTTCATAAATCTTTCTCTTGAACAATCACATTCATATTTAATTGGATTTGACTCAAGAATTTTATAGTCACCATCTGTAACCTCATTAATAATCATTTCTGGAGTGTAGCCTTCTTCAATCATCTTAGAAACAGGTTTAAGATTTTTAAGCTTTTCTTCAACCTTAGCAAGAATTTCTTCAGGACAACCAGGCATAACTTGGAGAATAAAGCCACCAGCAGCGGCACAAGAGTTATCAGGATTAACAAGAACTCCTACACCTACAGAAGAAGGAATTTGCTCACTTGAGGCAAAGTAGTAGGTGAAGTCATCACCTATTTCGCCTGTTTGAAGTCTTGCAATAGAAGTAAATGGCTCGCGCATGTGTAAATCCTTTGTAACATAGATATAACCATCATTTCCTACTGCTTTTCCAACCGCAAGATGACCATCATTATATTGTAAGAAAACCTCAGGATTATGAATTGAGCCTTTTACAACTCCATAGGAAGCATCAATAATCATTTCACCAATAGGACCATTTCCATCAATTTTGAAGGTTAAATGCTCACCCATTTTATACATTAAGCTCATCATAGCACAAACGGTAAGTGCTCTACCTAAGGCAGCTGTGGCAGTTGGCCATGTACCATGAAGCTTTCTCGCTGTTTCAACCAGTTCTGTTGAATTGCAAGCATAAATTCTTAAATATTCGTTATAGCAATATGCTTTTACTGTGTAATCTTTCATATATCTTATGTAATTTAAAATTACATCCTCCTTTTATCATTATTGATTAAATCAATAATATTTTACCATAATTTAATGATTATTTTTAGGAATAATAAAAAAAATCATTATAAAATTAGTTTTGAAAACGCTTTAATTTAAAAAAAGATTGACTATATGATAATAAAGAGTAAAATATACTCACCAATAAGATAGTAAAGATCAGATTTTCTGTGAGCATAATAATTTACTATCTACTAATTTTAGTAGATTTTTTTATTGGATTTTGCAAAGATAGTTTAATATTTAATTTGAACTTGAGTATAATTATGAAGGACCAATTGGTGATTGTCATAATTATTGGTCTTAAAAAAAGAGGACCAATGTATATCAAGCGGTCCTTTTTTCTTTGCTTATTTTTGGAGGTAATTATGAAAGTCCGACGATTTGTTTTAATTTAAGCTTATAATAAAATTAAAGATTGGAGAATTAAAATGAAAAATAAACTAAAATATTTAATTATAATTTTTGTAGCTCTAATTTTCACTATAACACTTACAAGCTGCGAAAATAAAACAAAATTATATGTAGCAACCTCCCCTGATTATGCTCCTTATGAATTTATTGATTCAAGAAAAAGTAATGATGATAAATATGTTGGAGCGGATATATCTCTTGCTAAATATATTGCGAAGAAGCAAAACAAAGTTCTTGAGCTTCAAATTATGGGCTTTGATGAGCTTTTAACATCTGTTCAAACAGGTAAAGCTGAACTTGCAATATCAGGCTTTACTTATTCTGCCTCTCGAGCTGAAAATTATGAGATGTCTATTTCCTATTATGATGATGGTGAAGGAGACCAGGTCGTTATAACTAAAACAAGTACGAAAGATAAATTTTCCACTTTTGAGCAATTAAATAATAAAGATACTAAAATAGCAGCTCAAAGCGGTTCTGTTCAATATGATTACGTTAAAGAACAGCTTCCTAACGCGACTATTGAACAAATTGGTAATTTAGCAGATGCGTTCACTCAGCTTGATGGTGGCAAGGTTGATGCGATTGCAATAGCTGGTAAGGTTGCTAAAGTAAAACTTGAAGGCTCAACTAAGTATTCTTTATGTGATTTTTCTTTTGATGTAACCGGAAGAACCGGAATGTTTGCGATTAGTCAAAAGGGAAATGTTGATTTTATTAATAGTGTTAATGAAATCATTAAAGAGGTTAAAGAAAAAGGACTTTTTAATGAGTGGATTGAAGAGGCTAATAAAATAGTTGCTGAGCTTGAAAATGCTTCAGATGCAATATTTATTGTCAAGGTTTGGAATATGTTTACTAATAACTTTGGTGAATTTATGAAAGGTCTTGGAATAACCTTGTTGTTATCACTATGTGGTGTTGTTTTTGCTATTATTTTAGGTATATTGTTATGCTTAATGAATTTATCAAAATCAAAAATTTTGCATTATATATCCCAAGCCTATATTGAGGTTATAAGAGGTATTCCACTTTTACTTCAATTAACAGTTATCTTCCTAATAATGCCAAGAGGAATGCCTAAGTTTGTTACTTGCGTTATTGCTCTAATTATAAATAGTGGAGCCTATCAAGCTGAAATTTTCCGTTCGGGTATCCAAGCAGTTGATAATGGTCAAATGGAGGCCGCAAGGAGTTTGGGTCTTTCACAGGCTAAAACAATGTGGAAGGTAATCCTTCCTCAGGCTGTTAAAAATATTTTACCAGCTTTAGGAAACGAATTTGTATCACTTATTAAGGAAACATCCCTTGCATCTACCTTCTATGTTGGTGATTTAATGACTGTAAAGACAATCATTACGGCTACAACTTATGATGCTTTAACACCATATGTTATAATTGGTTTGATTTATTTTGTAATAACATTTACATTATCAAAGCTAATTAAATATTTTGAGAAGAAGGTGGCTTGCTAATGGAAAATAAGGATATAATTTTAAAAATTGAAAATGTTTGTAAAAGCTATGGATATCTTGAGGTTTTAAAAGGCATTAATTATGAAATTAAAAGAGGTGAGGTTGTATCAATTATTGGCTCATCTGGAAGTGGTAAATCAACCTTATTACGTTGTCTAAATTTACTAGAAACGCCAACAAGTGGACATATAAGCTTTGAAGGTGAAACATTATTTGAAAGTCATACCGAGCCTTTAAAGAGACAAATTCATGAATATCAAAATACACATGATAAAGTGTCTTTAAAAAATGATGATGGATATATTAAGCTTCAAGATGGATTAAATAAAGCTAAAAAAGCTGATAAGGAACAAAAAAAGAATATTGATAAAATTTTAAATTTACATCGTCAAAAAATGGGAATGGTTTTTCAGCATTTTAATGTATTTCCTCATTTGACTTGTCTTGAAAATATTACGCTTGCACCAGTTACAACTAAAAAAATGACGGAGGAAGATGCTAATAAACTAGGACTTGAGCTTCTTAAAAAGGTAGGACTTGAATCAAAAGCTGATGTTAAGCCTAATAATCTTTCTGGTGGGCAGAAACAAAGACTTGCAATTGTAAGAGCAATGGCAATGTCACCTGATGTAATGCTTTTTGATGAACCAACAAGTGCTCTTGATCCTGAAATGGTTAAGGATGTACTTGAGGTTATAAAGACATTAGCTGATGGAGGAATGACTATTGTTATTGTTACTCATGAAATGGGCTTTGCAAAAGAAATTTCTGATCGTGTTATATTTATGTCTGAAGGAGTAGTATGTGAAGAGGGTAGTCCTGATGCTATTTTTAATCACCCTCAAACGCCAAGATTAAAGGAATTTTTATCAAAAGTTTTATAATAATTTATAAGGGACAGCTATTTGTTCCTTATTTTTTTAAATATGTTATAATAAGTGAGGTGTTAATATGAAAATCAAGGCTTCAAGTGATGGTATTTTAAAAGATATTTTAAAAAAAGAACTATCAAAAAAATATACAAGATATCTCAAAAGACAAAATGCACTTTATTATATTAATGGTTTTGAATCTAAAAATTATTATGAAGTAAAAAAAGGCGATATTATTGAAATTAAATTTGAATCTAAAATTAATAAAGAAGAAAAAATATTTGATCATCGTTTAGATATTATATATGAAAATGATGATTTTATGGTTATAAATAAGGAAGCAAATTTAAATACAATTCCTTCAAAAAAAGAGCCGCAAAAAAGTTTATATAATGCAATTTATACTTATTTACTTAAAAATAATAAATTAAAAACTATTCATATAATTACAAGACTTGATCAAAAAACAAGTGGTTTAGTGTTAGTGGCTTTAAACAAAGAAACTGCATTATTTTTGAATAAAAATCATTCACAAATACATAAAATATATTATGCAAGAGTCGAAGGTATAATAAAAGAAAATCATTTTTTTGTTGAAAGTCCAATATTAAAAGATGAAACTACGGGAAAAAGAATTGTTGATGCTAAGGGAAAGCCATCAAAAACGGAATTTTATGTAATTAAAAAAGAAGAAAATTTTACAACCTTAAAATGTATATTATATACAGGTAGGACGCATCAAATTCGTGTTCATTTATCTTCCATTGGAAACCCAATTGTAGGTGATGATTTGTACGGTAAAGAAGGTGATTTATTAAATTTAGAATGTCACGAAATTTCTTTTTATGATCAAAAAGGACAGAACTATACCTTTAAACTTCCTCCTGCAGTTTGGATGAAAGCTTGAAAAAAAATTATTATATTATATTACTGTTAGCATTAACTGTTATTATTAGTGTATATTTTGCGCCTTTTCTTTTACATCTTAAGGATATTGAATATAGGATGTATTTAAGTGAAAAGCTTAATTCCTTAGGTTTAAAAGGTATTATTGCTTTAATTTCTTTTTTTGCATTACAGCTTGCAATCCCCTTTTTGCCAGGAGAACCACTAGAAATTATTTCGGGAGCGATATATGGACCTATTTTAGGTCTTTTATATGCCCAAATTGGTATTTTTATTGGTTCTTATATTGTAATTAGCTTAATAAGAGGGCTTAATCTTAAGGTTAAAAAAATAAATAAGTATAAATGGCTTAGGAATATTTTAGATGATCCTAAAAGATTAAATATCACTGTTTTTTCAATAACCTTGATTCCGGGATTTCCTAAAGATATTATTCCTTTTTTTGTAAGTCAAACAATTATGAAAAAGAAGGATTATTTTTTAATTAATTTTATTGCCAGAATCCCATCTATTTTAAGTTCTACTTTAATTGGCTCGTCTTTATTCCATGGAAATATATGGCTTGGTATTTTTATTTTTATAATTGAATTTATTATTGGAATATTAGGACTCATTTTTAATAAAAAAATAGTTCAAATTTTAACGAAGAAGCATAGAAAAGAAAAATCCTCAAATACTAAGGTTGAAAGGATGGAATCAATGTCAGAAATTAAATGTAGTGCTTTAAAATGTGGCTATAATGAAAATAATACCTGTCATAAGAAAAATATTAAAGTAGAAGGATTGTTTTCACGCTCAAAGCTTGGTACTTTTTGTCAATCGTTTAGAAATCCAATTGATGAAACATTATTTAAAGAAGAAATGGCAGATGAAATGAGCTTAGATGAGCATAAGGTTAAAATTGGATGTACAGCAAATTATTGTATCTATAATAAGGATAATTACTGTAAAGCATCCAAAATTACAGTTGGACAAAAAAATGCAAAGTATCGTAGTGAAACACAATGTGATTCATTTGAATTAAAATAAGCTCTTTTAAAGAGCTTTCAGACTGTTGACAAATTAATATTGTTGATAGTCTTTTATTTTTTTAATTTATAG
>OCPS01003052.1_pt1 | contig 10062 bp, 10 predicted proteins | sample 1538651 | NCBI WGS metagenome assembly OCPS01 (sample SAMN04571715, study PRJEB22368) | human gut metagenome | biome: human gut; material: stool | host: Homo sapiens | place: Luxembourg | collected 2012-09-21 | reverse complement strand
AACTCTTAATTTATTTTAGTGGACACTAATGATTATCTACCTTTAGAAGGTATTAGTGAAATTCTCGGAGAACAAATTGATGAACCTGTTATTCTTTTGTAAATTAGAAGGTTACTATGACTTGCTGTTTGTCGGTAAAAGGCTTGTTTTAACACACTGTTAAAACAAATGTTTTGATGATAGAGAAGAAGGCTTTTAAATGTAAAACACTTGTCCTTTGCATTCAAGCACAGAATGCAAAGAAGATGGCATTAATAACGCTTGTTGCAATACCGAACTACAATGAACTGACATGCGATCCGGCAGAGGAGGTGATCAAATTATTCGTTATAGGATTATTATTGAAGAAAATTAAACGGGTTTCTAAAAAACTTATCAAAAAGCCTTTCTGAACCATATATTTCCGTATTTTTGTTTCCTGATATTTATAAATATAGAATTCACCTTATTATATATAGTGGAAATGATAGAAGTTACGGATGCCTCTTTGCAAAAAGCTGCGGGTGAGGGAATGGATGAATTTATCCAGGTGTTTACAGACAAGTATAAAGAAGTGATTGGCGGGGAACTTACTGCCGAAACAATGCCACTGTTGACAGGGGAGCAGCACTCTTTGCTGGCCTATCAGATTTTTCGGGATGAAGTCATGTTCGGCGGCTTTTGTCAATTGATTCAGAATGGGTATGGAGGTTATATCTTTGATAATCCTTTTGCAAAGGTAATGCGCCTGTGGGGAGCCGAGGATTTCTCGAAGTTGGTTTATAAAGCTAAGAAGATATACGATGCTCATCGCCACGATCTGGAGAAAGAGCGTACAGAGGATGAATTTATGGCTATGTACGAGCAATACGAGGCCTTTGATGATCTTGAAGAAGAATATCTGGATATTGAGGAGGAGGTTACAGCACTGGTAGCAAGCTATGTAGACGATCATTTAGAGTTGTTTGCAAAAATAGTTAAGTAATAGATGCAGTATTTTTTAAGTCTCTGCATTTACTTATTGTGAATTAGAATTTATATCTTTGCAAACTCTAAAAAATAGATTTATGAAACAATTGAAATTAATGGTGTTGACCTTAACCCTGTTGATGGGTACTATGTTTACTTCATGTATGGATTCCGGAGAAAGCGGTCCTCAGCAGTGGGCCGGTGTGGTGAAAGTGAATGATAGAATGGGTTATGTTACATTCACAGATGCTGCCGGTACAGAGCTGATCCCTACTAACACGATTCCTGTAACTTTGAATGCAAGAATGGCTTACATTTATTGCCAGGTTGATGAAGGTCAGGACCTCTCAACAAATCCTAAGTCAATTAAAATTACACTTTTAGCAGATCCTACAGGAATTGATGCTACAGCAATAACCACTCCGAAAGTAGAATCAAGTGATGTGACTACTAATGCACCTGTTGGTTCGTTGAGTTTTGCATCAGGATATTCAACTGTGGCCCCATTTCAGTTTAGTGAAAATACGATTGTATTACCAGTACTTTATCGTGTGAAAAATGTGACTACTACAGAAGATATTAAAAATGAGCTTGCTAAACATACTTTTACTCTTGTCTGCTATACAGATGATATTAAATCTGGTGATACCATTTTGAAACTTTATTTACGCTATAAAGTTGAGGATGAACCTGCTGCTATTGCTGAGCGTGCAACACGTACTTCCAGCTTTAAGGCTTATGAAATCAGCCAAATCTTAAGAGAATATACTCTGAAGAGTGGACAAACTAAACCTGCTAAAATAACTATAGTAGCACAGCAAAATGAGTACAACAATAAGTTGGAAGATACTTCTACTATAGAGAAGGTATATGAAATAGAATATAAAACTGCGGAATAATTTGAATTACAAAGCATTATTTCAAATAGCAATGTCATTGATTTCCTCTCCGGCCAAGGCCTGGGAGGAAATTCGTTTAGAGGATAGACGGGCAGTTCTTACTGTTTTTGTCTATCCTATGATTGGTTTATGTGGTTTATCCGTATTCATTGGTGCTTTGTGGACTAATGGTTGGGGAGGACCACAAAGTTTCCAGTTGGCCATGACGCAGTGTTGTGCGGTGGCGGTAGCTTTGTTCGGAGGTTATTTTCTGGCGGCTTATGCTATCAATCAGATGGGGATAAAAATGTTTGGTATGACCAATGATATCCCTTTGGCACAGCAGTTTGCAGGTTATGCGTTAGTTGTCACTTTTTTGTTACATATAGTAACCGGATTGCTTCCTGATTTCAGTATTATCGGTTGGCTGCTCCAATTTTATATCGTTTATGTGGTATGGGAAGGAGCAAGGGTTGTGATGCTGGTAGAAGAAAAGAATCGGTTGCGTTACACCATTTTCTCGTCGATTTTGTTAATACTATGTCCGGCGGTAATACAAGTTGTGTTCAACAAGCTAACAGCTATATTAAATTAAGAAAATAAAATGAAACTGGCTCCTATAAATATAAAGAATAAACGTGCTACTTTCGACTATGAGTTGATCGATACTTATACAGCAGGTATAGTGTTGACCGGGACGGAGATTAAGTCCATCCGTCTGGGTAAGGCAAGCTTGGTAGATACGTTTTGTTATTTTGCGAAAGGCGAGTTGTGGGTGAAGAATATGCACATTGCCGAATATTTTTATGGCTCGTATAATAATCATGCGGCCCGACGTGACCGTAAGTTGCTATTGAGCAAAAAGGAGCTGAATAAATTGGAAAGAGGGACGAAAGACGCCGGATTCACCATTGTCCCTGTGCGTTTGTTTATTAATGAAAGAGGTTTGGCCAAAGTGGTTGTAGCTTTGGCTAAAGGTAAAAAGCAATATGATAAACGGGAGGCTTTGAAAGAAAAAGACGACCGTCGTGATATGGACAGGATGTTTAAACGATGATAGGTTTGTACCTTTAGCAATGAAAAAAACTATTCAACAGCTGGTACTCGAACGTATCCTTATATTGGATGGCGCTATGGGTACAATGATTCAGCAATATAATCTTAGAGAAGAAGATTTTCGTAATGAACGCTTTGCGCATATTCCCGGTCAACTGAAGGGGAATAATGATTTACTTTGTCTCACACGCCCTGATGTGATTCGGGATATACACCGTAAGTATCTAGAAGCCGGTGCAGATATCATTGAGACGAATACTTTTAGTTCTACTACTATTTCTATGGCCGATTATCATGTACAAGAGTATGTGCGTGAAATGAATCAAGCGGCTGTAAAGCTGGCACGTGAAGTGGCCGATGAATATACGGCACTAAATCCCGATAAACCCCGTTTCGTAGCCGGTTCGGTAGGTCCTACCAATAAAACATGTTCTATGTCGCCGGATGTGAATAATCCGGCTTATCGTGCTGTGACTTATGATGAAATGGCTGATGCTTATCAGCAACAGATGGAAGCTATGCTTGAAAGTGGGGTAGATGCTTTATTGATAGAAACTATCTTTGATACGCTGAATGCCAAAGCTGCTATTTTGGCGGCGGAACGTGCCATGAAGGCTACAGGAGTAAAAGTGCCTGTTATGTTATCTGTGACGGTTTCCGACACCGGAGGACGTACTCTTTCCGGACAGACGTTGGAAGCTTTCTTGGCTTCAGTGCAACACGCTGATATCTTCTCAGTCGGGTTAAACTGTTCGTTTGGTGCCAAGCAACTGAAACCTTTCTTAGAGCAATTGGCCGCTCGGGCTCCTTATTATATTAGTGCTTATCCGAATGCTGGTCTACCTAATAGTTTAGGAAAATATGACCAGACTCCGGCAGATATGGCCCATGAAGTAAAAGAGTATGTTCATGAAGGATTGATCAATATCATAGGTGGGTGCTGTGGTACTACCGATGCCTATATTGCAGAATATCCTGCATTGATTGCCGGAGCAAAACCGCATATTCCGGTTTGTAAACCGGATTGTATGTGGCTTTCGGGATTAGAACTGTTGGAAGTGAAACCTGAAATAAATTTCGTTAACGTGGGGGAACGTTGCAATGTAGCCGGTTCGCGCAAATTTCTTCGTTTGATTAATGAAAAGAAATATGACGAGGCATTATCCATTGCCCGTAAACAGGTAGAAGACGGAGCACTGATTATCGATGTAAATATGGACGACGGCCTTCTGGATGCAAAGGAGGAGATGACAACTTTCCTTAATCTGGTGGCTTCGGAACCGGAAATTGCTCGTGTTCCTGTAATGATTGATTCTTCGAAATGGGAAGTTATCGAAGCCGGATTGAAATGTCTTCAAGGAAAATCAATTGTGAATTCCATCTCGTTGAAAGAAGGAGAGGAGAAATTCCTTGAACATGCTCGTACGGTTCGCCAATATGGTGCGGCTGTGGTAGTGATGGCTTTTGATGAGAAAGGGCAAGCTGATACAGCCACCCGTAAAATAGAAGTTTGCGAACGGGCCTATCATTTGCTTGTAGATAAGATAGGATTCAATCCGCATGATATCATTTTCGACCCGAATGTATTGGCTGTGGCAACAGGGATCGAGGAACATAATAACTATGCGGTAGATTTTATAGAGGCGACGGCTTGGATTAAAAAGAATCTTCCGGGCGCCCATATCAGTGGGGGAGTAAGTAATCTTTCGTTCTCATTCCGTGGAAACAACTATATTCGTGAAGCGATGCATGCCGTATTTCTTTACCATGCCATTCAGAAAGGGATGGATATGGGGATTGTGAATCCGGGTACTTCTGTATTGTATACAGATATTCCGGCGGATGTACTCGAGAGGATTGAAGATGTAGTATTAAACCGGAGAAGTGATGCCGCAGAACGATTGATAGAATTGGCTGACCGGTTAAAGGAGGCTTCTGCGGGTAATACTTCGGCCGGGCAACCGGTAAAACATGATGCCTGGAGGGACGGTACGGTAGAAGAACGCTTGCAATATGCTTTGGTAAAAGGAATCGGGGATTTTCTGGAAGAAGATCTTGCTGAGGCTTTGCCTAAATATGATAAAGCGGTGGATGTGATTGAAGGACCGTTGATGAATGGAATGAATCATGTGGGCGAATTGTTTGGCGCAGGTAAGATGTTTCTTCCACAAGTGGTGAAAACAGCCCGTACGATGAAGAAAGCCGTTGCAATCTTACAACCTATTATAGAATCGGAAAAGGTGGAAGGTACTGCTTCGGCAGGAAAAGTTTTGCTGGCCACTGTGAAAGGGGATGTGCATGACATTGGCAAAAATATAGTCTCGGTTGTGATGGCATGTAATGGTTACGATATTATTGATTTGGGAGTGATGGTACCGGCTGAATCGATTGTCCAAAAAGCCATTGAGGAGAAAGTGGATATGATCGGACTTAGTGGGTTGATTACTCCTTCACTGGAAGAGATGGTACATGTGGCTATGGAATTAGAAAAAGCCGGATTGGATATTCCATTGTTGATAGGAGGAGCGACTACCTCTAAACTACATACAGCATTGAAGATTGCTCCGGTTTATCACGCTCCGGTTGTTCACTTGAAGGATGCTTCGCAGAATGCGGGCGTTGCTGCTCGGCTGATGAGTCCGAAATCGAAAGAAGAGTTGGCAAAAGAATTATCCGGTGAATATGAAGCCCTTCGTGATAAGAGTGGCATGATGAAGCGTGAAACCGTTTCATTGAAAGAAGCTCAGGAAAACAGATTGAAACTTTTTTGATATAAAAAGAAATTATGGTAATAAAGAAAGCGGTTTATGTATGGGTGATCGGGATACTGGGAATGATTTCATTCGCAGCTTGTTCATCTGCTTCTCAAGGAGAAGTCCCTTCGACATCCAATGCTGCGTTGGATAATATTTTTGCACGTAAAAGTGTGCGGGCTTATTTAGACAAGGAAGTAGAAAAAGAAAAAATAGATTGGATGCTACGTGCCGGAATGGCTGCACCATCCGGAAAAGATATTCGTCCGTGGGAGTTTGTATTGGTCACCGACCGGGTTGTTCTTGATTCGATGGCCGCTGTTTTACCTTATGCAAAGATGCTGACTCAAGCTCGCTATGCCATTGTTGTATGTGGAGATGTAGCTCAATCTTCCTATTGGTATCTGGATTGTTCGGCTGCTGCACAGAATATATTATTGGCTGCCGAAGCACAGGGGCTGGGTGCGGTATGGACAGCTGCTTATCCTTATGAAGACCGTATCAGGATTGTTCGTAAATATACGGAGCTTCCGGGGAATATAGTGCCCCTGTGTGTGATTCCGTTTGGTTATCCGGCAACTGCCCAAGAGCCTAAACAAAAATTTGATGAGAAAAAAATTCATTACGATAAGTTTTAAACCGTTTATTGGCTTTTCTGAAAGCTGCTTCTGATAAAACGAGGCAGCTTTTTTATTTTTATTCCTTTCCTTCTGATAATTTCTGCATTTTGTTTCTCTATTTCAATAAATTCCTTACATTTGCACCAATATTAATCGAAATCTGATACAAGAATGTTTGGAATTAGCGACTCACTTATCATTTTGCCATACTTGCTTTCGGTAGTATGTGTGCTCTTTGCTGCTTGGTTTGGCTTCAAATACTGGAATAAAGACGACGAAAAAGATAAAACACGATGAATACATTTACACTTGGACTGATTGTGATAGCCTATCTGCTGTCACTGGCCTATCTTGGTTTTTTAGGTTATAAGAAAACATCCTCCGCCAGTGATTACCTGGTAGGAGGTCGACAGATGAATCCGTTTGTCATGGCACTCTCTTATGGTGCCACTTTTATATCAGCCTCTGCTATTGTCGGCTTTGGTGGGGTAGCAGCAGCTTTTGGTATGGGTATTCAGTGGCTTTGCTTTTTGAATATGTTCATAGGTGTAGTGATTGCCTTTATTTTTTTCGGACTCCGGACGCGGCGAATGGGTGCTAAATTGAATGTAAGTACATTTCCTCAATTGTTAGGCAGGCATTATCGTTCACGGGGAATACAAGTCTTTGTTGCCGCAGTGATTTTCCTCGGAATGCCTTTGTATGCCGCAGTGGTTATGAAAGGTGGTGCTGTCTTTATCGAACAGATTTTCCAGATTGATTTTAATATTTCACTTTTAATATTTACATTGGTAATAGCTGCCTATGTGATCGCAGGAGGTATGAAAGGAGTAATGTATACAGATGCTTTACAGGCAGTTATTATGTTTGGCTGTATGCTGTTTCTGCTTTTTTCGTTGTATCGGGTACTGGATATGGGCTTTACTGAAGCCAATCAGGCTCTGACGGACATAGCTCCCTTAGTTCCTGAAAAATTTAAGGCGTTGGGACATCAAGGGTGGACGGCTATGCCTGTTACCGGTTCACCTCAATGGTATACATTAGTCACTTCACTTATCTTGGGAGTTGGAATCGGTTGTCTTGCGCAGCCTCAGTTGGTTGTGCGTTTTATGACGGTTGAAAGTAGCAAACAACTAAACCGTGGGGTTTTTATCGGGTGTTTTTTTCTGATTATTACCGTAGGTGCTATTTATCATGCAGGTGCATTGAGCAATCTTTTCTTTCTTAAGACCGAAGGTGTTGTAGCTACGGAAGCAGTCAAAGATATGGATAAAATCATCCCATACTTTATAAATAAGGCAATGCCGGATTGGTTTGCCGCTCTTTTTATGCTCTGTATCCTTTCTGCCAGCATGTCTACACTGAGTTCACAGTTTCATACGATGGGAGCTTCGGTTGGTTCCGATATTTATGGTACTTACAAGCCTCGTTCACGTGGTAAATTGACTAATGTGATCCGTTTGGGAGTTTTATTTTCAATTTTAGTGAGTTATATTATCTGCTATATGTTGCCCAATGATATTATAGCCCGTGGAACTTCTATTTTTATGGGTATTTGTGCTGCAGCTTTCCTGCCGGCCTATTTTTGTGCTTTATATTGGAGACGTGCTACCCGTCAGGGAGTGATGGCAAGCCTTTGGATAGGGACTATAGGTAGTTTGTTTGCGCTGGCCTTTCTGCACCAGAAAGAGGCTGCGGCAATGGGGGTATGCAGGTGGCTTTTCGGTAAGGATGTGTTGATCGAAGCCTATCCTTTTCCGATGATAGATCCGATATTGTTTGCATTGCCATTATCGGTAGCAGCCGTTATTATTGTGAGTTTGTTAACAGAGAAAGGGAAAAAATAAAATATACTATACGCTGTCAAGGGCTTGCAATTCTTATAATTGCGAGCTTTTGCCCTATTTCAACTTTTTATTTTCTTCTTATATGATTCATATCTTGAGTTAATGTCTCTGACGAAATTGTAGGTCTCTATTCCACGGAAATATCCGTTTTTGCATACCGGATCAGTGAAATATTCTTCATTGCTTTTTAGTAGGATGTAATTTTCCACATTGTCTGTCCATACGGTTTTATTCTTACCGTATTTATCTGCCAGTGCAATTGCGTCAAAAATATGTCCCAGCCCGGCATTATATGAAGCGAGTATAAACTTAATCCGTTCCTGTTTATCCGGTACCATGCTTAGGCTGCGATCTGTCGCTGCAATGTATTTCACCGCAGCTTTGATACTTTCTTCCGGGTTTTGCTCTTTGCCCGGTGGAACCCCCATTGCACGGGCGGTGGCAGGCATTAATTGCATCAGTCCCTTTGCTCCGGCCCATGATACGGCAGTTGTATCGAAGTTCGATTCGGTATAGGCCAAGGATGCCAACAGACGCCAGTCCCAACCTATCTCTTGCGCATATTTCTTGAATAAGTTGTCATAATGAGAGATTTTACCCTCTTTTAAGGATAAAATGGGAGAATGAGGAATTGCTTTACTGATCTCAAAATATCGTTTCATACTTGCGGTATATGCCGGCGAAGTCATATTCTGTTTATGCCACTCGTCTGCTGCTGCTGCCAGTTGCGGACAATCTTTACGTACAGCCCAGGAAGCGCGTTGGTCAAAACTGATAGACAGACTGGTATTCAGGTTAGGATAATAAGTCGCATTCAACTTTGCGACATCATTATCAGCCACTGTATAAGGAATTTTACCTTGTGCAACTTGGGTTATCAAATCCTCGGCAGTAATGCTGTCATTGGTTACTTGATGAATCAGAATGCCTCCTCCCAGCTCTTTATTCAAGTTAACCAATCGTTCGTAATATTTGCCCGGTTTCACATATATATTTTTTCCGACCAACTCGGTTACATCTTTTAGCGGTTTTGTTTTCCCATTGGTTCGTTGGACAATTACCTGGTGGGTGATTACTTCTTCGCCACAATAGATCAGGCTGTCTTTTAATTCTTTAGTAATCGGAATATTGTATGCGATAATATCTCCTTCGCCATTTAGTAACTTTCGGATGAGTTCCGGCACGTTTTTGGCTACTTCTATTCGCAATTTCACTCCTAAACTTTTGGCAAATTGTTCACTGAGTTCGTATTGGAAACCCATGTCTTGCCCACGATAGATGAAATAAGAAGTAGAACTATAAAGAGTCAGAACAACGAGCTCTCCGCTATCTTTGATTTGTTCCAGATCGTGTGCAGAGGACTCCTCTGTAGCTACTGCTTGTTTGTTGCGGCAAGACAATACACAGAAAAGAAGAAAAAGCAGGGAGTAAATTATCAGATGCCGTTTCATGGCCTACCGATGTGTTTTTTTATGTACATGGTCAATATATCGATGGCTACTTGATTGCTCCCTCCTTCGGGAACAATCAAATCTGCGTAGCGTTTACATGGTTCGATGAACTGTAAATGCATAGGTTTCAGCACGCGCGTATATCGCTCCATTACAGCCTCTGCAGTGCGGCCCCTTTCCACTACGTCACGTTGGATCACACGGATCAACCGTTCGTCCGGATCGGCATCTACAAATATTTTCAGATCCATCATATTGCGCAGCTTTTTGTCACATAAAGCCAGGATACCTTCGATTATGACCACTTCACGTGGTTCAATATGGATCGTTTCGGGTTGGCGGGTACAAGTCAAATAAGAATAGGTGGGTTGTTCGATACACTTGCCTTCTTTAAGGAGGGCAACATGTTTAGACAAAAGGCTCCATTCAAAAGCATCGGGATGGTCAAAATTGATATTCTGGCGTTCTTCAACCGGTACGTGGCTACTGTCTTTATAGTATGAATCCTG
>OCPS01003044.1_pt1 | contig 10078 bp, 5 predicted proteins | sample 1538651 | NCBI WGS metagenome assembly OCPS01 (sample SAMN04571715, study PRJEB22368) | human gut metagenome | biome: human gut; material: stool | host: Homo sapiens | place: Luxembourg | collected 2012-09-21 | reverse complement strand
GTCATGATTGGTGTAGATATGGGTGCGATCACCGAGACTTTGTTCGAGAGCGAATTGTTCGGTCACGTGAAAGGAGCCTTTACAGACGCCAAGGAAGACCGCGCCGGTAAATTCGAAGCAGCGAACAAAGGTACTTTATTCCTGGACGAAATCGGTAATCTGACCTAGTCCCTTCAATCCAAACTACTCGCGGCAATCCAAAGCCGGCAAATCACGCGGATCGGTTCCAATAAACCCATCGACATAGATATCCGTCTGATTTGTGCCACCAACAGTAATCTCCAGGAAATGGTTGCCAAGGGTACTTTCCGCGAAGACTTGCTTTATCGGATCAATACCATTCACATTGAGATCCCTCCTTTAAGGGAAAGAGGTAACGATATCCTCCAGTTAGCCGAATCCTTTCTGCGTAAATACGGATCGAAATATAGTAAAGGGCAACTGTACTTCACCAAAGATACTCAAAGTAAATTGCTGGAATACTCCTGGCCGGGTAATGTCCGGGAATTACAACACGCCATTGAGAAAGCAGTGATTATGTGTGATGAAGAGACATTAAAACCTTGTGATTTTTTCTTCAAGCCCAATAACGAAGTGCCGGCCAATAGTTCCAAAACCCTGGAAGAGATGGAAAAAGAGATGATCTGCAAAGCGATCGAGCACCATCATGGTAATATCTCCGCTATTGCCAGTCAGCTGGGTATCACCCGCCAAACCCTTTATAATAAGATGAAAAAATTCGGACTATAAGATTTCATCGTCATTCCATTGAAAACGCGAACCTTTTAATCTGATCTCCCATGTACCGCATTCTCAGTTCCCTCCTGGCTATCGTCATTCTATCTATCGTTTCCTGGCAAGCTTTCCGGGAAGGAAACTATTTAGGAGGAGCCCTGGCTGCTGCGGGAATCATCGGGCTGACCGGGTTGATATTCTATTTTATCAATACGACCAACCGAAAGTTAACCTATTTTTTCAGTGCTTTGGAAAATGACGATTACACCATACGTTTTGTCGAAAACGAAGGTATGCAATCGGAACGTTTGTTAAACCATATCCTGAACCGGATCAAAAGCATCATACAGAATACCCGGATCGAAATACAGCAGAAAGAACGGTATTATGAGTTGATCTTAAACAGTATCAGCTCGGGAGTGATCGCCTTAGACGATAACGGATTCGTACTTCAATTGAACCGATTTGCCCTAAAACTCATCGATCTGGAAGTTTTCACCCATGTCAGCCAGCTTAGAAAAGTTTCTCCTGTTCTGGTCGAAGCATTTAAAGAAATCCGTCCGGGTGAAAACCGGAGAGTGACTTATACCAACGAACGGGGAAGTATCCAACTGCTGATCACTGCCAGTGGTATCACAGTCAACGGAAAACATACCCGGCTTTTAGTGATCAACGATATCGAAAATGAAATGGACGAGAAAGAAATCGACTCGTGGATCCGGCTGATCCGGGTACTAGCCCATGAAATTATGAACTCGATCGCTCCGATCACTTCATTAAGCGACACTTTATTAGAAATACATAAAACGAATCCGGCAGCCCATACGCCCGAAACGATCAGGCAAAATACCATCAACGGCTTGCAGGTGATCAGTGAAACCGGTAAAGGATTGGTTTCCTTTGTAGAATCCTACCGGAAATTTACCCGTATTCCCCAGCCGGAAAAGGAAATCATAGAATTAAACGAATTTATCCAGCGAATGATCATCCTTTGCAGTATGGAACCGAACTTCTCGGCGATCACGATCCAAACCCAATTAACGCCCGAAAACATCCGGGTCTATGCCGACCCCAACCTTTTAGGCCAAGTCATGCTCAATCTGATGAAAAATGCCATACAAGCCTTACAGAACCGGGAAAATCCGATACTGCGGGTTGTTGCGGAACAACTACCAACCGGCAATATCCGGCTTCAAGTCATCGACAATGGCCCGGGAATTCCTTCAGATATGATCAACGAAATCTTTGTTCCCTTCTTCACGACTAAAAATGAAGGTACCGGTATCGGTCTGAGTATTGCCCGTCAAATCATGCGTGCCCACGGAGGCAATCTCAAAGTAAGCTCTATTCCGGATAAAGAAACGGTCTTTACCCTGGTATTATAACTATTCGTTCTTCAAAACGTCGACCGGATTTATTCGTGCTGCCCGGAAAATTTGCCAGGTAACGGTCAGCAAGACAAATACGACACAGATAACGGCCACGCCCAAATACAAGCCGACAGGTAATTCGGTACGATAGGCAAAACCCCTCAACCACAAAGTCATCAGGTGATGTGCTATCGGAAGTCCGATTGCACAGGCCAATAAAATCCGTCCCAGGAACTGCCGGTCGAGCAGCAGAATAATTTGCCCGACACCGGCGCCGTTCACTTTTCGCAAAGCCACTTCTTTACGTCGGCTTTCAGCCATAAACATCGAGAAGGCCAGGATACCCATCCCTCCCACCAAAATAGCGATGGCAGTAAAAATATGGATCATTTTCACCAAAGCCGTATCCCGGTTATAGAGTTGTGAAAATTCATACTCAGTATATCTAAATGCCATCCCGGGAAAGCGTTCCTCATACAATTGCTGCAAATGTCCGATTACTTTTTGCCGACAGCCTTCCCGGTAGCGGACCGATATGCTATAACTCAGTAAAGGCAGCTCATACGCGATCACCATCGGCTGTATTTTTTCATACAAAGGTAAAAAATGGAAATCCTTGACTACTCCAACGATACGGAATGTCCGGAATCCATCCCCCAATTTCAGCAAGCTTCCCAAAACCTCTTTTTTCCCTAACCGGCGGGCAAACTCTTCATTCACCAGTATTTCCGGAAAACCTTTCGGCTCAGCCCTCAAAAAATCCTCAGCTATGCGGGGATAACTCTCTGCTTCAATGTTCCTGCCTTCTGCCAGTTCAATGCGATAGGTGGGAAGATAATAGGCATCTCCATGTATGAAATAAGCCTTGATCTTCAGATCAGGTTGATCGTCCGGTGAAAGCTCCTCCGGATCTTCGTGTAACAAAGGCAGGTTATCTCCGTTCGTATAGGTCAGAATATCGGGATCGGCATTCCTGATCTCCTGCCGTACACTTTCCAGGTCGGCAGTATCTCCGAAATCCCATGAAAAATTCACTACTTGCTGATTGTCAAACCCTAAATTCCGTTTTTCAATAAAATTCATTTGCCGGGTCAAGATTACCGAACAAGCCAAAAGAGCAGTAAAGATACACATCTGCAAAACCGAAAGAACGATTTTCATATCCAGACGTCCCGAAAAACGTTGCAAAATCTCCCTGACCGAATGCTGATTGATATGCCGCTTCATCCATCCGGCCAAAATCAGTCCCATTCCCACCATCAATAAGACAACCATTCCCAGAAACAAAGCGATCTCTCCCCAGGTGACCGACAGGTCATACGTTTTCCCGGACGACAAAATAGTAACAAATCCCGGATGTAACAACCACACCAACACCCCCGACACACTTAAAGCGATACAGGCATAAAGCACAATTTCCCAAAATACCCGCCAAAATAAAATCCGATTATCGGCCCCCAAACAACGTTGCATAACAATCCCGATAGCCTGGGTATGCAGCTGAGCCATGGATATCATCAAATAATTCCCGGCAGCCAAAAACAGGATCAATATGGCTACCCCGGCCAGAATTACATTCAACCGCCGGGATCCATGCGGTAAATCCTCAGCGATATGTTCCGATTTCAGGTAAACCTCTTTTAAAGGTTGCAATTTAAACTGTTGTTCACCCACCGCTATATATTCGTAATTACGTTCGATCATCTCCGGTATTCCCTTTTCGATAGAAGCCGGATCGATATCTTTATTCAACTTAAAATAGGTATAAAAACCGTGTCCTCCCCACGCATCCAAATCTTCTTTCGAAGAAAGATCCATCACATAATCCGCCTGTAAAGAAGAGAAAGCCGGAAAATCTTCCATCACCGCCACAATCCGGTATTCATGTCCCGGATCCTTTGTATTCCAACCGGACTTTACCCGAACAACCTGCCCTAAAGGATTTTCATTATCAAAATATCTGAGGGCTTCCTTCCGGGACACCACCATCCAATCTTTTCCCCAGTCCTGTTTCACATCGCCACTGACCAGAGGAAAAGAAAACAGATCGAAAAACTGTTTATCGACTTGCAGACAATTTTTATTTCTAAGGTACTCTTTATCTGTAGCCTTTTTCACATCGAACAGCCAATCAGCCACCCGGACATATTCCTCTATTCCCGGAAATTCTTTTGCGGCATAAGGAGCTGTAGGAGCACTGGTATAGGAAGACCAATTTTGGTCATACTTACTTTTCAAAGTCACCCGATAGATCTGATCTGCATGTCGATGAAAACGGTCTGTTTTCCATTCTTTCACGACATGCATATAAATTAACAAGACCGACGTAAAAGCTATAGTAAACCCCACCACATTAATAATCGCATAAATCTTATGACGTAAAATCCTGCGTCCGATCATTTTCAAATATTCCCGAATCATACTATTTCATTTATATCTGTCCATTATTCATTTTTCAAAGCTTTCACCGGATTGGCCAATGCAGCTTTCCTGCTTTGCCACAAAAGAGTAAAAAATGCCACTCCTCCAGTGATCAGGAAGGCTGCAGCAAATAACCACCACGCTAAAGAAGCACATTCGATAAAGTTCTCTCTATATATTTCAATCACCCACCAGGCAATAGGAACCGCAACAACGAAACTACCCAGGATCAGGACAATAAAACGCCTGAACAATAAAAGTAATATCTCATGGGGTGTCGCTCCATTTACTTTCCGGATCCCAATTTCACGGAAGCGTTGCCGGATATCGAAATAAGCAAAGCCGAATAAACCGATCGAAGAAATAAAAATAGCCAAAAGAGTAAATATAATCGTCACCTCCGCCATTTTTTTATCTTTCGTATACAACGCCCGTACCTCATCCTCAAAAAAATAATATTCGAGTTCTCCCGGTTCTTGTGTCTTCTGATACAGTGTGTTCAACAGGCTGATGACTTCTTTTTCTTTTCCTTTTGTCACCTGCATCTGGTAAGGACAATCCTCCCGGTCATCGAAATAGACCATGATCATCGGAGCTATAGGAACAGCCAAATGATCTACCCGGAAGTCCTCGACCACTCCGATCACTTTCCATCCTTTCCCCCAATACTGGGATTCCAGTTCTGCCTCCCCGAGAGAAGTAAACCCGAACATTTTCAGGGCCGTCTCGTTGAGTACAACCTTTTCCTCCCGGTCTTTATCTTTTTCAAGATCGAAGAAACGGCCTTCTTTCAGTTTTAATCCGTACAAAGTCAGGTATTCGGGAGTCAGGCCCACCAATCGGCAGGAAATATAATCCCCACCCCCTCTGGTATTTTTCCAGGGCATACTGCCACCATCCAATAAGGATTGTCCGGAGCAGGATTGCTGAATATAAGGACACTTCTGAATTTCATCAATCACATAATCTATCCGTTCCCGATGCTGATCCTGACGCGCTTTCTCTTTTTTCCACCTATTCTCACGCTCCGTGGCATCCTCTACCCACAAACTTTCGATAGGAAGACTTTTAAATAGCTTGGCATGCACGATATTCTCCTGATTGATCCCCAAGTCTTTATTCAACATAAAATCCAATTGCCTGATAAAATAAAAAGAAACAATCAGCATGATCAGCGTCATCACATACTGTATCCCTAATAAAAGATGACGGGTAAAATTCTGACTCTTAGACACTCCCGATGTTTTCACCGCCATCGCAGGCTGAAGTTTCCGGTATTTCCACAGGGAATATAAAGAGACGATTCCCGGAACCAGAAGCAAGATCCCAACACACAAAAACGAATCGAACCGAATATCCATACGAACCGGTAACCCCATTTCTTGCTCAATCCATCCTGCCAGGACACCAATAACTACGACAGCCAAAATTACCCCTCCGGTCACCATGATTATATTTTCCAACCAAAAATCCAGCCAAAGATTCGGACTTCCCTCTCCGAGTACTTTCTTCACTCCCAGTTCTCTATTTCTTCTCAACAAAGCAACCTGATAGATATTCATATAATTGACCAGGCTGATCGACAGAATTACCCATCCGGCAATCCATAATATCATCAGTGAGTGTTTATTGCCATGCCGTAATAAAGTAAAGACATCGGAAACGATCCCGGTATTGAAATACAATCCCTCGAACGGAATGAAATCATAATTGAAATGCTGGGAACCATAAAATTTCTCCGGAAGCAATTTTTCTTTTACCGACTGTATACCGACTTTTTCCTTCAATACGATAAATTCGCTCATCATACGGCTAAACTCGGGGCGGTCCGGAATCAACACATCAAAACGAAAAGAACTGTTGACCGGAATGTCTTTCAAAATTCCGGTTACGGTATAGTCTTTGTTTCTGAATTGGATTTTTTTACCCAACGGATCCTGTTCGCCGAACATCTTCCGGGCAAAAGAACGGGTGAGCAACATATCTGTCGTTTGCTGTAAAGCCGTAGCGGTATCTCCTACGACCAACGGAAAATCGAAAACCTGAAAAAATCCGAAGCCGGTAAATAAAACATCGGCTTTGTAAAGCCGGTTCTCTACCGACAGTTGTTCTCCGTCAAAAGCGCTCACCCGGGTACGGGCCTCCACTTCCGGGTAATCCGCCAACCGGTCACTACAATTAATGATCTCACTCAGGCAGGGAATATCGATCTCAGAAGCCTGAGAAACCGTACAATAAATCCGGTGGTAATTCCGTTGAGCGGTATCGGTCGTATATTCCAGCCAAACATATTTTACAATCACGATAAAACAGGCTAATCCCAATCCCAACCCCAGAATACTGATACAAGAACACAAACGGTTCGACTTCAAGGCCCTGAAAGCAAAAAGGATCCTTTCCGGAATACTGTACATCATTCTCTTATTTTAGATCGTTCACTCATTTCGCAACGTTTTGACCGGATTCAGGGAAGCTGCCCGATAGCTCTGCCCTCCTACCATCAAAATAGCGATCAAACAAGCCGTCACACCTACCCCAAGGTATACCCATACCTGTTGTGAAATATGATAGGGATAGGTAGCCAGCCAACGATTGATCAGATACCAGGTTATCGGAACGGCAATGGCAAAGGCAAGAATAACCCACTTCAAAAATCCCCATATCAACATATTCAACACATCCCTTACTTTGGCACCGTTCACCCGGCGCAACCCGATTTCTTTCAGACGTTGCTGAATAAAATAAGTAGACATCGCCAAAATTCCCATAATGGCCAGCATGCATGCGATCACTGTAAAATAACCGATCATACCGACTGCCCTGTCTTCTGTTTTATACCATTCATCGATCGTCTGGTCCATAAAACCGGAGTCGAAAAGGTCGTTCCCGATAAAACGGATGTAGGTATCCTTTATTTCCTGATAAGTCCGGCCAGGATTTTGCCGGTCTATTTTCACTAAAATCTTCCAGGGATATTCCTCTTTCCCCAAAGGAACCATATAGGCCAAACCCATTTTATGCCGTAAATCCCGGAAATGAAAATCATCGACAATACCTCTAATCCGCCAATTCTTCAACCCCGCGAGATTTTGAAAATCCTGAGGTTTTTCTCCTAGTTCAAGTTCTTTTACTGCTGTCCGGTTAATCCATATTCCCCAATCCGCTCCTGTCGGCTCTACATGCAAACCCAGTACATGAAAAAAAGCGGAGTCGATTTTAAATACTTGCCAACTTAGAGACCTTTCGCCTACTTTCATCGAATTATTATTTCCACCGTCTAAAGGCGATCCTTGACAAAAAGAAAGATTAACTACTCCGGGGATCCGCATCATTTCACTCCGTAAAGCATCCTTCTGGGAAGGATCGACCACGTTGTCCAGGTAAATGACATTTTCCCGATCGAATCCCAGTTTATAATTCCGTAGATAATAGGCTTGCAGTAAGATGGTAAACGTAGCAATCGTCAGAGCTATTGCAACGACATACTGGAAACAAATCAATATATTTCCATAAACGCTTTTCATCCTCTTTTTAAATATCCCTTTTACAACTTCTATAGGTTTGAAGCGGGTTATAATCCAGGCAGGTACAAGACCGACAAGACCTCCGAAAAACAGAAGCGACAGAAGAAATATAATTCCGTTACCCCAGGTCAACATATCCCGATAAAACAAACGGGTGTCGAAAATCTGTTCAAAAAAGGGCATCAAAATCCAGGAAAATACCAAAGCGATCGCAAACGAAAAAGTACACAGAATCAATGATTCTACGACAAACTGCCAAAACAAGGTCGTATTATTGATTCCTAACAATTTTTTGATAGCCGCTTCTTTGGCCCGATTCGTAGTCTGAGCAATGGAAAGGTTATTGTAGTTTATTAAAGCCAATATCAAAATCAATAAAGCGATTACGGACAATCCCACCAGGGTTGTTTTGCTGTTTCCCTGTGTTTTGCTATTAGATGTCTTTCCTCCCCAATATACCGCACTCAATGGTTCAAAATCCAGTTTACTACTAAAACCATCACGATATTTCCAGTAAGTACTCTTAAAATCCCGCAGGATAATGTCCTTTTTTGAAACGATATCCGTACCCGGATAAGTCAGGAGATATAATCCGAAAGAACTATTACCGTTTTCTTCCAATATCCGTGGCATTTCCCAAATATCTGCCAATAGATCGAAACGGACAAATCCTTCTGTAACCCCAAAATGAGTATTATAAGGAAGATCTTCCATAACGCCTGTAACGATCAGCCGATGTTTACCGTTGATAACAATTTCTTTTCCCAGAATATCCTCAGAACCATAAACTTTATGGGCAAAAGAACGCGTCAGTACAATATTATTCTTATCGAGTAACACAGTAGCAGGATCGCCTTTAATCAAGGGAAAGGAGAACATCCGGAAAAATGAAGAATCGATCAGAGCTGTTTGCATCAGGATTTTTTCCTGATGAGGAATTTCTACCATATAGTTCTGATTATAATATCTTGTATAACATTCGATCTCAGGATATTTACTTTGCAGTTCGCTACCAATCACAGCCCCCCAATACGATCCCTCTTCATCAACCACCCGATAAATCCGGTCTTTATTTTGATGAAATTGGTCTACCGATAGTTCCTGACGAATATAAACACTCAACACCAGTACAAAAGTCAATGCGATAGCAAATCCCAAAACCGTAATAGCAAAATAAAGCTTATTGTGAATCAGGTTGCGTACAAATAATTTAATATCGATCATAGGAATATGGATTTTACCCTAGATCCACAATCGACATGCCAATTTAACTAATAAATTTATATTCAGATATTTATCAAATAAACAGCACCTTAAATCTGTCAAAAAAACAGACAATACTTGTATAATTTATTGACAAACGTGTTGGAAGAATTATTTCATACCCAAAACTTGACGGGCAAAATCGAAAGTTTGTTGTCTGACTTCAGGAATAGCTTTCGACGATAAACCACAGGCAATAACGTGTACGCCTGCATTCGGAAAAGCAACGGCCCGTTTCTCGTCTTTAGGAGTTCCTAATTCGTCGAACATGTTCAACGCCGCTTTAACTTCTATCGTCTCATCCTGATGATCGGAATCTTTGTAATAATAACCTAAAAAAACAGGCTGAGAGACTTTTTCGAATTCCCGTCGGTTCATTCTCATATCCAGCAGTTGCTGTAAATAAACCTGTGCTTCCAAGCGGTATTTACAATACCAGTATTTACAATCTTCACTATCTGCCGGATCATCCGAAACGGCATATTTCCCTCCATGTACGGCCCGGCTGATCTGTAATCCCCAGGGACCGCTCAACAAGGGGGCCATAGGATTTTTAATTTTAATATTCGGTGAATATAAGATCAGGGCATCCACCAGCCTGGGAAAATCGGCCGCTAACATCAAAGCTAACGTACAACCGGTGGATGTCCCCATTATAATAACTTTCTTCCCCAATTTGTGAGCGATCACCAAGGCTTCTTTAGCCGAATTGTAAAGATTAGCCGGCGTCATACCGAGCATAGCCTCCGTACCTTGCAAGCCGTG
>OCPS01003043.1_pt1 | contig 10080 bp, 8 predicted proteins | sample 1538651 | NCBI WGS metagenome assembly OCPS01 (sample SAMN04571715, study PRJEB22368) | human gut metagenome | biome: human gut; material: stool | host: Homo sapiens | place: Luxembourg | collected 2012-09-21 | reverse complement strand
CCTTCTCATCGTCATTGTTGACCTTGTGCTCTTGGTCTTTGACTTGGGAGATCCGCCTCGTTTCATCCACGCGATGCGCGTGCTGCATTTCACTTCTCCGCTTTCCGTGGGTGTTTGGGGCTTGGCTTGCTATGCGACCTGCTTAGGATGTGCCGTCGGCATTTACTGGCTGTCGGTTTACTCCGTCGCAACGAACGACTTTTTAGCACCTTACATCGCTTGGCTCGATATCCTGATGCGGCTCTTTACCGTACTGGCGTTTATCGGTGCCGTCGTGGTCATTTGCTACAAAGGCGTAGCATTCAGCTGCACCTCTCAGCCCGGCATAAGGAAAGCTCGCTGGCTGACCTCTTTCATGGTGTCGGATGCCCTTCTAATGGGCTGCGGACTCTATGCGATTATGGCTGCCTGTTTAGGCTTTTGGGACGCATGCGCCTACCTGCTTCTGCCTTTCATCATTCTTGAAGTCGCAAGGGCGGCGGCCTTTAGCCTTCTTTGGATGGAAACCGCAGAAAGAGCTAGAAAAGTTTATTCCGGAGAAAACACGCTGCTGCGCGTCTGGGTGTACTTAATCGGCGGTTTGCTCGCTGCCGTTTTAGCTTTCTTCGGTGTTTACGGAATGTGCGCTGCGGGGGCTTTAGTCCTGCTTACCGGCGTATTCGAGCGCTATTGGCTCATCGGTATCACAAAGAAAATTTAGAACTTGATTTGAGCAGGAACCGAGACTCCTAGGGGGCCTCGGTTTTTTGTGTTGCCTCTTCACCGTTGGTGAGGATGTGCCTTGAGCGGCTTTGCAATAAAAAATTGCTCAATGTGCCAACCTTTTTTAGGACAGCGCTTCCTTTGCTGAGGTAAGATCCGACGCTCAAATTGTGTTTTTTCAGGATAAGCTATTGATATGTGGCGATTGATTTTCCCGATTTTAGGTGCGATTTTATTCGGAGCCCACTTGTACTTTTGGGGAAATTATCTTCTTTTTCCCATCCCCGTCATCTTACTGATCCTGCTGTTTATTCCTTTCAGACCGGTTTGCTGGCTTTGGGAGATCTGCCTGATTTGTTTCGGCGTTGAGTGGCTGATTTCCGCCTACCAACTTTACCTGCGCCGAATTGCGGCAGGGATGCCTTTTGCCCTTGGCACTTCCATTTTGGTCGCCTGCGGAATTTTGACTATGCTCTCAGCGATTGCCTTCTTCAGCCACAAAGTCAAAAACCGTTATCCGCTGCACGTCTAAATTGCATTATCGGATGTAAGAAAACGGCATACCTGCAAAGATATGCCGTCAACATTCGTTAGTTTTTAACTAGAAGACGCCTTCTGCCCGCATCTTCGTCAGTTCATTGGCAACGTAGGCCATTTCCTGCGGCGTGCCTAAGGAGATACGGCACCAATTCATGGCCGGCGGGAAGGGTCTTCCGACCAAAATATTTCGTGCTGCCATCTTCTTCTGGAAGGCACGAATCGGTTCATTCAATTCGAAGAACATGAAGTTCGTACTCGAAGGAAGATATTTAACCCCGAGCTTGTCAAAACAAGAAGCCAAAATCTTGCGGCTTTCCAAGTTTGAAGCTCTGGAATATTCCTGGAACGGCTCATCATCCAAAGAAACCAAAGCTGCGGTGACACCGGGGTAGTTGAGTTTTTCGCCTGCCACCTGATCTTTCATCATCTTAATAATCGCCGGAGCTCCTACCGCAAATCCTACCCGCATGCCGGCCATAGCGTAGAGCTTCGAGAACGTCTTTAACAGAACCACGTTGTCCAAACCGTCCTGGATCAAATTGGCCATCGATTTAAAATTCGGATCGCTGACATACTCTGCATAAGCCTCATCCGCGATAAACAAAGTATTGTCCGGTTTACTTCTTACCCATGGGTCGATCTCAGAAGCCGGAGTAACGGTAGACGTAGGATTGTTCGGATTCACGAAGTAAACAATAGAGAATCCGTCGAAATCATCCACAGCCTTCTTCAATCCGGCGACATCAACCTTCCAATTTGCAAGCATCGGCACTTTTACAATAGGCACGCTATAGAGCTCGGCAAAGTGCTGTCCATCCCCATAAGTAAGTTCCGGGATTACCAGCTGAACTTTCGGCAAACGCGAATACGCACCCAACAAAGCTCGGATACCCTCGGAGGAGCCGTCTGTCAAGAGGAGAAAATTCTTCGGCACGTTGTACATGTCACAGAGCTTTGTGCGAAGCTGTGTAATCTCTGCTTTAGCGTAACGGTTTCCTTTTGCGACGGCGTCGCGTGCAGCGGCCTGTGCACTAGGACTCATACCCAGGGCGTTTTCATTAAAGTTAATGCGAATCGGATTATCTGCTGTCGGAGCGATGAAAGAAACATTCGCCGGTGCCTGTGCAAAAGCTTTGACAGGAAGGGCGGCACTGACTGCAGCACCTAATAGGCCGAAATTAAGGAAAGTCCGTCTTCTTAAAGCGAGAGAGTTTGACATTTTGGTTCTCCTGTTTGTGTTCGAATGCACTTGAACTACACGCATATTCCGTGCCAACTTTTTTGAGGTGTGATTAGCGCTTTAAAGGGAAACAAACAGAAAAACGGCAGAAAAATCCCCGCTTTGTGCACAACTAAGTAGCAGCGAGCACAAAAGCGGGGCAATTTTTAATTGAAATATCGGAATATTTCGATAACTTTCTATTAGTGGAGCAACAGCATCACAATAAAGAAGACCGACAACAGGTACATCTCGATGCGAATCTTCTTAAACTTGCCGGAGATCAAGTTAATCAGCACATAACTCAGAAGTCCAAAGACGATGCCGTTTGCAATGCTGTACGTAAGCGGAATCGTGATGATGCAGATAAATGCCGGAATGGCTTCCGCATAATCATCCAGGTCAATTTCCTTAATGCAGGAGATCATTAAGAAACCGACCAATATCAAGACCGGGGCAGTGGCCTGTGCCGGAATCGATAAGAAGAGCGGTGCAAAGAAAAGAGACAGAAAGAAGCAAACCGCAATCACAAAAGCCGTTAATCCGGACCTTCCTCCGACGGAAACTCCTGCTGCGCTTTCAACGTAAGTGGAAATCGCGCTCGTTCCCATGCAGGCTCCGATGGTTGTACCTACAGCATCTGCAAAGAAGGACTCCTTCATTCTCGGCATCTTGCCGTCTTTAACGAATCCGCCCTTGTATAAGAGGCTGACCAGAGTTCCTAAAGTATCAAACAAGTCCATGAATAAGAAAGAGAAGACAACCATCACCATATCCACGGTGAAAATGTTGTGCCATTCGAACTTCATGAAAATCGGTTCAACGGAAGGCGGAGTAGAGACAAAGCCGTCTAAATGGGTCAGGCCGAATGGTATGCCACAAATCGTTGTAATTGCGATACCGATTAATAAGGCACCGGGAATATTTTTAACCAGAAGGACGGCGGTTGAAATTAAACCGACGATAACCAGCAAAACGCTCGGCTGGAAAATTTGACCGAGAGCCACCAGTGTTGCATCGTTTTTAACCGAAATTCCCGCGTTTTGAAGACCGATAAAAGCGATAAAAAGACCGATACCTACACCGATCGCCTTTTGAATACTCGGCGGCAAGGAATAAACGATCTTTTCTCGGACATTGGTCACAGTAAGAAGAATAAATATCAGACCTTCCAAGAGCACTGCGGTCAGCGCAAACTGCCAGGTATGCCCCATCGAAAGACAAACGGTATAGGCAAAGAAGGCATTGATACCCATACCCGGTGCAAGTCCGAAGGGCATCTTGGCATAGAGCGCCATGATAAGCGTCGCAATACCGGAGGTAATCGCCGTGGTAGCAAAAAGCGCTCCTTTATCCATTCCCGTAATGCCAAGAATGGCTGGGTTTACAGCCAGAATATAGGCCATTGTGAGGAAAGTGGAGACACCTGCGATGATTTCAGTTCTGATCGTCGTCGTTGCAGGATCAAATCCGAAGTATTTTGGGAGAAGCTGGTTCATTTCAACAAACGGTGTTTGAAGAGCAGGAAAATTAAACAAAACTTGAGAATTAAAACCGTTGTTCTCAAAGTTTTTGGCGAAAGATCAGGATTGTAGAAGAAAATTTTCCTGATTCTTTCCCCGCGCGCCCAGCTCAAGAACAAAATGGTTAACAAAGATGGAAGAGCTGAACCTCTAGCCGAGGGGAGCGACCGTGGACATCGGATTCCGGGACTGATCGAGGCAAGTCCGGTTGTAAGACTTTTGAAGCAGCCTTAATGAATTAACAGACCTATCAAAATCCAACACGCGCTTAAGTAGAAGCAGCAAAAAGCTCTCCAGCAATAAGGCCCATAATCATTCCGTAATGTTCCTAAGGAAAAGAATGCTTCTAGAATGCGAGCTATGGCTACGAAGGATAAAAGAACAGAGCAGCTGTTTTCTCTTATCAGAAACGGCGCGCAATTAAATGTTTGGGACCAAATCGAACTCGTTTGGCGCTTGAGCCTGCCTGCGATTTTTGCTCAGATTTCTTTCGTGATGGTCCAATACATCGACGCGGCAATGGTCGGTCACCTTGGCGCAAACCCTGCGGCCTCGATCGGCTTGGTCTCTTCCTCCCTCTGGCTCGTATGGGGACTTATCACATCCGTTACAGCAGGCTTTACGGTTCAAGTCGCACAAAGAATCGGCGCAAAACAATTCGATGAGGCACGATCTGTACTCCGGCAGTCATTGTTTGTCGGCGGTCTTATCAGCATAGCAATTGCTATTGTCGGCGTTGCTCTTGCCCCCTATGTTCCGACATGGCTCGGAGGCGCCCCCGAGCTTTATGCAGATGCTAAAACTTATTTCGCCATATTTTGTCTCGGCACCCCTGCCGCCTTTTTAGGGTTTGTTGCTTCCAGCATGCTTCGAAGTACTGGAAATGTAAAACTTCCAAGCATGATTAATATCGGGATGTGCTTCTTGGACGCCATATTTAACTTGCTGCTTATCTTCCCGACTGCCACTTACAAGATTCTGGGGCTTAGCATTACGGTTCCCGGAGCCGATCTTGGTGTTGCCGGTGCTGCTTTAGGAACCATCCTGGCGGAGTCGGTCAGCACATTTTTGCTTTTTTGGTTCTTGGTTGTAAAGTCCGACAAAATTGCCCTCGTCGGCCACCCCGGCTCTTTCCTTCCTGAGATTTTCTGTATGAGACGAGTTGCCAGAATCGGCTCTCCGATCGCCTTAGAAAGAATGGCCATGAGCAGCGCCCAAATCGTCACGACGATGATTGTGGCGCCGTTAGGACCTTTATCTTTGGCGGCTCATTCTTTTGCCATAACTGCTGAGAGTTTATGCTATATGCCGGGTTACGGGGTTGCTGATGCCGCTTCCACCATCGTAGGCCAAAGCATCGGAGCAAAACGGCCGGACATGGCAAGAAGATTTTCCAAGATCAACGTCATCATGGTCATGATCATCATGTCGGCTATGGGCGTAGTGATGTATTTGACAGCTCCTTGGATGATTGGGTTTATGACAACTAATCAATCCATTATCGAATTAGGATCCAGTGCTCTGCGAATTGAGGCGTTCGCAGAGCCGATGTTTGCTGCTGCTATTGTTAGCTGCAGTATTTTTGTGAGTGCCGGATTCACTTTGTTCCCAAGTCTTATGAATTTAGGGAGCATGTGGCTCATTCGTATTCCCTTGGCTTACTACCTGGCATCCCGAATGGGATTGGATGGTGTCTGGGTTGCGATGGCCTTTGAATTGTGCTTCAGAGGTGCGATCTTCTTATTTGCCCTTTCAAGGTTTGATTTTTCGAAGCGTCGGGGTATTGAAGATTAACAACCTTGTCAATAGGCAGAATGCCGGCGTTAAGCCGGCATTCTTTAAATCGGAGCGAGATCGATTTCAGTTTCGACTATCAATCTCTCAATGTAACAAGCACGTTCCGATTAAGGACCTTAAAACCGTCTTTATCTGCAATGAGACCTCGAACATCGTCAAGAGACGCAGGGAGAGCAAAGGCCTTTACAATCATCTCGTTCTTCGGATCAATCTCAAAGATGCAGTTGAAGTTTTTACTTACCGCAAACAGTTTTCCTTCATACATCGACAAGCCCGTGACGTAAAGTTCACCCAAACTTCGTCCTTCTTTCAGTAGATTAGTTTTAGGGGTAAATTCGCCCGATGTCACCATGTCTTGCATGAGCTGTTTGCTAATCACAAATGTTTTGTGGTCACGGTTATTCGGAACGGTTGCCATATAGTTATATTCTCCTTCGGAAGCAGCGCTCATGACATGATGAAACTTAGAGCGAACAGTGTCCACACGGCCGCGTCCCAGAGCCAAGAAATGATCTTCTCCGTTATCAGGAAGCTGTACAAACCTGTACATCACTTCTCCGTTCGCTCTTCGATGAAGCTGAACGGGGAGATTCGCTCACAACACGCGCTTCATCTGAAGTCCTGTCGGTAACGGTTTCGTTCAATAATTTCCAACCGACGTGCCGACCGTCCAGTACTGCTTTCACCCGAGACGGAGACATACCTTTACGGATCTCCTTATCTCCTAAACGGCCGAGTATGTTTAACGCAGCAACCAAGTCAGCATGTTCGTGGTATCCGCAAGACGAGCACTTAAAGACATCCCCTCGTCGGTTCTTTTTGTCCGTGCAGTGACACCGGGGGCATTCTCTCGAACTGTGAGCAGGGTTTACTTCGTTTACTTCTATTCCATGTTTCTTTGCTTTATATCTGATCCTCTCCTGAAGGTATCCTCGCATCCAGCCGCTCAGCCGTCTATTCCACTTTTTGCCAAAGTGAGCCTTCATCCGAGCACTTAAATCTTCAACGACTATCGCCCTGATCGGGTTTATCTTCCGAGTGAAAAGAAGATTTAGCTCTCTGTTAACGAGGGTCTTAATGATTCCAATATCCTGGATATATCTAGCCCGCTGCTTCTTTCTGCCGAGGTTATGTTTTCTAATCCGCTCTGCCTTAGCGAGATTGTTCTTGCCTGACTTTTTCAGAAGGCTGCGAAAGAGCGCGTGCATTCGGTTTCGGCCTTCACTGTTCTTTCCTCTTTTATCAGCTATCGCAGAAAAATACTTTCCCAGATCCGTCCCAAGAAGTTCCTGTTCACTCGTTGCCATCATCTCGGTATACCCGAGATCAATTCCAACGACTTTGCCGGTCTTTCTTCTCTCTTCACACTGCTGAGGTACGTACACTCTTAATGAGTAAGTGCCGGCAGTATCACGTATCAGCTGGAGCGTTCCGCGGATTTTGCTTTTACCTTTAAGCCGAAGAGAAATCCTTTTACCGGGCTGCAATGACATAAGCTCAAGGAGTTGAGCATCTTCTGCTGATCTGACCGTATAGCAGCTTGAATCAAAGTCAATTCGGTTGTGAAAAGTTTTCGTTCTCGGATAGCAGACGCTGTTTCTTCGAACTCTATTGACTGTCCGCCTGACAATCCCGGCGATGCACCGGAGCGTCTTCAAAGAAAGAGGTCGTTCATAGCTGAGGCAATAGTTCCGATCAAAAGAAACTTCCGGATTCGGGACCGGAATTCTTCCGTCTAGCAATTCAAAGAATTGGCGGTTTATGCCGCAAAGAAGCCAGTACGCGTAGTGACGATCCTGATCGTGAAAACGCTTTAACGTATCTGCAAGTTCCTTCTTTGATTCTGCAATGACGCTTTTCCAATGCGTCAGAGCCATCTTAGAAGTCTCTTCCAAGGCCAGCTTCAAGTGACGCGCCTGAAGATGAGGACCCGAAGTCTCTTTGAGTTCTCTGAGCAAAGTCAAGAGAGTTGCCTCTGCTGTTTTCCCATTGGCTCGCAAGCCTGCGAGTTTTTGGTTAAATTCAACAGATTTCCTGCTCAGAGCAGTTACCAATCTATTTCGAAAAGCGCGAAAGTCCTTTACCTCCCTTCGAAGTTCTCTCGTTTGAAAGGCAAAAAGAAATTTTGATGCCACAAATCCGTACGACGAACACATCCGATCCAATGCAGCTCTATCTGTTTCATTGGGCATCTCAAACTGACGCACAAGTGTTCGCTCAAGGTTGGGCATTTAGGGGTAAAAATAAAGTAATAATTAGATATTACCGAAAACTTAAGTTTTTTATACCCGTATTTTCCTTTACCTTATTTTTCCACGATCGCTTCCCGTAAAGACGAGCGCAGAAGACTGTCATCAGGGTAATAACATCCTTGACGAGCTCCGTTTCGAAAGGCTGCTGTTCCGGCTCATCTAAGATGCCTATACGGATGCCCATGAGGCGAGCGATGAAATAACTCCGTGCCAAATCGGAGCAGTCGGTCATCATGGGTGACAACTAATGCACCGACGCGCCCTGTTAAAAGAAGTTTCAATAAGCGTTTTAGCCCCGGCTTTTTACAATTGAGTCCGCTTCCGAGATCCTTAATGACCGGCTGACATCCGTATTGGCTGAGTCTTTCGGCTTGGGCTGTCAAATCCGAGCGCTGATCATAGCTTGAGACTCTTGCATATCCGACCATGATCCTTTTGCCGCGGGTAGGATGAAGCATTTCATGGACTTCATCAGGATCAAAACGCCTTTGATTTTTAATAGTCCTGATAACTCGGGAAAACTTGCCGTTTTTGCACCATCGTCTTACGGTTGCCACACAAACTCCGAATGATCCGGCGATTTCTCCGATAGTCATCAAATTGTGAATTTCTCTCCTACTCACCCCCCCCCACAAAAAAGGGAGGTAAGTATGTGCAGGTTTGAATAGATATTCAAGGACTAGCCATTAGCCCCAGCAATTCAGGGTGCGCCAATTATTACCGTTTTCGCTCGCCGGACCTAATACTCTAGGTGCAAAAAAGAACATGACTCCGAGGAGAATAATGAGGGCCCAAAAAACAACCTCAGCCCAAAAATATGTATGAACACCAAGGACCATTAAGCCAAAGCCTTGATCCAAATCTCGGGCTAAGTGTGGAGCGATATGACGGAAAGAGAAAACAATGGCTGCAGCAGTGCAGAGAAAGAAATAGAAGAAAGTGCCTCTTGAGGTATCTAAAGAAATATTTTTGTTTTCCGACGTTCGATGTCTCCTACAGATTCATGTTGCCTAACAGAGCACCGGATGTATGCCCGACATATAGGTAAATCATAAGAAGCCAGCCAAGCCACATAGCAGTAAAAGCCCAATTCTCTGCTTTGGGTCTTAGCCATATAATCAAAAGCGCTATAAATGCCAAAATTGGCTGTAAAAATTCCATTATTTTTCCAATTGTGATCGGTTCATCCCAGAGACAAATATCAATTTAACGAGGCAGATAGATGGGAAACCTAAGCCAAAGCATTTGTCTCAAATACTTTCAAAATATCCTGATCATTCCATTAGGGATTTCAAAAGTCGGGTGAGTTTAATAAAAATTACACCTTTACATGTACAGAGGTTATTTGGCCATTAGGAAGCGGGATATTTGAGGAGGTTGTCCGTGAACATGTTCACACTTTAATTACTGCTGATTAACTCTTTGTATGTCACGCAAAAAAGCTATCAGTACCTCTTAATTTACTGTTTCCCTTCATTAAATTATTAATAAGAAAAACTCAAACCTAGGAGACAAAAATGAGCGCTTGGCTGCAAACCAAAAGCTGGGAAGAAGCAAAAGAGGCTATCGTCAAATCAAAAGGCGTAGCAATTGTCCCGATCGGAAGTGTCGAACAGCACAGTTACCACCTCCCTCTGGGCACAGACACCTATGTTGCCATGACAATAGCTGAAGAAGCTGCTGAGAAAACCGGTGCAGTCCTGACTCCGCCCGTTTGGTTCGGCTGGAGCCCGCATCATATGGTGCTTCCCGGAACCGTCACCATCCGACCCGAAGTACTGTCTGAATTGACCTACGACATCATCGAATCCTTGAATGCTCACGGTCTGAATAAGATTATTCTGATCAACGGTCATCGCATCGTGAACGTTGTTTGGATGCAGATCTGCGCACAGAGAGCTCAGAGCAAGCTTGGCTGCACAGTCAAGATTTTTGATCCGGCTTACATGAGCAAGGATATTGTGAAGGAACTGGGCTTCGGGCCGGTCGGACATGCCGAAGAGGTCGAAACTTCTCATATGATGGCTCGCTACCCGGACATGGTTCA
>OCPS01003039.1_pt1 | contig 10100 bp, 8 predicted proteins | sample 1538651 | NCBI WGS metagenome assembly OCPS01 (sample SAMN04571715, study PRJEB22368) | human gut metagenome | biome: human gut; material: stool | host: Homo sapiens | place: Luxembourg | collected 2012-09-21 | reverse complement strand
GTGTCGGATATTTCTCATCATCTGCAACGTTCGGATTATCTTTTACCGGAACCATCAGATTGCTGTACTGTTCTGTGATCGTATCTTCCGCTACGCTGATCTTGCCTGCTACATGTGTGTTTCTGGAAGAATTACCGACACGGATGATGTAATCGCCGTCCTCCATCACGTATGCTGCCTTGTCTGTATCGTAAGATCCCATCTCTGTGGTATCGTATGTGATCGTCAGTACCTGAGATTCACCAGGTGCCAGCTCGTCTGTCTTTGCATATCCTGCCAGTTCCTGATATGGTTTGTCCAGATTGCCTTCCGGAGCTGAGAAGTAAACTTCTGCAACTTCCTTGCCGGATACGGAACCTGTATTTTTCACTTTAACCTTAACGGTTACTTTGTCTTTGTCTGCTGTTACAGACTGTGTCTGCATTGCGAATGTAGTATAAGATCCGCCATAACCAAATTCATAGGAAACATCTTTGCCGAACGTATCATAATAACGATATCCTACGAAAATATCATCGTTGTACAATTCCTGTGCATTATTTCCATCCTCGTTTGCAAATCCTGCACTGGATGGGTTGTCATCAAAATTAACCGGCCAGGTATCTGTTAATTTACCGGATGGATTTACGGTTCCGTTTAATACTTCTACCAGTGCATCACCGCCGGTCATACCTGCCTGAGACATCAGGAGCATGGAATCCAGCCCATTGATCTCACTGAAGAACTTAGTATCAATGATTCCGCCTACGTTCAGGACAACAACTACGTTATCAAATGTTTTTCCAAGCAGTTCCAGATTGGCCCGCTCATCATCCGATAAGAGATAATCACCTTTTCCGGAAGAACGATCTGATCCTTCACCTGAGTTACGTGCAATAACATAAATTGCAGTATCTGTCTGTTCTGCTGCTGCTTTGATCTGGTCTGCCGCACCTTCTGTCTGCTCATAAACCGGTTCATTCACCCATTTAAATCCCCAGCCCTGACTTGTGCCGCCGCCGTTTGCTGTCCAGAGCTCATGCATCTGGTTTACAAAATCTGCATTTACGATATCATATCCGGCATTTTCAAAACCCTGCTGTACGGTAACATTGTCACGCTGGTTTACAGCACCGGAACCGGTACCGCCTTTGATGGTGTTGTAAACACCCTGTCCGAACAGTGCTACTTTTGTTCCCTTCTTTGCTGAAATCGGCAGTGAGTTGTTCTTGTTTTCCATCAGGACCATGCCCTGTGCTGCGATGTTTTTAGCAGCGGTCTTATGGTCGATCTCACGCTGGCTGATATCCGGGTTTGTTGTAGCTGCCATCGCTGTCATGCTTCCTCCTAAGAGCATCGAAGCGGACAATGTGACTGCTATCACTTTTTTTGAAGTTTTCTTCATTCTTTTTCCTCCTTTACTGCTTTACTGCTTTCTTGTTATGTTTTTCGCTTTCCAATGTTGATATTCCATCAACATTTTCTCGTGTGATTTTATTTTATATAACTTTTTTATGATTTTCCATGTAATATTATACGTTTTTCTTGTAAATTTTTATGTTTCCCGTTAGTCCTCTGTTTTTAATCGTTATTTTGAATAAAATACGGTATGTATTTTCTTGTTTTATATATTTTTTATACATTTTCCACATTTTTTGATACAACAGATACACTATCTGTTCGCACTTCCGGTACATCGCAGGTATATTGCACTCCCACTAAGACAAAAAATGCACTCACATCTGTCTCTCGATGCAAGTGCACTTCCTGTCTTAAAAATTTCGTATTGGCTTTTATTTCTTTTTCTTTCTGGACCATACATATCCGCCAATCAGCACGATCAGTGCGATCACTGCGATGATAAGTGGTCTTAAAACATTGGTGTTATCTCCTGTTTTTGCGGATGTAACCGTGCTGCTTCCACTCTGGGTTCCCGCAGTACTGCTGCTTCCGGAAGATGTTCCGCCGAAGGTGCTGCTGCCACCAGAGGTATTGCTGTTTCCAGAAGGTGCCTCGGTCTGGATACCGGAGCCGCCCTGGTTATCCGATCCACTTCCGTTTCCGTTGTTTCCATTATTGGATGCTGTCTCGGTCTGTGGTTCTGTGGAGGAATCATTTCCGCCATTGTTGTTTCCGTTATTGTTACTCTTGCTTCCCACCGCTGCGTTCAGCGGTACATCGGTCACGGCAACGGCTGCATTGTTATTCTGCAGTTCTTCCGTTTTTGCGGAAACCGTTACGCTGTCACCGTCTTTAAGCGAATCCTGTACCTGGAAAGTCATTTCAAAAAGTGTTCCGTTTGTATCCAGTTCTGTAGAGGATGCAAATACAAACACTGCTTCTCCTTCGGATTTATTGCCACTGACCGGATCGTTGATGTCGGTCAGAACGCCATTCATCATGGAGCCTGCTTCCGTTGATACCAGCTTCAGCTGTGAGCTGTCATACGTCACACGGATCTTGCCGTTTGTAATTTTCGTATCGCCGCTGATATCAAGGGTAACTTTCCACGCATCACTTCCTGCCTGAAGTGTGTCACCGTTTACCGTTACGGTTGCCCCCTCAGCTGCGAATACATTCTGATGCAGGCACAGGATTGCTGCTGCAAACAGCATCATCGCACATAATACTTTTTTCATGGTTTGTTTTGCCTCCTCTGGACTGCATTATTTTATACGGACAGCTTTTTTATAGCCGAATTTTCCGTAATGTTTCTTACCGTCAATGATCTTGTAGGAACGGATTCTTACATAATATTTTGCTCTGCCCTTTCCTTTTACCTTGACTGTCTTTTTCACTTTTGTGTTTTTCTTGATGTTGACGGTCTTTACTTTCCTAGTAAACTGTTTGTCGCGTGCGATCTTGATCTGGTAGCCGTCTGCCTGTTTCTTTTTGGACCAGCTAAGGGATACTTTCTTTCTGGAATCTGAAACTGCTTTTTTGATCCTTGGCGGTCTCGGTGCTATGTAGAAGGTCATCGTCTTGCTTCCTTCGTATTCTCCGATACCTTTAATCGTAACGCTTGCTTTTCCGATCTTTTTATTCTTTTTGTAAATCAGTGCATAATCTTTGGCTTCTGTCAGTGTTTTTCCCTGATACTGGATCGTCACACCCGGACGAACGGCTCTTCCTGTGTAAGTCTGATCTTCGATTTCGGCGATCTGTGTATCATTCAGGCTGATCTTCTTTTCCGGTGTTGGTGTCGGCTCAATCTTGTCGATCACTTCGCTTCTGTACTGAAGATCTTTGATGCTGACATTAATATCCGATCCGCTTGTTTTGTTCCACTCTTCTGCTTTCAGGTTCAGACCTGTATCTTTGAGATCAAGTTTCTCACTTGCGGAGAATGTCATGGTCACCAGATTGCCGCTGACTTCCTGCTCTCTGGAAGAAGCAAATACAAACACGATCTCACCTTCTGCTTTGTTTCCGTCGATCGGATCGTTGATAACCGTCTGGAAATTACCTTTTTTCAGTCCATCTCCTGCCTCTGTCTTTACCAGATGCAGTTTGTCGGCTGCGTATGTAATCCTTAATTTTCCGTTGCTGATCTTGCCCACGTTCTCTGCTTTACAGGAAACGGTCACGATACCACTCTTTGCCTGAACGGCATCCAGATAAATTCTGGCAGTATCTGCTGCCCTCACAGCTCCAACGTTCAGTGTCAGAATCAAAAACATCGCCAATACTACAGAAAAAATCTTACTTTTCTTCATTCTTTTTACCTCCTTTTTGATTTCGATTCCTTTCTGTGCCTTAGTGAATCTATTTTATCTGATTTCTCGGTAAATTTCCATAGATTTTTATTAGATTTGGTTGAAATTTTTTTAGATTTTTTCTAACTTTTTTCTATTTTTCCACTTTTGTAAGAGGAATCATATAATATCTTTCATTTTCAAGGTTCAGTTTCTCTACACTGCCGTTATGAAAAGCCAGCACATCTATGAACTGCATCAGTGCTTTTGCATGCAGTTTTGTATCACACAGAACACTTCCGAGGATCTTATCTTCATCCACCAGTTCGCGTACTTCTTCGATTCCGTCGATTCCGACCACCTGCACTTCGGTGCATCCTTTTTCTTCGAGTGCTTCCCAGGCTCCCAGTGCCATGTCATCATTATTGCTGATGATCACTTCAATCTGGTTCGGATACTCTTTCATCCACTGCCGTACGATCACGTTCGCCTGATTTTTTTCCCAGTTTCCGGTGCTGCCTGCGATCTGCTGCGTCGGGATTTTTTTGTTTTCCAGCTCTTTCAGCACCCACTCTGAACGGATCAGCGTGTCCTGATGACCGGACTCTCCTTCCAGCATGGCGAACTGTATGACGCTGTCACCATTCCGGTCGATTTTACTGCGGTCTTTTTCCAGTGCATCTGCAATTACATCCGCCTGCAAAATAGCAGACTGTTTTGCATCCGATCCTTCATAATAAATCTGATCACTCCGGAAAATGTCTTCCTCTGTTGAAAAACACAACCGGAATGTCCGCCTGCGTCGCTTTGTCGATGATCACAGCCGCATTGGTGCGATCCACGATATTGACCAGCAGAAGATCATAGTCCAGACTGATGAACTGATCGATCTGGTCGTTCTGCTCCTGCTGACTGCCCCTTGCATCGGCGATCTTTTTGCGGATCTCCACGCCTGGATGGTCTTTTTCGTACTGAAAAATTTCATCCTCGAGATAACCGCAGATCTTGCTGACATAAACATCTTCTTCGTTGTATACAGCCACCCCGATCTTGACCTGCTTTTTGCTGTTCTCACTCTCCGCTGTCTTTGTACATCCAAAGACCAGCATGCACAGACCAAGTACTGCGATGGCTGCCTGCAGTTCCTTTTTTGACCCCATTTGTTTTTGCCTCCTTCTCCCACCTTGTAAAGCGGACATTAACTCCTGCGATTTTATCAATAGATTGGAAACAGAAAATCATACTTTTCTTTTATATTGTCCTGCGTGATCCACTCGCATTTTGTCTTTGTGAGATGATCCACTTTCTTTCCTTCTATGGAGTAAACAGCAGACTTCACTGCATAAATCCCGAAAGAATACATGCTGTATGCCATAACGCCTTCCACTTTCCCTTCCCGGATCCCCTGCAATACCTCATCGGAATAACCGATCCCATAAATGACCTGGTTTTTGCTTTTCAGATAGTCTGCCGTCTCTTCTGTAATCTTTGGAGAACTGCAGATAAACACCGCCTGCTGCTTTTGATCCCGATATTTTGCAAGATTTGGAAGTGTCATTTTCTTTTTCTCGATTGCAATCCCCTGATTCTGAAATGTTTCCTGAAAGATTGTCCACATTTGCTCCGACATTTCTTTCTCATCCGTTAAATATACCACCGGCTCTTCTTCCTGACGCTTCTGATGGATTTTTTCTGCCAGACATTCTGCCATATCCTGCACATCAAACCAGACACGGATCGTTTTTTCTTCTGTTCCGCCCGGATTCACCAGGATCAGCGGGATTTTCTTCTTTTCTGACTGCAGATAAGAGAGAATCTGTTCTTCTTTTTCTGAAAACACGATCAATGCCTGAGAGCCGTTTTTGATCTCACGGTCTATGTACTCTTTGATCGTGTCATAATCTTCCTCTAACTCCAGATACTCGACATCCACACGCTTTGCATTTGCTGCTTCCTCAATACCTCTTTTAAAATCTTCTACCTGACTGTTTTTTCTCTTGATCCCGATCACAGAAATTTTTGTGATATCTCTTTCCGTCTCTCCTCCAAACAAATTTGAATACGAGAGAAACATAAAAACAACCATCAGAATCCCCACGCACACAATACCGATTTTCTTTGCCCTTCTCATTCTTTCTTTTCTCCATACATAATTGCCGGAAGATGCAGCAGGATTTCTGTTCCCTCATCTTCCTCTGAAATGATCTGTACCCCGTATTCTTTTCCAAGGTGCAGCTGAATCCTCTCGTGTACGTTTCGTACACCAATGCCGTTTCCTTTTGCCGTCTTTAATTCTTTCGTGTAATCCAGAAGTGCCTCTGCCTGTTCTTTTGACATCCCCATACCGTTGTCTTTCACAGAAATGTAGAGATCCCCGTCTTTTGTATAGGCATGAATCACGATCTCACCATCGCCGTACATCCCTTCCAGTCCGTGATAAAGTGCATTTTCCACAATTGGCTGAACGATCAGTTTGATGACCTGAAAACATTCTGTGCCGGGATCTTTTTCAATCCGGTACGTAAACTGATCTTTTGCACGAAGTGACTGGATCATCAGATAATTCCTTGCATGTTCCAGTTCATCTGCTACCGTGATGATATTTTTTCCTTTGCTGAGGCTGATACGCAGAAATCTTGCCAGTGCCGTAACCATGCCTGCGGCATCTTCTTTTCGGTTTTCCTCGATCATCCACACTACAATGTCCAGCGTATTGTAAAGAAAATGTGGTGTAATCTGTGCCTGAAGACTGTCCAGTTCACTCTTTCTTTTGGCTTCCTGTTCCTGGATCACTTCCCGCATCAGTTTTTTGATCCTGACTGTCATCTTCTGAATAGAGCGTCCCAGATGATACACTTCAAAACTTCCGGCAGTATGGACTTTGATATCCAGCTCTCCGGCTGAAATTCGTTGGACATCCTCCTCCAGGTTGCAGATCGGTCTTGTCAGCACCATTGAAATATACGATCCGACAACCTGGAAAAACAGAACTACCTGGCAGATGACCGCCAGCACAAAAAAAGTACTTTTGATCCCATAACTTCTAAGTTCTTCTTTCCCGATCACACGAATGATCTTCCATCCGGTGTATCCCACCGTCTTGACACTGCAGAACACCTGCTGTTTCCCGATTTCTGTTTCATAGGATCCATCCTGATATTCAGCCAGTGTTTCTGGCGGTTTTTCTATAATCCCACTGTTTACAAGGGCGTGCCTGGGATGGTAGATCAGTTCTCCGTTTGAATCCATCAGAAAAGAATACTGGTTCATATCATCTGTTGAGTTCCTGAAAACTTCAGATAATGCACTGTATTTTATATTGATGAGCAGCACTCCGCTCAGCACCTGATTTCCGTGCGTGATCTGCACAAAACGGCTCATCGGGATCACCCACGGAAAACTGCTGTTATGTTCAAAGCAATCCTGTATCTGCGGTCTGAAAAAATGAATGTTCTCACTTCGCTCAAGTGCACTGGAAAACCATTCTTCCTGCATAACATCTGAGGAAGCGGCAGATGACAGTGCCGGCATGACCTGCAAAAGTGTCCCATCCTCCTGAAACAGGGCAATGCTCTCCACATAATCTTTGTAGCCGTCATACATCGCCTGAAACATCTGTTTCATCTGTCCGCTGTCGTGTCCCTTGATAATATTATAATAAAGTGTATCTGACAAATGCATCATACTGTGCAGATACTGTGACATAGATACGTTGATCTGTTCTGCCAGCTCCTGATTATCCTGAACGATGATCTGTGCCTGCTTTTCCTGCTGAGACTTTGAGACAAAAAATCCTACAAAGACAGCGACAAGCAGCGTCAGCGTCAGAATGATCACATACAGAATATTCTGCATACTCTGTTTCGGCAGAAACTTCCGAAAGTCCTGTCTGATTTTCCCCCACATACAACCTCCCATCTATTGCCCCTGTCTGCGGCACTGGATCGGGGACATTCCATATTTTTTCTTAAATACATGGCTGAAATATCCGGATTCCAGATAGCCCACTTTCTGGGCAACTACATAGATTTTTTCATTTGTCTCTTTTAAAAGCCGCATGGCTTCTTTCATTCTGGTGTCCGTCAGATACTCTACGAAACTCATGCCGGTCTCTTTTTTGAACAGGCTGGAAAAATAGGTCTGTGTCAGTCCGACTTCAGCAGCAATCTTTTCCAGTCCGATATCCGGATCTCCGAACTCTTCCTGGATTTTCTGTTTTGCCTCTTCAATGATACCTTTCGCCTTGTTCTCACGTTCCCGCCCCTGGTTGGCATTTAAGCGGATGCACTGTTCTTCCAGCCATTCCATGAACGTATCCGCACTGGCATACTTCTGCATGATCTCCAGATAATTCGGAATCCCGTCAAAGACTTCTTCAATCTCAAGGTCCTGCTGTCTTGCAAAAACAAGAAGTGCATTGATGACGCTCATGCTGTACGCCTGATAACTGCTGCTGCTCATATCGGCTTTGATCAGATATTCTTTCATTTTTCTGATCACGGCATGAATATCTTCTTCTTTTCCGAATTTTACTGCCGTGAACAGCTTGTCCTGTGCTTTCTCATCAAACAACAGGATCACCTGCTCGGATTTGTCAATATCTTCCATATAAATGACATCTCCGTCCTGCGACATTTTGCGGTAGGAGAGTGCTTCTTTGGCTTCTTCAAAAGATTCTTTCACTTTAATCAGCTCATCTTTGATCTTTCCGACACCGATCGCTGCCTTGATCTTCATCACACGTTTGCTCTCTTTTGCAATATCATTGAGCTTTAAAAGAATCTTTTCCATTTCTTCCGGTTCATTCATACCAAACAGAATACATTCCCCGAGCGGATTGTAAAAAGCTTCATAATAAATATCATCCGATATGGAATTTCGGATCAGATTGCGGATGTAGATGGATGCCAGCTGGCTGTCCATGATTTCTCCATGGTCTTTCTGTTCGATCTGATAAATCTGTGCCAGTGCCGTTGCCCAGTATTTATATTCTCCCATGCGGATCAGCCCTGTCTTTTTTTCTTCCTGAAGTGCTTTTGCCTTGATATTTCCAACTACCAGCCGGTTCAGGAAATTTTCCCTTATGATCGGCTGATTTTCCAGATACAGGTTTCGAAGCTTCTGGATGCTCTGCTTTTCTTCCAGCTCGGTATCCATTTTGTCTTTGACTTTCTGAAGAACTTCTGACATTTCCCTGGCATTGATCGGCTTTAGAATATAATCCAAAACGCCATGGATCAGTGCTTCTTTTGCATACTGGAAATCATCATACCCGGAAATAATCACCAGCTTTATGTATGGATATTTTTCTTTGATCTTATGCATCAGTTCGATTCCGTCCATAAAGGGCATCCGGATATCGGTAAACACGATATCTACATCGTGATTTTCCAAAAATTCCAGTACATCCAGTCCATTTAAGAATGCTCCGACTACCGAGAATCCGTACTTTTCCCAGTCCAGCGTTCTCTGTATGCTCCGCAAAACCTCAGGTTCATCATCTGCCAACACAACCCTGTAGTTCACTTTCTTTCACCTCTCCTTTTAGCTATCCATTCACTTTCATTCTCCAACCTGAAAGATATTTATTTTTCAACGTCCCATTCACCAGTTTTCCCCAGCCGAGCGGGTAACCATCCACACAGACCAGCTGCCAGCCTTTCTCTTTTCCACACTCCAGATCCGAGACATCCACCGTTTCCCCCTTCAGATAGCGGATCACTCGCTCATCCTTTGCCGGAAAATCAATACTGGAGGCAAATTCTTTTTTCTGTAATACCATCGCAAATGCCTGTGACGGCTCGAAGCGGTCTTTTCGTATCTCCCCAAGATAGAGTCCGTTTCGCACAAAGACCAGATTTTTTTTACCTTCCACACCTTCCGGGAGGTAATAGGCAAACCCTTTTCGCACCTCGATGCGTTTCCAGTCAACTTCTGCCTTTACATCGGCAAAAAAGCTCTCCAGAACGGCCCGTTCCTGTCTGGTGCATCCTGCCGCCTCATTTCTTTCCTTCTGATCTTTTCGTCCTTTTTTTGCTTTTTTCTTTTTCTTTTTTACATCATCATGATCCGATGGCTCTTCGTCTGCTTCCGAAATATATGCGGATGATTTTTCCGGTGAAACATCATCTTCTGGTGTTCGGCCCTTCTGCATCAGAGCCACAAAATGTCCCTCGCCGTCCATATGATGTGGCCAGATACGCACACATTTTTTCAGTTCCGGATTGCCGTCTGCAAGATCCGGTCTTCCCTCGGAAAATCCCTCGTATCCTTTCATCGGGATCAGCTGCATTTCGGGAAATTCACGCAGCACCCATGCGATGATCTGCTCATTCTCTTCCGGTGAAAAGGTACAGGTCGAATAGATCATCATGCCGCCCGGTTTCAGCATGGAGATCGCCTGTTTTACGATCTCTCTCTGCATTT
>OCPS01003033.1_pt1 | contig 10115 bp, 6 predicted proteins | sample 1538651 | NCBI WGS metagenome assembly OCPS01 (sample SAMN04571715, study PRJEB22368) | human gut metagenome | biome: human gut; material: stool | host: Homo sapiens | place: Luxembourg | collected 2012-09-21 | reverse complement strand
TTGCGGAAGACAACTCTCACCGGTTAGTTCCATTGAAATTTCTTCCATTCGCTTCTTAAGAATATTGAATCCCAGGTAATGCAGGAACGGTGCTCGAGACGTCGAGACACATTCATGGTTGTCACGAGGATTGAAAATTAAGAGATTGCCAGGAAAGACTTGAAGGTTAAGCCCGTTGCAAAGGAGCTCCCGCTCACCGGAAACTACGAAACCCAAGACGTAGTAGTCGTGGAAGTGCCTAGGGAAAGGCTGAGCATAGCCCTGAAGGCAGAATGCTTCCAACCCGAGCACTTCGTCATGTCTGATGGTTCGTGAGAAGGTTTCCATATAGTGGTTCTTTTGTTTTTTCTAACTATCTCAAAAACGGTGGCGGTAGGCTTGTAAAAAATTGCCATTTTTTAGGCGACAAGAAATCGTATCTTCTAAAACGAATGGAGAATGTTTTCAGAACATAATGTTTTGTATTCGAACGAAGAAAATTTTAGGGTGAAGTGATGCTTAGACGCCAGTTAATTCTTGGAATCTCTTCCGGTTTACTTGTCAGCCAAGGGGTTCGGGCGAAAACCGTTTCTGATTTGGTCGTTCCTAAAGAAAGAAAACTTCAGTTAAATGCAAAGCCTTATTATCAACTGATAGAAATTAAGGGTACAGCCTTTGAACGCGGAAAACGCTACGGATCATCGGCCTCCGGAGCGATTAAGAGAAATATTGACTTTTATTCCTCCGCGTTCGAAAAATCCGCGAATATTGATTGGCCGAAGGCACAGAAACTCGCCATGAAGTTTCTTCCTGTGATTGAGAAGTATTGCCCTTCATATGTTGAGGAAATGAAAGGCATTGCAGAGGGAGCGGGAAGAAGCTTTGAAGACATCCTGACTTTGAATTGCAGAAGCGAGGTGCTTTTTGCCAAGGCAGATGCTTGTTCCTGCATTATTATTCCGGAAGGACGAGGCAAGAACGGTCATGTCTTTATGGGACAAACTTGGGATTGGATGGCAAGTGCCAGACAAAATTCTGTGGTTCTTAAGGTCCATCAAGAAGGTGAGCCTAGCATTCTCATGATTTGTGAGGCAGGCATGGTCGGAGGAAAGGGACTGAATTCGGAAGGTATTTCTATTTGCCTTAATGCAACTTCGGTCGGAAAAGGGAAAATCGGCGTTCCGCTTCACCTAATGATGAGGAAAGTTCTGGATTCCAGTCTGGCAACAGAAGCAATTAAAGCGGTTTCTATGCTTCCGAGAGCCGGTTCCGGTGCTTTTAATATCGCGACTCGCAGCGGATTTGAGATGGTAATTGAATTCTCTCCTGATCAATTTGATGTCATCATGAGTCAGGGGGAACCTTTAATCCATACGAATCATTATCTTTCTCCTCTCATCGCACCTCAGGATAAAGCCAAAAGTTTTATTCCTTCGACGTTTACACGCTACAACACCATGGAAAAATGGTTAAAGAAACACGGCGGAAGGATCGGAGAGAAGGAGATATTCAAACTTTTAAGCAATCACGACAATCCGGAGTCGATTTGTTATCACGAAGATCCTCGAATCAGCGGAGAACGTTATTGTTCTGTTTATGCCATGGTGATGGACGTGACGGCCGGAAAACTTTGGGTAACTGACGGATATCCTTGTGAAGGAAAGGTTTCGGAGTATCGACTGTAACGCCTTTAAAAAATAATTGAGATTGAAAGGCAGTTGCGGTTAAGGCAACTGCCCAAAAGAAGGCGCTATTAAATGAACTTTTCCTCAACGAGCCATAGACTTCTTAAAACGTTTTAAAACATAAGGAGTTAAAAATGGCTTATTTAAAAAATATTGCTTCTTCTGAAGTTCTGAAATTAGCAGACCAAGTTCAATATGCAGCCGGACAAGTGGTAAGCAAGACTTTGGTTCAAAACAAAGGTGTTGGCATCACGTTATTTGCTTTCGCAAAAGGTGAGGGCATTAGTGAACACGAAAGCACCGGCGATGCATTTGTTACCTGCTTGGATGGTAAAGGCAAGATCATGATTGACGGTAAGCCTTATTTCTTAGAAAAAGGCGAGAGCATTGTCATGCCGGCTAATCATCCGCACGCCGTTTACGGTGAAGAAGATTTCAAGATGATGCTGGTGGTAGTTTTTCCGTCACTGTAAGGGATCGGAAGAAGCCGGATCCTCCCAGTTATACCGCAATTTTCTCTGGCTTTTTCAAAACACGAGGGCAGGTTCTTCGAATTTCCGTTGAGAAGAAGGGTGATTTTTTCTGTGGTAAACCAAGTTTCCAGTTTAGGAGGTGTCAGGTGGGGAATATTTAGTTTGTGTTTCCAATTCGAGTACACGAATAGAAGTGTGCAAACTCTTTAAGAGATATTCAAGGGGGAGCTTCAATGTCATGAATCATATGTTTTTATTCTCTAGTTTGTAAAGAGGATCGCTTGAGCTGGCTTTTAACCTAAGTTAATTTCGTTTTTTCTTTGCGTTGCCTATTGGTTTAGTTTCTTTTGATACGACTACGGTAGGTACAGATAGAGTTAACACATCCAACATCTCATTCCCAATTTTGAAGTAATCTAGCTAGAAATTATCGGGTGGTTGTCCTTTACCCATGTTGAATTTTTTACAAAATGAGCGCGAGTTTGGTAATTGTTCCATCTATTAGTGGGTAATTGATCCCAAATAATAGTAATTAATTCTTTCCTGTATAAATGATTACTCGTAATATAAGTAAGAGCAATAGAATTATTGTCAATAAATCAAATAAAACTACCTACAAAATCACATTTTCAAGAATCGGGTACAAATTAGGACGATTAGTTGTAAGATAGGTTCATTATTACTAAAAGCGTGATTTTTTCCTTGAGGGAAAGAAGTCAATGCAAAATAGGAGCCCGAGGAATGAACAAAATATATGCTCAATCGCATGGAACGTTTCATGCCTATCAAAAAAAACATGGAAGTAAGTTTACATTAACGATTTTGGCCGCTGCTTTGTTGGTTACTTTTCATACAACAACAATAGCTTCGACAACTTTAGCATCTTCTACTACCCCCCCCCCTGCCTGGTCAATCTACGGTAACGTTGACATATTCTGCGACTGGGGCTAAAGTTGTCTACGATTCTTCCATGAAGAATCCCACGAGGTCAGGAAGCCCTTATTTGTTTCTGACAGAGGAGACTTCAAAAGATGCGGTTCTTTCAGTTGTAGTAAATGGGAAAAATCTTTCTTATAATCAGGCGCCTTACCAATTCTATATAATTGGGGGTTTTAGATCGGTTTATTTAGATAATAACGAAGGTACTGATCCGCCTCCTTCGGTCAATAACAAATTCTACCTTAATGATGGGATAGTCTCCCTCCAAGGCTCTAACGGCCAAGATTTTAATTATTCTACCTATTGCAGCGGAGCTACAGTTGATCTTACATTTACTAAGGATTCGAGCTTTTACTCTGTCATTTATGGGAGCAGAAACGATATCTCAGACTTTAATAAACCCCTCGCAACGAGAGTTGAGAATGTCGGAGATAGTAATTCAAACACAGTTAAAATTGACCTACGTGAAGAAGGAGCTTTGTGGCGCGGAACTCTGATAATGGGAGGAAGGTCTGCGCAAGCTGAAGGTTTGTCTCTGAATAATCAAAAGGGATATAGTACAAATTTTAATAAAGTTGAAGTTAAAGGAAGAAACAGCGACAAAGATCATTCAGTGAATCTACAGTTCAAAGCTGGTGGTTTGTGGGGAGCTGAAGGTTGGGAAGCGAGTAATAACCTAGTTCTTTTGGATAGTGTTGTAATTCAATCTCAGAGTAATAAAACAAGAAAACTTGGCATTGTGGGCGGGAGAGGTTTCTTTGATTACCGGATTTACGATACCAAAGGGAAAGACGATCCAGACTCTATAAATAATACTATCGCTAATGGCAATGTTGTATTAATCAAAAATACCATAATTTCGGATCCCAATTCTCTCACTGGAGCATCAGGTTCTGTGGAGGGAATGTCAGTATTTGGTGGTTATTCTTACGGAAAAGCTGCAAACAATATTGTTTCGGCGTCAAATTCTAAGATAAATGGAAACGTCATTGGGGGATTGGAGATGCAAGGCGTCTACTCTCTTCAAAAAGGTGACAAACCAAGAGACTTGCATGCGAATTTGGTTTCTCTTCACAATGTAGTTTTAACAGACGGAGCGATTTACGGGACCTCTACGGCTGTTTCAGATTTAAAAAAAGGTACTTCCGACAGGGTGGATGAAGAAAAAATTCAGGCGGTTAACCGCAGAAGAGGAATTGCCTACCTTGCGGGTGCCGTGGAGGCCGATTCTGCTTATGTAAGGTATCTCCATTTTGGGCAATATTACGATGAATCTTATCTTGAAAGAAACTTTAAAAATGAGCTGGATTTAAGCGCAGATTATCAGCATGAAAACAACGCTTTTAATTCCCTAAAAACTCCTGTGATAAACAAAACTGGCCTCATATATACATCTCAAGACAGTTCGTCTTCAGAAAGTATGAAGCTTGGTCAACTTGTTGGCGGTAGTTATTTGCTTAACCGAAAGGGGTTTCACTCAAGTTTGGCTTCTTCGGACAAGAATAGCCAAAGTGACTTTACAAATGGAATGCACAACTTTTGGGTTGCCGCCTATACAGTCCTAAGTGATAAAGTGAATGCCAACGGGCGGTTTATTCAATACAGTCCAGACGAGACAAAATTATTTACTGACAAGGCAGTTAATCATTATTACGGAGCGAATGGAGAGGAGCATTTGTCTCTCTTGGTTCATGATAATGGGTTGGTTTTTGATAGATCTGCGGATTCTAAGACTTGGACAGATGCTTTTAGAGATGAATATAGAGGGTTAGTCTTATACCTTGCTGTGAACGACGGCACTGACGGTAAGAATCAAATTCAGGCGGTAAATATTAGCCGCCCAGCCATTCAAATTTACCGCCACGAAAATCAGCAGGATACATTTGCCTATGGAAATACACAGATTTTTGTTGGAAAAGTAGGGGATGAAAAATATTCAACAAAAACCCCTATGGGGTCGTTAACCCAACCGAGCGATAACTTTGAAGATTTCATTTTTACAATCAATGGGTTTGACATAGAACAAAATGGAAAAAATGTCGCAAAAGCAACTTATGGTTTTTATAAATATTTACATGTAGACGGAAAATTTAATCCTAATGCTGAGGTTAAGGTCACACATAATGTTGAGAACGGCACGGATTTGTTTGGCAATGAGATAAAAAATTGGGAGAGTACGGTAAAAGGTCAAACAACTACCCAGCTTGGTGATGCTGGTGGTGTTGGTATCAAGTATTGGTTGAAATCTCTTGAAGTACTTCCTGGCGCTCAACTAATTCTCTATGGAAAAACAAATGAGACTGATGTTAAGGACGAAAATTTCACATTGTCAGCAGAATTGACAGGTTCTGGTGGAATTGTGATCCCTGGAGTCCAATGGAGTATTAATTCAAAAGGTAGACGGCTCGCTCGGAAATGCTGTCGAAGATCCTTTTTCCCAAAAGGTCGAAGAGGCTAAACGCGGTCGGTACACCTCGTCTTTAAATCTACAAGGTATTTATCAACTTACTGCCAGTCAAAGCGTTGGAAGATTTAATAGTTTTGAAGGGTCTGTGTTGGAGTTGACAAAAGTTGATTCTGTCTCGGGATCTTTGTCGGTTAGGAACGGTGCGGTAGTTAGAGGCAACATCAGGGGTGACAAACAGTCTCGGATAAAAATTTTAGGTTATACAGCAGATATTTACACTGCCAATCCAGAATATTATGGCGAATTTGTCTTGGATTCTGCTATAGGTAGGTTGGAAGAACAGAACTCCTTACAAAACGCTCTTGCGATTGTTTCTAAAAATTCCTCTCTGTACTTTAACAGTGCCTCAGCATCTTTTTCGAGAGACGTCGATCCTCGAAGTGTGGCCAACATCAGGGCTCTTCAAAATGCAGGTGATGTTTTCCTTTCTGGAAGTGAAGATAAAGTATCTAATTTGAACCACGTCAAAGTGGCAGAAAATTATGTTGGCGAATCAGGATCCGTTCTTCACTATAGAGGTCTGGTCCAAGGATCCAACAATTCTTTTGTAGACGTTATTCACTCTGAAACTGCCTCCGGTACTTCTAAGGTCTCCTTCGGAGATGACCATAGCAAGATCCCAGTTAGCGGAATCTTCAAAGAAGCCCGTGGTGAAAAAACTCTGAAGAGCGAAGGTATTCCAATCTTCGTTATTGCTGATAAGGGACTTGAAGGAAATCAACTTCGGCTTGAGATGCAGCCATTTGGTGTCGTTGCCAAAGACAATGAGGCCTATAAATGGATTTATAGTCTTGGTTACAACGATGAAGAGCAACAAAGAACTTGGGTGCTCTATAACTCGGATGACAAAGATTACTATGAACCTTTAGTACCTCCGAAGGAAGAAGAAAATCTAGTCCTCAGACCGGAAGCTGGTGCTTACGTAGGAGCATCTCAATCTTGGGCCAAGATGCACATGAGACTGCACGACCGCTTTGGTCAGGCATACTACATCGACCCATTTGACGGTGAAGAAAAGCCTGCAGCAGCTTGGGTCCGTCAGGTTGGTTCTCACTCTCACTTCCGCATGGCGGGTGGACAGAGTAAGACTCATTCCAATACTGCCGTTACTCAGATCGGCGGAGATTTGCTGAGAAACGAATTTAACGAAGATTGGAAGTATATTGGCGGTGTCTTTGCCGGTGGTCTCTACAACCGCTCTGACAGCCGTTCTTGGGATAGCGCAAAATCCCGCTCAGATGGTTACTCCTTGGGTATCTACGGAACGCTGTACACAGGCAATAGCCCTGATGACGGTTTCTATGTTGATAGTTGGCTTCTCTTCGGTCGTTATGACAACAAGATTTGGTCAGATGAAATTTCTCCGTTCAAATTCAAATCACACGGCTGGGTTTGGTCGGTTGAAACCGGTTACACCATTCCTATCGGAGAAAGCGGAACGAAGGATTACAACAAGCTGATTTGGACATTCCAGCCGGAAGCCCAATTAGTATGGGACGGCGTTAAGGCCAATTCCGCTAATGACTCCTTCGGGACGAAATATCGCCAGTTAGGCACTGATAATGTCACGCTTCGAGTCGGCGCAAGACTTCATGCTAACTATATGAATAAGGGCCTCGGATTCATTGAAGGCAACTGGATTCATAACAGCAAGAAGGCCGGCGTTCAAATGGGCACTGACAAGGTCTATATGGACGGCGGGAGAAACCTCGGGGAATTCCGTATGGGCTTAGAAGGTCACTTAAGCCGCAACACGCTTGGCTGGGCAACTGTTGGAGTTCAGGCCGGTAAATCCGGATACCACAACGAAACCGCTCAGATCGGCATCAAGTACATGTTCTAAACAAACGCTGAACGCATAGCTGATGGAACGGCGCGGAATAGATTCCGTGCCTCCCATCCCGACTCGTTTACCTAACGGAATAAGCATCATGAATACTAAAACTTCATTATTAGCCGCTTCGGTCTGCGCATTGAGTTTGGCTCTGAGCGGCTGCGCCTATGACCATAAAGACTATCCGAGAGAAAGCTGGTTTGTTCAGCCGACAACCGTGATAGAAGCCGATCAATTCAAGAAAGTAGAGGAACCGCTAAAGGTTTCGCTGGTTGTAAATTATCTGTGGGAAGGTCGTCCTATTGTGACGGAACCGTTTGATAAACGTCCGGCTGACTGGCGCGAACACTACGGTCTCTGGCTCGCTTCAGAACGCTATCTTGAACAGACAGGTCTCTTCAAGATCGTGAAGGAAGACGCGGAAGACAGACAAGGCGAAGTGGTAATTGATTTGACCCGCGCAATGGATCCGAAGACAAAGGCTGCGATTGAAGCCAAAAAGGCGGATCCTGACAATCATCCGGAAAAGATCGTCTATGAATACGACATGACGATGAAGATGGCAGTCAAATTAAAAGATAAGCCTGAACTAGAAGTTTCTCCGAAGACAGATCATATGTTCATAGGCCATGAAGACTCCAAAGAAAAAGAAGTCGGCCAGGATCCGAAGCGTTTCACGTTTTCGTATTTCAACAATATGGATTTCCACACAGAATTTGTCCGCCGTTTCTATAAGCAGATGGTCTTTGAAAGCGTGAAACAGTTGGAGAACAAACTGCCTTGATTTCTCAAGGCAGTTAGAAAAGTTTTATTTAATTTGTAGCATTTAGACCACTTCAAACTCGAAGCTGTCCCCTCGGTCGACTTCGTGGGTCGGAGCCTTGATAAGAAATCAAGGCTCAATTTTTTTTCAAAATCTAAGTATTTGTTCTATTTGTTTGTTCCTCCAAACGTGAGTATACGTCTAGCATCTTCCTTAATCATTAAGGCTGCGTGAATTCATTTTTTGTTGATAATTTGAACCGCATTGCTGAAGGAGGGTGGCTCGGACAAAAATTATCGCAATTTCAGACGACTCTCACGAAAAATATGAAAAGCCAAGCAAAACGCTTACTGAGAATTCTCCCTTGTCAAATGCAAATCATTTTGAAAGTTAAAAGTGAAGAAAGTTAAACACTCTTAATTTGTTAGTCGTAATTTTTATTAGAAATAACCCAAAAATAAGATCTGGGTGAACTTTTGTTTATTTTGAGATAATCTATCTTTCTCATTGAATATAAATAAAAAACTCTCTTCGATTTACGAAAATTCAAGACTACCCCGTCTGTTAAAATCTTTCGATAAACGTAAAGAATCCCAAGGAAATGAATAAACTGCCGACACCTGCTTGTTTAGGGGTACTGACATTTTTGTCTTTTAGTGTCCAAGCACAAATAGTTAACCCCGCTCTCTCTGCTTCTCTGGAGCGTGATGTTACGTTGCCTCAGCGAGATGTCCGCCGACTCTTGAATGAAGCTCAAAGAAGTGATCTTACAGAGCAAGAACGTGAAATTAGAAGGCAGGCAAAAGAAGCGGCAGAAAAAGCACTTTCAGCCTCAGAGTCTCAAAAATTCGGAGATGGCATTCGTTTCTTTCTTTCTTCGGTTCATTTCACACCGAGTCAGATTTTGACGGATAAAGAAACACTTGAAGCCGTAAAGCCATTTGTGGGTACGGTTGTCACAGGTAAAGAGCTCACAGCAATGCTTGAGGCGGTTAATCGCCTTTATCGCCAAAAAGGCTACGTGGTATGCCAAGCTGTCCTTCAGCCGCAGAGAATTTCTAAGGGTGTTTTAACAATTACCTTAGTCGAAGGTAAGACCGGAGCAGTCTCTTTAAGTTCGGCAGTAGAAGGAAAAGAGTTTAAAACTCGAGGCGGTTATATCCTGAGAGCCTTTGATCTTGAAAAAGGTAAGGTCTCCAATTACCGAGAAATGCTGGGTGATTTGGTCAAGTTCAACATGACCAATGACATTCAGCTCTCAGTGGACATGAGAGCAGGGCAAGAACCGGGAACAACGGACTATGAGATCTTTGTACAAGAGCCCGATCCTCGTACTTTCACTTTGTTTTCGGATTCTTCCGGCTCTAAATCGTCCGGCCGTTACCGCGGTGGCGTCAGCTTCACGGAAAGAAGTCTGTTGGGGTGGCGTGATCGGCTCCAGCTGATCGGTGTGTTTTCCCATGGTTCAAGAAGCTTTATGGGTTCTTACTCTGTTCCGCTCAATAGTTTCGGAACACGTTTGACCGCAAGTTACTCATACGGCCGCGTAAAAGTAGTTGACGGACCGTCCGAGGACTTCGATGTCAAAGGGCATTCTCAATATCTGTCATTGAGACTCGACCATCCTTTGTATGTGACTTCGACCTCAAAGCTCACTGGTTACCTACAAGCGGCCCGTCAAACATCCGAAACTGAAATGTTTAATGTTCTGACAGTCAGCGATACTTCGGTGAAGAGCCTCACAGCCGGCCTGGAGCAGCTTTGGCTGAAAGAAGGCATGACGCTCTACGCCAACGGTCAATACATTGAATCCTGGCTGAAAGACTACACATTCGATAACGCTTCCCGTTACCGCCGTCTGACAGGTTATTTAACTTGGGATCACCGGCTTTGGAAAAATTGGGGCTACACCGTCAATGCCGGCGCACAAAGATATCTAGGTGGCGGGGAAATGGCTTCAGGTGATTCTTTCTAT
>OCPS01003018.1_pt1 | contig 10184 bp, 10 predicted proteins | sample 1538651 | NCBI WGS metagenome assembly OCPS01 (sample SAMN04571715, study PRJEB22368) | human gut metagenome | biome: human gut; material: stool | host: Homo sapiens | place: Luxembourg | collected 2012-09-21 | reverse complement strand
TCGGTCTTGAGGACGGACGTTCAAGAACTCTTGAAGAAGTAGGTCAGCAATTCAACGTTACCCGTGAGAGAATACGTCAGATAGAGGCAAAGGCTCTCAGAAAGCTCCGTCACCCTAACAGGAGCAACAAGGTAAGAGATTATCTTGACTAAGTTTCGGAGGAAATAAATGTTTATAACACTTGAGGCGGATTACGCAGTAAGAATAGTATCCGTTCTATGCCGCGAAAAAGACAAAATGGACGCAAAGACCATTTCCAATGACGCCTGCGTTACACTTCGATTTGCGCTGAAGATACTGAGAAAGCTTGTTGCGGCTGACATAGTGAAGTCATATAAAGGCACGCAGGGGGGCTATATCATAAATAAAGACCCTGCACAGCTTACCTTGAAAGACGTTCTTGAAGCCATAGAGGGTACATATTATTTTTCAAGATGTCTTTCCCCAGACTGCACCTGCAACAGAGGTGCAGACGGTATCTGCTGTTATCAGAAAGCTTTTAACGAGATATCTGAAATGGTAAGGAACAAGCTTGACACATATACCTTTGCGGAGCTTATCGCAAATTCTGAGGAATTTAACCGAGAGGATACTGCTAATGAAACGCAGCAAGAAATTCAAGCTTGACAAGGAAGCAATAAACAAAATAGACAGCGAGTATGACGATCGTGACCTTTCAAACTACACAAATTACGAGGTCTACGAGGAAGAAAAGCCGCGTCACAGATTTCTGAAAAAGCTCGTAAAACGGCTGATAATACTGTGTGCAGTTGTGCTTGTGATAAACCTTGCGGTGCTTTTGTATACAGGCAGACTGTGGTTCAATGAGCCGAAAAAGCGTGACTATCCAATAAGAGGACCTGTTGTAACAGAGTCAATGGGCGAGATACGCTGGAAGAGTTTTGCTAAGCAGAATATCCAGACCGCCTATATAAGAGCCACCAAAGGCACAACCTTTGAGGACGGTGCGTTCCGTGACAACTGGAACGGCTCAAAGGACACTGATATATCAGTGGGAGCATATCATGTGCTTGAGCTTGATACTGACGGCACTAAGCAGGCAGAGCATTTCATAAATGCTGTGGGCGAGGATCTAAGCGGCAGGCTTATCCCTGCAGTGGAGGTAAGACTGAGAGGACTTTACAAACTTTTGCCACCTGACTATTACGAAGCAGCAGATAACCTTGCAGACTTCTGCGACAGGATAGAAAAGCAATACGGCGTAAGACCTGTCATATACTGCACAGAACGAACGTACAAAAACATCGTTGCTTCAGACAGCAGATTTAACAAGGACAAGATATGGTATGAGAGCCTGTTTTCAAAGCCTGACGAGGATATGGATTGGACGTTCTGGACTTATACCAACCGTGTAAAATTCTCATTCTATGAAAGCGGCGAATATCTCCACATGACGGTATTTAATGGCAGCGAAGATGATTTCAAAAAACTTATAATATGAAAAAGCGTGTATGTTTTTGGCATACACGCTTTTTTTCATACATAAAATAAAACAGGACAAACACTTTCATGTCCGTCCTGCTATTTTCATAATATAACTACCGATATGTAATTACTTGTTCTCGCCCTTGAGCTCTGCCATACAAGCTGCGCAAATTGTCTTGCCCTTGTATTCAACGCACTCTTCACCGCTTCCGCAGAAGATACAAGTTCTCTGGAACTTCTTCAGAATGATCTTGTCATCATCTGTGTAGATCTCGATAGCGTCCTTAACAGCAAGGTCGTAGGTTCTTCTGAGCTCGATAGGTAGAACTATTCTTCCAAGCTCGTCAACTTTTCTTACAATTCCTGTAGATTTCATAAAATCAATCCCCTTTAAATTAATTTGAAACACAAAAATAGTATTTCATTTAACATAAATCTTATGATAAACATATTATAACAAACATAATTACATTTGTCAAGCGTTATCACCAAAATTTCACACTTATTGTCAAAGTTTTTTATATATTAACTTGATATGAATACTAGCTGAAAGGAGTGTTAATTATATTAAGCGTAATAATTGTGATATTGTCCCTATCCGCCTTGTTATGCGGTTTTCTTAAAGGCGACATGACAGCAGTATCAGTGGCTTCTCTTGAAGGATGTAACAAAGCGGTGGAGCTTATCATATACCTGAGTGGCTCGATGTGTCTTTGGGGCGGACTTATGAAAATATGTGAAAAGGCTGGCATAACAGCGGTCATTGCCCGTATGCTATCCCCTGTCACAAGGCTACTATTCAGAGATGCCGCACACTGCCCCGAGGTCATGAATGCCGTGACAATGAACCTGACTGCAAACCTTTTAGGATTAGGCAATGCCGCCACACCCTCAGGCATAGCCACAGTGAAAGCCATGCAGAAGCTTCCGCCCGCGGCACGAAAGAAGTGCATTTCTATGCTTGTGGTGCTCAACACGGCTTCTATTCAGCTTATCCCCTCCACCATTGCGGCAATGCGCCTTGAACACGGTGCATTATCCCCCTTTGACGTAACGCCTGCTATCATTTTCTCCTCCCTTATCTCCGTGACCGCAGGCTGTCTTATGGTCTATGCCCTCAACCTCAGAAAGGACGAACGCCATGAATTTCGGTGACATTTTCGTGCCTGCGCTTATGGTTTTTATACTTTGCTATGGGCTTGTGAAAAAGGTGGATATAGTGAATATGTTCTGCGAGGGTGCGACTGAAAACCTCAAAATCGCCGTAGGGCTGATACCAATGCTCATTCTGCTTATGACAGCAGTGGGAATATTCACATCATCAGGTGCGGCTGATATTATAGCAAAACTGCTCCGACCTGTCACCACTTTTCTGGGCTTTCCAGAAGAGTGCATACCCCTTGCCATAGTCAGACCCATTTCAGGGAGCGGCGCACTCGCCTGCCTTGAAACCATACTTTCAAACGTTTCCCCTGACAGCTACAGCGGACGTGTGGCAAGCGTTTTAATGGGGTCAACAGAAACGACATTCTACACCATAGCAGTATATTTTTCAGCCATAAAACAAAAAGCTTACCCTTCTGTATTTGCTGCGGCGTGCCTTTCCGACGCCATGGGATTTGTGTTCTCTGCACTTGCAGTAAGGCTGTTTTTCTCATAAAACGCAGGAATAAATTTCACATATCGGTACATAATAGACCTATCACAAATATACGGAGGTCTTACCAGTGAAAGATATGTTTTGTTTCCAGTGTCAGCAGACTGCACACAACACAGGCTGTGACGGAAAAGTAGGCGTATGCGGCAAAAAAGCCGACACAGCAGTTTATCAAGACGAGCTTATCGGTGCACTTATCGCCCTTGCAAACGCCGCAGAAAATGGCTCATCAACTGAAAAAACAGATATGCTCATACTCAAAGGGCTTTTTACGACTATCACGAACGTGAACTTCAATAATGTCACCATAAAACAGCTCACAGAGGAGATACACATTGAGCGAAACCGCATCAACTCTCAGAAGTTTGATGACTACGACATGAAAAAACTGTGGAACGATCATGAGGATATCCGCTCGCTGAAATCACTTATCCTCTTCGGAATAAAGGGTATGGCGGCGTATGCTTATCACGCACAGGCACTTGGCAAAACTGACAGCGAGGTGACAAGCTTTTTCTACAAGGCTCTGCGTGCCATAGGCAGTGAGAACGACCCTGAAAAGCTGTTGGGGCTGGTGCTTGAAACAGGCAATGTGAACCTGAAATGTATGGCACTTCTCGACGCCGCAAACACTGACGCATACGGCGACCCTGTCCCTACAGAAGTTCCACTGACCATTGAAAAAGGGCCTTTTATCGTCGTGAGCGGTCATGACCTGCACGATATGAAACTTCTCCTTGAGCAGACCAAAGATAAAGGGGTGAATATCTACACTCACAGTGAAATGCTCCCTGCCCATGGTTATCCAAAGCTCAAAGCCTATCCGCAGCTAAAGGGCAATTTCGGCACAGGCTGGCAAAATCAGCAGTCGGAATTTCACAATATCCCTGCACCGATACTTTTCACAACAAACTGCATAATGCCTGTCCGTCAAAGCTACTGCGACAGAGTTTTCACCACCTCTATCGTGTCATATCCTGAGCTTGTGCACATTGGCGACGACAAGGATTTTACGCCTGTTATAGAAAAAGCCATTGAGTGCGGCGGCTATGATGAGGACAAGGAAATGACAGGCATGAACGGCGGTCACACAGTAACAACAGGCTTTGCACACAACGCAGTGTTGTCAAATGCCGAAAAGATAATAAGCCTTGTGAAAGAGGGCAGGATAAAGCACTTCTTCCTCATAGGCGGCTGTGACGGTGCGTCACCAAGCAGAAGTTACTATTCCGACTTTGCAAGACTCACGCCGCCTGACAGCCTTATCCTCACTCTTGCCTGCGGAAAATACCGCATAAACGATATGGATCTTGGCACTATCGACGGCATACCAAGGATACTTGACTGCGGACAGTGCAATGACGCATACTCAGCCATAAAGATAGCCCTTGCACTTGCCGAGGCGTTCGACTGCGGCGTGAACGATCTGCCGCTGACACTTGTGCTTTCATGGTATGAGCAAAAGGCAGTGTGCATACTTCTCACCCTGCTTTCATTGGGCATAAAGAACATCTACCTCGGACCGACCCTCCCTGCATTCGTTTCAAAGGGCGTGCTTGACGTTTTGGTTGATAAGTTCCAGCTTACTCCTATCAGCACACCTGAAGAAGATATAAAGAAAATACTCGGCTAAATTTTCGCAGGAGCGTGATTTTTTACTTTCCTGCTGAGAGTGCTGAAAAACCGAGCAAGCGGGACGTCGAGGGCGCCGTCCCCTACAAATGACGTAACTATTTTATGTATGGGCGACCTTTGTGCCGCTCTCTAACTTTTGGCTTTTTAATAAATTTGCAGGAGCGTGATTTTTACGTTCCTGCTTTTTTGTCGTAAAAAAAATCTTCTTCATTTCTTGTATAGGAGAATAAAATATGGTATAATCATATTAAAGAAAAAAAAGAAATCGGAGGTACATAAAATGTCTGAAATAAAATGTCCCCACTGCGGAGAGGTATTCAAAGTTGATGAACAGGGCTATGCGGCTATCGTGGCACAGGTAAAAACGGCTGAGTTTGATAAAGAGCTTGACAAGCGTGTGGCTGATGAAAAAGACAAGGCTTTGAAACTTGCTAAGCTTGATTTTGACAGCAAGTATACAAAGGCTGTCAATGATAAGGATATGGAGATACAAAAGCTGAAAGCGGCTGCGGCTAACGGTGAGAGTGAAAAGACGCTTGCAGTCACAAAGGCGCAGGAAAGCACAAGAGCCGAGTATGAAAAAACGCTTGAACAGCTCAAAGAGCAGATATCGCACAACGAAAAGCTTATCGCACAGCTTACCGCTCAGACCAAATCTATGACCACAGAAAAAGAACTTGCCATATCAATGGCTGTGGAGAAAGCAAGATCGCAATTCAACAGCGAAAAGGATAAGCTCAGGCAGGAGATATCTCAGCGTGATATGCAGATACAGCAGCTGAATTCTGAGCATACTCTGCAAATGCAAAAGTCAGAAAATGAATATAAAGCGGAAATAACACGTCTTGAAACGGATATCAAAAATAAGGATACTGAAAAGGCTTTGGAGCTTACCACTGCACTTTCAAAAGCGGAAAGTGAGAAAAATTCCACTATTGCAGAGCTTAATGCACAGATAAAAAGTAAGGACGAAGCTATAGCATACTACAAAGACCTAAAAAGCCGTCTGTCTACAAAAATGGTGGGCGAGAGCCTTGAACAGCATTGCATGAACGAGTTCAACAAGATAAGAGCAACCGCTTTCAGGAACGCTTATTTTGACAAGGATAACGACGCAAGCTCAGGAAGCAAGGGCGACTTTATATACCGTGAATGTGATGAAAACGGTGTGGAGATAATATCCATAATGTTTGAAATGAAAAACGAGCAGGACACCACCTCCACCAAGAAAAAGAACGAGCATTTCTTCAAAGAGCTTGACAAGGACAGGCGTGAGAAAAAATGCGAATACGCTGTACTTGTTTCACTTTTGGAAAGCGACAGCGAGCTTTATAACGCAGGCATCACAGATGTTTCATATGCTTATGATAAAATGTATGTAGTCAGACCTCAGTGCTTTATACCGATAATCACCATACTGAGAAATGCCGCCATGAATACCCTTTCCTATAAGGAAGAGCTTGAAAAGGTGCGCAACGAGAATATCGACATCACAATGTTTGAGCAAAACATCAACACTTTCAAGGAGGGCTTTGCCCGAAACTATGAACTTGCAAGCAGACGTTTTGGCGAAGCTATCACAGAAATAGACAAGTCTATAGCACATCTCACAAAGATAAAAGAAAATCTTATTTCATCAGAAAACAATCTGCGCCTTGCAAACAAAAAGGCTGACGCTCTCACTATCAAGAGCCTTACCAAAAATAACCCTACCATGCAGAAAAAATTTGCCGAGCTTAAAGGAGAATAATTGCTGACATATGAAAGGAGTGGCAAAGCCATGAAAAAAAATATCAGAAAAGACATTTTCACAATTATCGCCGTGACTGTCGCCGCCTTTCTAATGGCGCTAAACACAAAGACCTTTGTAAACACAGGCGGTCTTTACCCAGGCGGAATGACAGGAATGTCCATACTCATACAGCGTGCAGTGAAACAGCTTGCAGGCATAATGCTTCCGTTCAGCATCATAAACATAACTCTGAACATAATCCCTGTGTATATCGGTTTCAGATTTATCGGCAAAAAATTCACTGCTTTTTCCTGCGTGATGATACTGCTCAACAGCTTTTTCACCGACCTTATCCCCAATCACATAATCACCCAGGACGTGCTTCTCATAAGCATCTTCGGAGGAATGATAAACGGCGTTGCCATTAGCCTCTGCCTTAATCGTGGCGCAACATCAGGTGGAACGGACTTTATATCCATTTATCTTTCAGAGAAAAGCAATATGGACACCTTCAATGTTATACTTGGCTTCAATGCGGTCATATTGTGCGTTGCAGGCTTTATGTTCGGCTGGACAAAGCACTGTATTCTATCATCTTTCAATATGCTTCAACAACCGTTTTGCATATGCTCTACAAAAAATTCCAGCAAAGCACCTTGCTTATCGTAACAAACAAGCCCAAAGAGATAGCAGACGCTATTTATGCAGTGAGCCAGCACGGTGCAACGATACTTGACGGCGAGGGATCTTATGAACACTGCGAAAGACAGATCGTCTATTCAGTAGTATCAGCGGCACAGACCAAAAAGGTCATACACGCTGTAAAAGAAGCCGATCCGAAAGCCTTCATAAACGAAGTAAAAACACAAAAACTCTCAGGAAGATTTTATCTTCCGAAAGAGAGCTGATATAGAAGCGGACTGAAAAAAGGTCCGCTTTTTATTAAAAAAATCTTGTTCAACCCTTGTACTTTGCGAAAAAATATGATATACTATTAATATATATAAAATCATCTGTATTTGTTTTGTTTTTTTCATTACATTTACAGAAATTATCGAAAGGGTGTGAACTATGCTTGACAGTATCGCTTATGTTATAAACGCTATTTGGGGCGTTTTTACATCAATAGGTCTTAATGACATTGTCGATATTGCTATCCTCTCCTTTCTGATATTCCACGGCATAAAGCTTATTCGCGAAACAAGGGCGCAGCAGCTCACAAAAGGTATCCTTATACTTATAGGTTGCTACCTGCTTGCAGTATTCTTTAATTTGCAAACTATCAGATTTTTGCTGAGGATCTGCTTCCAGTGGGGCTTCCTTGCTCTTATCATAATGTTTCAGCCTGAACTCAGACGTGTTCTTGAAAAGGTTGGACGAACAAGTCTGGGTGGCTTTAATTTCTTTAGCTCAAGTGACTCTGACGACAACACCGAACATTGGAAAAAAGCTATTGACGCTATATGTGATTCTGCCGCAAGTCTTTCTTCCACCAAAACAGGTGCGCTTATAATCTGTGAGAGAAAGACAAAGCTTGGTGAACAGATAGCTACAGGAACGATACTCAACTGCATACCGTCAACAGCGATATTCGGAAACATATTCTTCCCGAATACACCGCTCCATGATGGTGCTGTAATAATCAGAGACGGAATAATACTTGCGGCAGGCTGTTTCTTGCCAAGGCCGCAGAAAGACGAACTTATAAACAAACAACTCGGTTCAAGACACCGTGCAGCTATCGGAATGAGCGAAAACTCTGACGCAATAGTCGTCGTGGTATCTGAGGAAACAGGCAACATCTCAGTTGCCGAAAACGGAGAGCTTACCAGAGGATATTCAAAGGACTCTCTGAAAAGACTTCTGGACAATCGTCTTTTGCCTGAAAAGGACGCTAATTCCATTAGAGAAAATTCTTTTGCAGGAAGGGTGATTTCAAAATGGAAAAAGTAAAAAAGGCTAAAAAAGAAAATCGCCATGGTGCAGACTTTGGTCTGAGAATACTTTCCATAATCATTGCTGTAATAATATGGTTTGCCCTTTCTATCACTCAGTATCCTACAATAAATAAGACTATAACAAACGTTCCTGTTGTGTTCTCACTTGACGGAACGCAGGCAAAAGAAAAAGGACTTTCCGCACTCAACTATAAGGATATCTCCGTAGACGTTGAGATAAAGGGCATGAACTATGAGATAGGCAGCTATACTGCCGCAGATCTTGTGGCAACTGTCAATCTTGATGACGTAACAAAAGAGGGTACCTACGACCTTGACATCGACGTCAAATCATCACATTCCACCGACAAGGTAACTGTAGTTTCTGTCAACCCTGACACTGTTTCTGTGGAGTTTGACAGACTTACCACAAAGACTATCCCACTCACCGCAGAAGCCCCGCTCATAAGCGCTGAGGAGGGCTATATCCTTAAAGAAACTACCACATCGCCAAGCGAGATAACAGTTGAAGGTCCGAAAAATGACCTTGACAACATAAGCAAAGCGGTGGCACAGATCTCAAAATCAAAGAAAATATCCGAGGACACGACTATCAACACACAGGATATCGTATTCTATGACGATGACGACAACGTTGTTGATCCATCTAAAATAGAGGTCAAGGATACAAAGTCTGTCGATGTGAATTTTGTTATCTACAAGAAAAAGACAGCAAAGCTAAAGGTAGATATCTCTAATTGTACGGATAATTTTGATGTCAACTCACTGCCACTGAAGCTTTCCGAGAAAGAGATATCTGTGGTATCGCCAAATCTTGACGACTCAGATACAGAAACGCTCACTATCGGCTCCATAAAACTTTCAGAGATAAACCTTGCAAAGGTGTTCAGCTTCAAGATCCCTCTCAACTCAGGTGAGATCAATATGAATGGCGATGAAAACGTTCGTGTATCCTTTGACTCAGAGGGATACACCTCTAAGGAGTTCACCATAACATCAGACCATATCATCGCAACGGGCAAGCCGTCAGGCAAGTCCACTGAGATAGAAACAAAAAAGCTCACAAACGTCAAGGTCTACGGTCCTGAAGATGTGATAAACAATCTTAAAGACAGCGACTTATACGCTGAGGTCAATCTCAGCGACATAATTGACTCTGGTTCTTATGCTCGAGAGGCTATAATCTATTCACCGACCTATAACAACGTTTGGGGTTTCGGCAAAAACGAGATACAGATAGTTGTTTCAGACTAATAAAAATTTATCGGGACGATCTATTCGTCCCGATTTTTCGGTAAAAACGCAGGAGGATATATGCCAATAATAGTAAATCAAATAAGTTCCCCCCTTAACGCAACAGAGCAAGAAGTTATCTCCACCGCTCTGAAAAAGCTAGGCAGTGCCTCAAAGCACGCCATAGACTGCGAGATACACAAAAGCTCTCTTGATGCACGAAAGCGCAACGACATTCACTTTGTCCACTCAGTTTTCGTGACACTTGACAGTGCCGACCTTGAAAAAAAGCTTTGTGAGAAGAACACTTCCCTGACCTATGTTGAGCGCAGTGTTTACAAGCCTGTCATATCCACAGAAAAAGCAGAGGGCAAAGTTGTCATTGCAGGTTTTGGACCAGCAGGAATGTTCGCCGGGCTTGCCCTTGCCGAGCAGGGATATAGACCGATTATTTTAGAGCGTGGCAGCTCAATGGAAAAACGCACTGCATCGGTACAGAAATTCTGGCTCACAGGCGAGCTTG
>OCPS01003017.1_pt1 | contig 10187 bp, 8 predicted proteins | sample 1538651 | NCBI WGS metagenome assembly OCPS01 (sample SAMN04571715, study PRJEB22368) | human gut metagenome | biome: human gut; material: stool | host: Homo sapiens | place: Luxembourg | collected 2012-09-21 | reverse complement strand
TTTGGGTGTGATGAAGCAATTACTCTTTATATGTGCAACAATGGACACCGTAATAAAGTTCCCCTTTGTCCATTCTTTTTTGCTTCCAGAAGCATAATCTACAGAGATTGACATTTCATTCAATGGCATTATCTGCGTATCCCCCATATATTTCTCCAATCCCTTTTTTGCTTTTGCTTGAGCATCATCTATGCTTTCTTCTGTCACAAGTGAACGCCCTATATTCATAACCGCATCATTTAAAGTATGTCCGCATCTGGCATACATATATATTCCAACAATTTGTGAAAAAAAACCGATGAGGAAGAGAACAGCGATTGTATAACCAATGACTTCTCCATATCCTTTTTTCCAATTTATTTTTTTCAACATTACACCCCTTTTCTAACATGCTCTATTAATAACTTGCAAAATAACAAAACTAATTAAGATATATGGCGAAAAAGCGTAACTTATCTGATCAAAAATCCTAATCTTTTTTGTCAGCCAAAAGTCCTTAAGTGAAATAGTCAATATATTCATTGTATTTTTCCAGTTTTTAATGAATTGATGTAAGATCAATAATAATGCTGCAAGTCCTATTACATAACAGCTTTTGATGAAACCAAGAAACATTGCCATAACCATCCATAATTTAATGTCACCCAGTCCCATTAAACCAAACATTCCTATGATGAATAAAATAAATAAACTTAATACTCTTTCAAAAATTGAATATGGAGATGATATCCATCCAATTATCAATCCAATGCAAATAAGCCAATTTGGTATTTTCTGATATAAATAATCCCATATAGCTGCAATTACAAGAATTAAAAATAATAGCATTTTGTCTCTCCTTTAATTGAATCCAGTGATAGCTTCCATCACCAACGGAAATACAATAAAGCCAATCATTGGCATGAATTGAAAAAATATGATTGGCATAAGAATCGTATTCGTAGCTTTTGATGCCCGTTCTTTCACCATCAATAAATGTGTTTGACGAATTTCTTTTGTTTTCCTTGCAACAGAATGTACAACCGGAATACCTTTTTTATAAGATGTTGAAATATCCATTGCAAAATCATTCAACGTTTCTACGTCATATTTTTCGGCCACATTTTCCACGGCTTGGTTCCATCCACTTATTCCTAATTTCATTTCCTGCATTGAAAATAAAAGTTCTTCTGATAACAATGACTGGAATTTTTGGCAAATAAAATAAATAGCGGTTTCAATCGGCATTCCTATTTCCAACTCCGGTTTTAGCAGATCTAAGAATCTTGGCAATTCATTTTCTATCTGTATTTTTCTTTCTTCTGCCTTTTTATCAAGCTTTTTCTGATCATATATTGTAAAAAAGAAAAAAGTAATAATACCTGGTAGTATAAAAGCAAAATTAATAAGTACAGATAATAAGCCGGAAACAATCAAGGCAAATAATCCATAAATATAATGAACAATCAGCTTCTTGGAATTTGGTTTTATTCTTAAAATTTTGCAGCTTTGATAATATTTTTCAATATCAATACCAAGTTTTACAGCTACCGCATCTGGATTCTTTGATCCCCAGATAGCACTATATACTTTTAAGTAGAACTCATGGAACAGCCAATCATTGGGATGTTCTTTTCCATATCTTGTTCTAAGTAATAATTTGTTATATTGTATTGTTGCAAACGCTATAATAAATAAAAAAATAGCGGTTCCAATCATAAACGGTGCAAAATATCTATCTCCCATATTTACGCTCCTTTCTTAATTTTCCGGATTGTTCCATGATTTAAAAAGCTCCCAATAAATGGTACAAATAAAAATACTGCGAATAACGCCATATAAATCGGGTTTGAAAAATAAATATTTACAAATTGCTGATTTAACACAGAGAATCCTATGATAATAATTGGTGGTAACAGATCAAACGTCCATACCATCAAAGCAGTTTCTGCAAAAATACTGTTCACCTCTCGGCGCAACATAATTCGGGCATAAATGTTATTTGAAATATCTCGAATGACGTCTGCTTCATGACCACCAATCTCATTTTGGATATCAATAGCCAAAGCAACGTCTTCTGCATCTTGTGAATTTGTTCCATTAGCAAATCTCTGAAATGCTTCCGCTACTGGAATTCCCATAATTAAATCTGAACTTAAAGTTGCATATTTTTTTCTCATTGATTCATGTAAAAAAGCACAATTTGCAACTTCATTTACTGCATTTAGAATACTAGATCCGGACTCCAAAGAAGCACTCAATTGTCGCAAGGATTTCGCATAACGTTCCTCAAATTTTTTATTATTATCGTATGTGAGCAATATGATAAGTCCTCTTGGAACTAAAACTCCAAAACTTCCAACAATTACAGAAAACATCGCATTATCAGTTAAAACATAGATAAATGTTCCAAGTGCAATAGGTGATAAAATTAAAAGAAATAGATAATTTTTCATTGGAAAATTAATTCCCGCATTTTCTATTAACCTTTTTCTTCTTTTTTCATATAAATCAATAAAATCTTCTTCTTTTGATATTCTGTTGTTTTTGAAATGTAACTTTATAATGAAATACAATGTGACTAAGATTACGAAGATTTCATATAATGCAATAATATGTATATATGGCATGTTTTCACTCCCTTTACATTATTAATCCTGATTATCACTCATCAGATTCCTCTTTATTTTTCGTTTTAAATATTCCTTCTTCAAAATCTAATCCCTTACTTCGAATTGATTCCACAATCTTTTTTGGATAATATTTTGTTTTAATAAACTGTCCACTCAGTTCATCATATCTAAAGATATCCTTGATATTTACTTTTCCATCTGCCGTCACACCATCCACATGCGAAATGTATGTAATTTTTCTGGAGCCATCAGGCATCCTGGATATTTGAACGATAATCTTAATTGCTTCGGCAATCTGCATAGCAATAGATCTTTCTGAAAAATCCGCTTCTTTATTCATAGAATACATGATTGGAATACGTACATCGCATAAGTTTCGAGGACTATTTGCATGTCCAGTACTAAGGGAGCCATCATGTCCTGTACTCATTGCAGAAATAAGATCCACAATTGATCCATCTCGCGATTCGCCTAAGATAATTCGATCCGGTCTCTGTCTTAATGCAGCTTTTACAAGTGTCTGTTGATCAATTTTCATCATCTCTTTATTATTCGACACTCTTACTTCCATTCTTCGAACATTTTTTTGTCTCAGCTGGAGTTCACATACATCTTCTATCGTAATAATTAATTCATCATTTGGAATAAATTCTGACAGCATATTTAATAGCGTAGTCTTTCCACTGCCAGTACCCCCACTGATAAAAATACTCTGTTTTCCCTTTACACATCTTTCCAAAAAATAAAGCATCTCTTTATTTAGTGCATGCATTTTAATATAGTCTTTGCCTTTCAGCCAGTTCATGTTAAATTTACGAATGGTTAAGGTGGCACCGTCCGGAGTAACTGGTGGAATGGTTGCATTCACACGGCTTCCATCCGAGAGTTTTGCATCTGCAATCGGAACACTCTGATTAATTTGCCTGTCTGCACTTTGCACAATACGTTCAATTGTATTCACTAAATGTTCTTCATTAAAAAAAACAGCCTTTACACTTTCAATTTTTCCATTTCTTTCAATTACTACATTATCAAATCGTTGTACAACAATTTCAGTAATATTTGGATCCCGGAGGTATTCTTCTATTGGTCCTTGACCAAGTGCTGTGATAATAACTGTTTTTTCGATACGTTTCTGTTCTTCATAAGTTAAATCTAATCCTTCACATTCCTTTCGAATGGCCTCAATTAATTCATCTTCAATATCTTGAATGGAATGATTTTTTAGCTTTTCTGCATATTTTTCTGATATTATTCGAATTACATCATTTGCCTTCTGCTGTTCTCCCTGTGTCGGCATAATATGCTGTTCGCTGACTTTTCGATCAATGGTCTGTTTTTTTTCATGGTCCTGTGTCAGCATTTCCTGTATAATTCCCATGTTACGTCCTCCTTTTCTACTTTTCTCTCTAATAGAGTGTGTGATTTGCTTTCGGAGAACATTTTCTGGACAAAAAAGCAGAACCCTTACGGATTCTGCTTTTCGCCTTTACTTATTTTTTCTAAAGAAACTGAACCTCTTCTTCTTTGGTTTTGCTAAAACAAACGTATCACCGATTACATGATGAGCGACTTCACCGATACTTTTCGTAAATTCATGTGAAGATTTATATACCATTGGTTCTCCTACATTTTCTGCATTCTGCACAGCATCATTGTCCTTGATTTTGGCATAACATTCAAACGGCTGATTCGTAACTGGATTCTTTAAAGCCTCCTGCAGCTCATTCACTGAGATTCCAACGCCTTTAGCTGGCTTTGCTTTATTAATCACAATACGTATCTTTGAAAGATCAAAATTTAAGTGATTCATTGTATTGAGAAAATTGTTATTACAGTTTGCAGAATTCATACTCTGTGTCAAAATCAACAAGATTTCATCTGCACGTTCCAAAGAGACATAGGTCGCATCTTCAATGTTATTTCCCGTATCAACAATAACAAAATCAAAATCTCCATTCTCCACAATGTTTCGCAGCATCGTACCACATAAATTTACGATTTCCTCATTTGAGATTTTCATGTAATCAAAATTGGTGATTGGGGCAATCAGTGAATATAATCCGCTTTCCTCTTTTTTCTGGAGAAATCTTTCAATCTGTCCGGCATCATACGAAATAGCGTTCCACTCCTGCCCTGCCTTATGTTTTTTGTCAAGATCTGCAATCCAATCCATCATATTTGCCTGGTTTGGATTGAAATTCAATGTACTGAGAATATCTCCAAACATAAGATCATAATCTACAAGACATACCCGGAACTTTCCTTTTCCATGATTTGTAAGTGATAAGAATGTGGCAAGTTCACAAGCTATTGTTGTTTTACCGACACCGCCCTTCGCAGAAAAAACAGTAATCACTTTTGCAGGTTTTTTCACATGACCAAGATCTTCTTCCACCTGCTGCATCGCTTCATCCTGTTCTTTTCTTTCCGCCATCTGATTCCTACGGTTTTCTTCCTCTTCCCGCTTTCTTGCCGCTTCCATACGTGAGCGAATATCCATTCCTGTTTCCGGCGCAGTATCCTGAGCTGGTTCCATATTTTTCTTTTCATTAATATCTTTATCTGGAAAAGCATTCTGTTTAAATTCTTCCGGCTCTATTGATTCTACAGACTTCTCTGGCTGTGCCGGTTCCTGTACCGGTGGAGTTCCACCTGCCTGTTGCATCATAAATTTCATAAATTCTTCTGCATGCTCCGCAAAAAACCGACTCATATCAGAAGGATTTACTTGGCTCGACTGCTTCTCATTTTTCACAGGCTCCTGCGCTGGTGTACTTACCGGTATCTCCGGCTTGACAGCTGCTTCCTTTTTTTGCTTTTCTGTAACTTTTTTTTCTTTTACCTGTGATACGGATACAACTGCATTACTTTCAATTGCGCTCAAAAGATCTCCTGCCATCTGAATTACACCATAACACGGAATATTCTTTTTATGTGACTGGTCTACCCCTTCTACATCTTTGGCATAAGTCTTTACCGGAATTCCAAAGTCCCATGTCGGATGGCTGCTTAAAAGATTGGCATTAATCAGAAGTTCATCCGGTTTTTCGGCCTCAATTGCATCTTCTACTCTGTCCGCCTGGTTTCTGATAATAATTTCAAATGTATCACTGTCTTCTAACAACATTCTGCTTTCAACATCTGCAGTAAATCCAAAATTCGTGTCAATGAGTAATATTTTCTTCATAGTTTTTTAGTTCCCTCCGTTATTTGAATCCGGAACGTAACTTGGCTCCGCATTATCAGTTGCTTCATATCCTGTACTGTCCACCAGACCAAGATAAATCGTTGAATAATTTGCTGCATATACCAGCTTCAAAGACTGATCCACATCTACTTCGATGGTTGCACTACTCAGCGTTCCATTATCTTTCTGTGTGTTGATTACACGCATGTTTTGGAATAAAAGTGTTGTTCCCGGAGTATCTACACCCATTGCATAAATATTGACTCTGGACCCTTCTTTCAGATCATTTGTCACACCACTTACATTTGTAACAGGCACTGTAACTGCTACTTTGGTTGGATCCATATTCATTTCCACTGTAGATCCACCGTTCACTGACAGCATTGATAATGTCAAAGGCATTCCTTCTGACACATCCATGCGGAGCGAATCACCAGAATTCAAGACGGCCTTTAAATTTGCACCTGTCACAAACCTAGAAGATGTATCTGTTTTTTTACCAGCAGTTACAATTTTTGAATCACACTGTACTGCTGACAGCATATCCGATGTTACTTCTGTTCCGGCCTTGTAGTTATCCTTGAATGTGTACACAGTAGTCTTTTGTGGCTTCATGTACGTGATCAATGCAACTCCTCCAATAATTCCTACAATAACCGCTGCAACTAATAGCATGATGATTCCTTTATTTTTTGAATTCATATAAGTGGAATTATTTTGCCCTGTTCCAAGCGTATTTCTTGTACTCATTTCTTTCTACATCCTTTCTTTTTTATTTGAACAATTTTGTCCTATTATTAGAATGACAGAAATGATAAATTTGATCTATTTCTGGACAAAATAAAACCAACAAGTGTATACATTCCACTTTTCCTATATTTTCAGTCTTGTTTAATTGCATAAAAAAAGCAGCCTAATTAAGACTGCTATTTTATTTAATCTATTTATTTTAAAAATTTTGTATCTGAGTAATAATCTCTGATGCAGAAACGCCCTGTTCACTAATCAACTCGGCACGGTCTATATTAAATACCTTGCCTAAGTTAGAAGAATATTCTTCCTCTGAAACATCTTTTCCATTCCAAGTGTATTTGAAATTAATAGTATCATTTCCATATTCATCAGTTTCTACAGGATCATCACTTTCGTCTCCATATGCACCGTCTCCAATTTGCACCCATTTACCATCTTCTATTTTAAATACACGGTCATAGTAATTTCCCATGTTTCCATCTTCATTATCAATTGCATTCTGTCCCTGCATGTAAAAAATTCCGGCACGATATGTCTGTAATTCTTGTACTTCGCCATTCGCATATGTAGCGACTGCACCGCCATCTGCCATGCAGGTTCCAATTGTTGCAATTTACATCAATCAATACATAGGTCCAATCCGGTCTTTGATTTACCCAGTTAATATATGCCTGTTTCCATTCATCCGAAGAAGCTTCCTGTCCAGAATTTTTCTGTTCGGATTTAGAAGATATTTCTGCTGTGTTCGATTCTTCCTGTTTTAAGTAATCCACAATATCAGCAACCGTTGTAAGTGATCCATTCTCATTAACCCTTGTTGACAGATCTTTATCCAAAGTAAATTTCTGATCCGATCCCTGAATATAAATACGTGATTCTGTTTTCACATTCTCATTTTCTTTATATGAATTGATGATGATAATATCATCCGCATTATCACTATTACAATCCTGGAAAGATACCGCATCTACACTTTGAAAAACCTTGTCTTTCCGGATATTGTTCTTCTCATATCCCGGAAGCTTTTCATATGTCTTTCCATCCTTCTCAATTTCGAATGTGGCATCTGCATATTTACTTTCATTAGTATTTGGGGTATTAGAAATAAATTCCACCTCTCCAATTCCTTTTATATTTGTATGGAATGTCTGATCCCCGATTTTTTTGCTATTTGATTCTTTCTCCGGTATTTTCTTCGTATCTTCTTTTTTTGTTTCTGCCTGCTTTTGTGCTTTTTTATTATCTACCACATCAAACAACTTATAACCTAGTCCGAAAAGCAATCCCGCAACAACAATACCAATAATACTTTTAATAAACACGGGTGTTTTCGATTTCTTAATTCCAGATGGATTTTCATCCAAACCATCTGGAAATTCTTCTGAAATTTCATTTCCCTCATTCTGTTTTTTCGGAGTATTGTCCGAAACTATTTCTTCCGATGAGTGCTGCTCTGGAATATTTTCTCCAATCGATTCCTCTTGAGAAACTTCTTCTGAATTATTTATGCTATCATCTTCCAGTTTCTTACCGCACTGTGGGCAAAAGCGAACCTCACTACTTAATTTTGCTCCGCAATATGGGCAAAAATTTTTCTTTTGCATCTCTTTTTCCTCTACATAATTATATATTTATATTCAATATAATAGATTGATTACATCTAAATTATATATTTTTATCATCATACCGTCAACTAACCTTAATATGTATTTCTTTTTTGTATATTCCTATCTGACATACTATAAATAGAAGCAAAACTACTGGCTGACTTTGCAGCCAAAAGGTGAGGGCCGTTAGTCCACTCACCAAAATCTATGTTATTTGAGAATCTGGCAGCCTATGATTTGACATAGGTACAAAGCACGGTTACAATGGGGAGTCCACAAATGTAAGTTTTGGAAGCCTATGATTTGACATAGGTACAAAGCCATTCTTTGCTATTGTTGGAACCGGAATGCGGTTTTGGCAGCCTATGATTTGACATGGGTACAAAGCACAGCAGAAAGTCTATAAAAAAGAACAGGAGTTTTGGAAGCCTATGATTTGACATGGGTACAAAGCATAAATTCAGTACTTACATCAGAACAGATTATTCCGTATCTCATAATGATAAAACAGCCTCCTTTTTTAAGGAAGCTGTTCTTTTTTACGCACTCTTTAATTTCTGTTCTGCTTCTTTCTGAATCAGGATTTCATCCAGTTCCAGATTTGATGGTGGGTTGATATTCAACCGGCTGATCTGTACCAGGATCGGTTCTGCATCCTTAAAGTCAAATGTTCGAGAAGTCTGGCATACAAACCAGCCTGTAGGACTTCGAGGAAACCATTTGACCAGATCACGGTCATCGATACGCTCTTCACGTCCAACCGTCCGTACTACTACATTGATATCATCGGTTCGTTTCAGCCTTCCAGCAAATACTAAACCGCTGTTTGCAATGATTGAAGACGGCATATCTGCTATCTTCTGCGTAATTGCCATAATAAATAATCCGTATCCAGCAGACTGATCCAAAATCTGCTCAAATTCAGACTGTCCAGACATACCAAACGTCTGGCCGCCACCAGTTCCGGCACAATCATTACCGGTCAAGACTTCATTTGCTTCTTCAATAACCAGTACCGTTTCATACTGGTCTTCCGCTAAAAATCCACCTTCATGTGCCAACGCAAATTTGTAGAATCCGGAAGTGATTACACCAAAGATAAAGTTCTTGAATGTATTCTCCAGTCCTTTTGACTCCAGTACCGTAACATCATCGTCTCCAATCAGGTCATCAATCCCCAGACCATCAGATGTTCCGTATAAACGGCTTTCAATCGAATATTTACGGTCAAAGCAGTTCAAACGATCCAGAAGACGTGCATATGCATCCCTGGTATCATTTCCTGCCCGTCCTTTTCCCGGACTGTCCAAGTCATCCTTCTTCTTTTCCATTCTTTTATAAATAGCAGCGAAATTAACCTGTTTTGATAATTCCGGAACTGTTTCTTTCCAGTCCTCTTTATCAATCGCTTTCATTACACCTGCTTCTTCATATAATTCAAAGACGACATCGGCAATCATCTGCTTACCACGTTCCAGAAGGCCATAAGCCCTACAGTAGATGTCTATAACTCCATCGATCCAGATCTGCGGATATACACCTTTCGGAATCTTCCATGGATTTAATTTGATTGGTCGGAAATTTACATTTCCCATAGAATAGAATTTGAACCTCTCCGGCTCTACAAATCTTGCAAGTGTCCGCCAATCCTGTTTTGGATCCATTGCTACGATACGAAGACGTTTTCCGGTTTTCTTTCGTCTTACTTTTGACAACTCTGCGATAAATCGGATTGCTGCCACCGTCTTACCTGATCTGGATGCTCCAGTAAAGAACCCATGTAATAATGTTTCTTCGGCAATTCTGTAATCAAACTGTGTACGATATCCATTTTCAAAAGTCCACCGTTCCGGATTCAGAATCGTTCCCATGTAAATCTCGCCTTTCAACATAGATGGAACAGAGAACTTTGGAATATCCTGCACAATAGAGAATACTCCACCTTCAGATACTCTTGGCAGGTGTGTATATGCGGTATATTCTTCCGGAAGAAGCACCGTACAATACTTATATTGCTGTACTCCG
>OCPS01003007.1_pt1 | contig 10208 bp, 7 predicted proteins | sample 1538651 | NCBI WGS metagenome assembly OCPS01 (sample SAMN04571715, study PRJEB22368) | human gut metagenome | biome: human gut; material: stool | host: Homo sapiens | place: Luxembourg | collected 2012-09-21 | reverse complement strand
TTGCTCCGCCTACCATTATGGTGAGTACCACCTATTATGGCGCCAGTGCGGAAACATTGCAGAAGAGTGTTATTGCGCCTTTGGAAGAGGCGATCAACGGAGTGGAAGACATGACCTACATGACTTCCTCCGCCACCAATTCCGGTTCGGTGAGCATCACCGTCTATTTTAAGCAGGGCACAGACCCCGATATGGCGGCTGTCAACGTGCAGAACCGTGTATCACGTGCTACGGGACAACTTCCGGCGGAGGTAACCCAGGTCGGTGTGACCACTTCCAAGCGTCAGACGAGTATTCTGCAGATGTTCTCATTGTATAGTCCGGACGACAGTTACGACGAGAACTTCCTGTCCAACTATATCAGCATCAACCTGAAACCGCAGATTCTTCGTATCTCCGGTGTGGGCGACCTGATGATTATGGGCGGTGAATATAGTATGCGTGTATGGATGAAACCGGACGTGATGGCACAGTACAAACTGATTCCGTCCGATATCACCGGTGTGCTTGCCGAGCAGAATATCGAATCGGCTACCGGTTCGTTCGGTGAAAATTCCGATGAGACTTATCAGTATACGATGAAGTACACCGGACGTCTCATTACTCCCGAAGAATTCGGGGATATCGTCATCCGTTCCACCGACAATGGCGAAGTCTTGAAACTGAAAGACGTTGCCGATATCCAACTGGGACAGGACAGCTACGCTTACCACGGTGGTATGGACGGTCATCCGGGTGTATCCTGTATGGTGTTCCAGACGGCAGGTTCCAATGCGACCGAAGTAAACCAGAATATCGACAAACTCCTCGAAGAGGCAAGCAAAGACCTTCCGAAAGGCGTGGAACTGACGCAGATGATGAGCTCCAACGACTTCCTGTTCGCTTCCATTCATGAGGTGGTGAAAACGTTGATCGAGGCTATCATTCTGGTTATCCTTGTGGTGTACGTCTTCTTGCAGGACTTCCGTTCTACATTGATTCCGCTGGTCGGAATTGTGGTTTCCCTGGTGGGTACGTTTGCTTTCATGGCGATAGCCGGATTCAGTATCAACCTGCTGACCCTGTTTGCGTTAGTGCTCGTTATCGGTACGGTGGTGGATGATGCCATTATTGTCGTCGAGGCGGTGCAGGCGCGGTTCGATGTGGGCTACAGGTCGTCGTATATGGCAAGTATCGACGCTATGAAAGGAATCAGTAATGCCGTTATCACCTCTTCGCTGGTGTTTATGGCGGTGTTCATTCCGGTGTCCTTCATGGGCGGCACTTCCGGTACGTTCTATACCCAGTTCGGTTTGACGATGGCGGTTGCGGTAGGTATCTCCGCTATTAACGCGTTGACTTTGAGTCCGGCTTTGTGTGCATTGCTGCTGAAACCTTATATTAATGAAGACGGAACGCAGAAGAACAACTTTGCGGCACGTTTCCGTAAGGCTTTCAATTCGGCTTTCGATGTGATGGTGGATAAATATAAGACGATTGTATTGTTCTTTATCAAGCGCAGATGGTTGACATGGTCGTTGCTGGCTTGTTCCGTGGTATTGCTTGTGTTACTGATGAATAACACGAAGACCAGTCTGGTACCCGACGAAGATCAGGGTGTTATTTTCGTGAATGTAAGTACGGCGGCAGGCAGTTCGCTGACAACGACGGATAAGGTGATGGAACGTATCGAAAAACGCCTGATAGAAATACCTCAACTGAAACACGTGCAGAAAGTGGCCGGTTACGGATTGTTGGCAGGACAGGGTAGTTCGTTCGGTATGTTGATTCTCAAACTGAAACCGTGGGACGAACGTCCGGGTGATGAGGATAATGTGCAGTCGGTGATCGGTCAGGTATATGCGCGTACGGCTGATATCAAGGATGCCAGTGTGTTCGCCATCTCTCCGGGTATGATTCCGGGTTACGGTATGGGTAATGCGCTCGAACTCCACATGCAAGATAAGATGGGCGGTGATATGAACGAGTTCTTTACCACCACCCAGCAATACTTGGGAGCTTTGAACCAGCGGCCTGAAATATCGATGGCTTATTCGACGTTCGACGTTCGACGTTCGCTATCCGCAGTGGACGGTAGAGGTGGATGCAGCTAAATGTAAGCGTGCAGGTATCACGCCCGACGCTGTGTTGAGTACGCTGTCCGGTTATTACGGTGGACAGTATGTGTCCAATTTCAACCGTTTCTCTAAAGTGTACCGTGTCATGATTCAGGCCGATCCGGTGTTCCGTTTGGACGAAACTTCCCTCGATAATGCTTTTGTGCGTATGTCGAATGGAGAGATGGCGCCATTGAGCCAGTTCGTTACGCTGACCCGTAGCTACGGTGCGGAATCGTTGAGCCGTTTCAATATGTATAACTCCATTGCGGTAAATGCGATGCCGGCCGACGGATATAGTACGGGAGACGCCATCAAGGCTGTGCAGGAAACTGCCGAACAGTCTCTTCCGAAAGGCTATGGCTATGATTACGGAGGTATCACCCGTGAGGAAAACCAGCAGAGCGGTACGACGATCATTATTTTCGGTATCTGCTTCCTGATGATTTACCTTATTTTGAGTGCGCTTTATGAGAGCTTCATTATTCCGTTCGCTGTGCTTTTGAGTGTGCCTTGCGGATTGATGGGTAGCTTCCTTTTCGCCTGGATGTTCGGACTGGAGAATAATATTTATCTGCAAACAGGTTTGATTATGTTGATCGGTCTGCTGGCGAAGACGGCTATTTTGCTGACGGAATATGCTGCCGAACGTCGTAAAGCAGGTATGGGGCTGATTGCTTCTGCGGTCAGTGCGGCTAAAGCCCGTCTGCGTCCGATTCTGATGACGGCATTGACGATGATTTTCGGTCTGTTCCCGTTGATGATGTCAAGTGGAGTGGGAGCCAACGGTAACCGTTCATTGGGTACGGGTGTAGTAGGTGGTATGACCATCGGTACGTTGGCGTTGCTCTTCATCGTGCCTACTTTGTTTATTGCTTTCCAGTGGTTGCAGGAACGTTTGCGTCCCGTGCAGAGCGTCCCGACGCATGACTGGCAGATTGAAGAAGAAATCAAAGTGAGCGAGGAAGAAAAATCTAAAGCTGGAAAAGAATAATTGATGATTAAAGGTTTTAGACCTGAATTAAAATAAGAACTAATGAGAAAAATAATCATTCTGTCCGCAGCAACGCTTATATTGAGTAGTTGCGGTATCTACAATAAATACAAACCGGTATCGGAAGTTCCCGAAGGACTTTACGGCAGCGAGTCTGTTGCTGCCACCGATACGGCAAACTTCGGTAACCTCTCGTGGCGGGAGGTCTTTACCGACCCTTATCTGCAGAATTTGGTGGATTCGGCACTCTTGCGCAACACCGATATGCAGACTGCCCATTTGTGTGTGAAAGAAGCGGAAGCCACGCTGTTGACGTCCAAACTGTCTTATCTGCCTTCTTTGTTTCTGGCACCGGAAGGAGCTGCCAGCAGCTTCGACCGTGGAAAGGCTACACAAACTTATTCGCTGCCCGTGACTGCTTCGTGGGAACTGGATATTTTTGGAAAGGTGACAACAGCAAAGCGTCGTGCGAAAGATGCCTACGAACAGAGCAAGGAATATGAACAGGCTGTCAAGACGCAGTTGGTAGCATCCGTTGCCAATACGTATTACACCTTGCTGATGCTCGATTCGCAGTATGAGATAGCTGTGGCTACCGAAGCTGCCTGGAAAGAAAGTGTGAATGCCACCCGTGCCATGAAAAAGGCCGGGATGGTGAATGAGGCCGGACTGGCGCAGACGGAGGCTACCTACTTCAATATATGTACCACCGTACTCGACCTGAAAGAGCAAATCAATCAGGCGGAAAATTCACTGGCACTTTTACTGGCAGAAACTCCTCACAAAATACAGCGTGGCAAATTGGGAAATCAACAGTTGCCGGAAAACTTCTCCGTGGGTGTTCCCTTACAGATGCTTGCCAACCGTCCTGACGTGCGTAGCGCAGAATTTTCGTTGGCACAGGCTTTCTATACAACGAATGCCGCACGTGCCGCTTTCTATCCTTCCATCACGTTGAGCGGCAGCGCAGGGTGGACCAACAGTGCAGGGAGCATGATTGTCAACCCGGGTAAGTTCCTGGCCTCCGCCGTGGCTTCCCTGACGCAGCCTTTGTTTAATAAAGGAGCGAACATCGCCCAACTGAAAATAGCGAAAGCCCAACAGGAGGAAGCCCGCCTTAGTTTCGAACAGACCTTGCTGAACGCAGGCGTGGAAGTGAACGAGGCACTGGTGCAGTACCAGACTGCCCGCGAGAAAGCCGACTACTACAACAAGCAGGTGGCTTCCCTGCAAACAGCAGCCAAAAGCACAAGCCTGTTGATGAAACATGGCAACACCACTTATCTGGAAGTATTGACCGCCCAACAGACGTTGCTCAACGCGCAACTGTCACAAGTAGCGAACCGCTTTACCGAAATCCAAGGCGTAATCACTTTGTATCAGGCATTGGGTGGCGGCCGTATGTAGGGAGGTATGTATGAATCCAGAAACACTGCGTTGCCGGATACTCGACTACACCAAGCGGGAAATGTACCAGCATGGTGCCGACGGGTTGACGATGGATGATATAGCCAGGGGAATGAAGATGTCGAAGCGGACACTCTACAAGCTCTTTCCCAGCAAAACGAGTCTGTTCCGTGTCTGTCTTTCTGATTTTGCCAACGGAATCAGAAGCCGGATCCAGCAAAAACAGATACGGATGGACAGCTCGTGCATGGAGGCACTTTTCATCACAGTGGATGGCTATCTCACCCTGCTTCATTCGCTGGGGAAGAAGTTGCTGATGGATATTGCTACCGACAGGGAATACCGTGCTGCTTTCGAGCGGGAGGAAGCTTTCTGGTTGCAGCAGTTGATTGATGTCTTGACGCATTGTAAGATTTGCGGTTATTTACTTCCCGGAGTCGATCCCGACCGTTTTGCACCGGATTTGCAGGAGGTCATCTACCAGAGCAGCTTGCAAGGCACCCCGTACCTGGTGCAGCGTATGTTGAACTATACGCTTCTGCGGGGGCTTTTTAAGATGGACGGTATCCGTTATATTGACGAACACCTGAAACCTGATAATTTGAATGTTTGTGTATGAAGAGAAAGAGGTGGACTACCCTGCAAAGGGAGCTCACCTCTTTTTATTTTCTTCGTTCGTAAACGGTTGGTTACAAGATAGTGCCTTTATGAATCCGATTACTTTATAACCCTTCGATTATGCTTAAAGGTAAATCGGTACATTCGGCGATAGACTCATTGTCTATCCCTTTGGCTTTCATGTTCCGGGCTATTTTCAGCTGGGCTCTTTGTGTACCTTCTTTCATTCCTTTCTCTATACCTTTCTCCAACCCTTCTTTTATTCCTTTTTGTTCAGCTGCATCCATTGTCACCAAATAATCTCGGTACACTTTGACGCTATTGTCGTATCGCTCCCTGTCTTCCGGAGACATAGAAGCCACATCAGCGATATCTTCCAATTTCTCGAAGACAGCTTTTCGTGCCTTGAACGGCATGCGTTTTAAAGTTTCCATATTATTTAATATATAAATCCAACGTTCAAAATTCGTTTCGCATTCCTCTTCGTTTTTGTTGAAGAGAGGGAGAGCGATAAAGATTTCCCGGAACTTATCCGAGAAGAGTTCTCCTGTTTCCCTGTCACTTAGAATAACATCCGTGCGGAGTTTTATGTTCTTGTCGATAATGAAATTCATCAAGAAAACTCCGTATACGGCTTTTATTTCAAACTTCCATTCATTGCCTACCCTTCCTTGATTGATGATGGCACGCGATAAATAATAAATCGAGCGTTCTTTGAAGTTGCTTTGCATACGGTTCTGCATTTCAACGATGATTTTTTCGCCTGTGTCCGTGGTGCAATATACATCATAGATAATACCTCGTCCTTCCGGATAGAGCGGCAATTGCTCATTATTCAAAAACTGTAAGTCCGTTATCACTCGTTCACCTTCGAGCAGGTCGTTCAGAAATTCGATTAGTAAATCCTTAGACACTTCTCTGCCGAATATTAGTTTGAATCCGTAGTCGGTGAACGGATTGATAAATTTGCTCATTGTTTTGGTTGTTTCTCTTTTATGTTGTAAAGAGATGTTTCTCTTCGCATGTATAGTGAAGAGGCTTTTCTTTATTCTACAAAGATAGGATAAATTATTGTTTTATGATGCGTTTGGCGGGAGAAATAAATGACGTGGGTGCTCAAAAATGTTCATCTCCCTCTTAAAAATGTTCATCTTCCCCTAACTCGCTTTTTGAGGATGCCGTTGTAGGTGTCTTCAAATTCTGCCGAGTGGTTGAGTGCCCAGAGGATGTAGTCGCCCGGCTCGTTCTTTTTGAGCAGGGTGGAGCGGTATTCGGAGCTGAGGACTTTCCATAAGGTGCCGCAGGGACCACCCAGCTTTCTGCGTCGGGCGAGGGCGAGGATGGCTTTCACGGTTGGTTCGTTCCGGATGCCGATGGCGTCCATGTTGAGGCGTAGCAGGGATTCGGAGAATCCTCCGGAAGCAGTGTTTTCGTTCGGGGCTTCTTCCTGCTGACTTCTTTCGTATTGAGTTCCGTTGTGCTTGGCTTCTTCCTGCTGACTTCTTTCGTATTGAGTTCCGTTGTGCTTGGCTTCTTCTAGCTGACTTCTTTCGTATTGGGTTCCGTTGTACTTGGCTTCTTCTAGCTGGTTTCTTTCGTACTGAGTTCCGTTATATCTAGTTTCTCCCTTCTGATCTATTTCTTCATTTCTTCTTTCTTCCTTATTTTCCTCCCCTCTTTTTCCGGACGAGATTTCTAAAGACAAACCTTTGACAGCAACAGGCGCAGCCTGAAAAACGCCGTTTGACGGAACGGGCGGCTGCTCTCTATCCTTCTCCCATTCATTTTCGGTTTTGCTTTGTCTTTCCCTTTCTTTGTCTCTTTCTCTTTCTCTTTCTCTTTCCGGTTTGCTTTTAATCTCAGTATCTGTTTCCGATTTACTTTCGATTTCTGTATCCGTTTCCTGTTTTGTTTGTGGGATTGTTGCTGCAATTTCTCGGTTTTTTGCAGCATTAATTTTCATAGCTGATTCGTCGGTCACTGTTTTTGTAGCATTGATTCCTGTGCCTGCTGCATGGATATTTGTGCCTGTCGTGCCGATTCCTGTCTTTGTTTTAGTAACTTCTGTAGCTGTGATATTGATTCCTGTTTTTATTGCGTTGACTTCTGCGCCTACTATATGGCTTTCCGCTTCATACACTTCTGTACCTTTTGAATTTATATTATTTCTTATTTCTGCGGAATTATTTTCCGTTCCATCCTCTCCTTCCTTGATGAGCCAAAACTGTTCCAGCGGAAGTTTGTATTTCCTTCGGCTGTCGGTAATGATTTTGTGGTATTGCTCTTGGATGGCTTGCGAAGTCAGAATCCCGTACTCCTTATATATATAGGTGTCGAATAGTCCGACGGACAGGCAGTCGTCGATGATGGCCTGCATCTCCTCCTCCTCGCAACATACTTCCTGCGAAATGTCGAACAAGGTATCTTGATTCCATGCGACATAAAATCCCTTTTCTTTGTAGATGAGGCAGAGCAGGGAAGTGAGTGCGGCAATTCCTGCTGCATGATGACGGTTGGAAATGCGGCGTACCTTCCTGTCTTGGAAGAAGTTGACATCGAGCGGGAAATAATCTAATCCGGGTTTGGAAATACGGGCCATCTTTTTGAATATTTAGAGTGATATTGAATGATAAATAATGAATAAGGCGAATCGGTAATTTTAATTTAGCTCATTTCAGTATGGTGATAAGCTACTTGATAGTCAGTTCTGTCTCTCAACTGAGGGTAACTAAAAAGTCGATTCTATCTCAATTGGGGGTGACTAGAAAGTCGATTCTATCTCTATTCTCCTCCTTCGGGAAGGAGGAGTGGTCGCAGACCGAGGTGGTAGGAGAAATAATGTTTGTTCCTATTTCTTTGTAAATGATAGGGTTATGTATTCACCTACCACCTCCCCCCTACGGGTACTCCTCCTTCCCGAAGGAGGAGATTCGAGATACTATTGACTTTTTAGTCAGTCCCTTATGACAATTCTATAATTTCTTCGTTGCAGTTAGTCAGTTTCTCAACTCCTTCGTTTGTCACTACCCAAGAGTTTTCGATACCTACAGGGCCTACACCGGGAAGAACGATTTTCGGTTCGAGAGCAAAGACCATGCCCGGTTCCAGTTCCTGTTTGATGCGCGGAGCAAGTACAGGCGCTTCGTTGATTTCAAGTCCGATGCCGTGACCGATGAACTTGGCTTGCTGTCCCGTTCCCATGAACTTATCGGCAAAACCTGCCTGGGTAACCATTTCGATTGCAGTGTTATACAGCATTTCGCATGGAATGCCGGGTCTGGCGATCGAAGCGATCTTTTCCTGAATATCCAGACAAACCTGATGAGCGGTATATGCTTCTTCCGACAATTTGCCGATAGAGAACACACGGCTCATATCGCCCATATATCCGTTGAAGTTGCCTCCCAGATCGACCATAACACTTTGTCCTTCTTTCAGCGGAGTCTTGTCAGCGCCTCCGGGCAAGGCAGGATCGAGTCCGCGACCCCCTAAAGCAAAATCGTAGGGAGAAGGATAACCGGCATTATCTCCGGTCAGCACACTTCCCATGAAGATTTCCATGCTGCGGCCAAACACGCGGAAGATGCCGAGGCAACCTTGAAGACGCATCAGACGTTCGATTTCTATCGAGAACTCGATATCTGTCATTCCAGGGTAATATGCGAACGGAATCTGTTCGTATGCCTTGGCATGCGCCATGCCCGAACGACGGAACATTTCGATTTCGATAGCTGTCTTCACGCTGCGTGCCTGACGGATCAGCGGTGTCCCGTTCACGACTTCAGCGTCCGGGAACAAACCTGCCAGACGAACATATTCGGTATAAGGAAGTTCGTCGCCTTCCAGCATCAGTTTAGTGGGCAAAGGCAGACCTTTTTCTTTCAGAATATCGACGATCTGTTCCGGCTTGCGGATAGGGAACGAGTGTTCGCCTGTGATATTGTTGGGCCGCTTGAAAAACAGCAGTGCCGGTGAATGAAGAGGGAGATAAAGATAGCCGCTGACTACACAGCCATAGGTGTAGATTAAATTTGCATTACAAGTAATGAGGGCGGCATCAATGCCCTGTGACACCATCAGACTGCGAATCTTGTCGCGGCGGAGTTTTAATTCGGGTTGTAGCATTTTTTATTGTTATTACTGTATAATGCTACAAAGATAATTAATTCCATTGAAGAAAATAATGTTAATCTCAAAAAAATAGCGCTACCCGCGTCCTGTCACAGGAGGCGAGCAGCGCAAACCACAAATACAAATACAACTAAACAAAGTCTCTTTTAAATAACGCCTTGTCCCATCATAGCGTGAGCTACTTTCATGAATCCGGCAATGTTAGCTCCCTTCACATAATTGATATATCCGTCGGGTTCTGTACCGTATTTCACGCATTGTGCATGGATACCGTGCATGATGGCGTGGAGTTTTTCGTCCACTTCAGCAGCGCTCCAGCTCAGGTGCATGGCGTTCTGAGACATTTCCAGCCCGGAAGTGGCAACACCACCAGCGTTGACTGCCTTACCCGGAGCATACATTATTTTCTTTTCGATAAATAAGTCGATTGCTTCCGGCGTACATCCCATGTTGGAAATTTCTCCAATGCAAAGAACGTTATTTTTTATGAGATTTTGTGCATCTTCTCCATTTAATTCGTTCTGAGTAGCGCAAGGAAGTGCAATATCTGCTTTTACTTCCCACGGACGCTTGCCTTCTACGAAGGTTGCACCCGGATATTTTTCGGCGTAAGGAGCAACGATGTCATTGCCCGAAGCCCGAAGTTCGAGCATATAATCTATCTTTTCTCCGCTGATGCCGTCCGGATCGTAGATATATCCGTCTGGTCCGGAGATCGTAATTACTTTGGCACCCAATTCGGTCGCCTTGGTGGCAGCGCCCCAAGCTACGTTACCGAAGCCGGAGATAGCGACTGTCTTGCCTTTGATATCTATATTTTTTGCCTGCAACATCTGATAAACGAAGTACAAACCGCCGAAGCCGGTAGCTTCCGGACGAATCAGCGAACCGCCGAACTCCAGTCCTTTTCCGGTAAAGGTTCCCGTAAATTCGCGGGTCAGCTTCTTGTACATACCGAACAT
>OCPS01002995.1_pt1 | contig 10248 bp, 7 predicted proteins | sample 1538651 | NCBI WGS metagenome assembly OCPS01 (sample SAMN04571715, study PRJEB22368) | human gut metagenome | biome: human gut; material: stool | host: Homo sapiens | place: Luxembourg | collected 2012-09-21 | reverse complement strand
CCACCGACGGACACGGCGGGTGGAGCGGCTGGCAGATCCGCTGTCTCGCCTCCGAAGACCTGACACATTGGCAGGACCGCGGTGTCGTCATCGACCTGCATGACCAGCATCTCGACGGCAGCGGCCGGACCAACATCCTGCCCGGCCGGACGCCCACGCCTGGGTGCCGGCGCTCGCCGTTCGCGACGGCCGCTATTACCTGTATTTCTGCGGCGACGGGCAGACCAACGTGGCGGTATCCGACCATATCGATGGAGGATACGCTCTGCAAGGCGACTTGGCGCGAACCGGCTCGCACGCCGCGCGGCACGGCTTCGGAACCGGCATCGTCGCGCCCGGCATCGATCCTGCGGCGTTCCGCGGCCCGCAGACCGGCCGATGGTACCTAGCCTGGGGCAGAACCGGGCGCGCTACTCCCGCCTGTCCGACGACATGCTGCGCATCATCCCCGAAGCCACGCCCGACATCCGGGAGGCCGCATATCTGAACGTGAGAGAGCATGCCGGAACGTGGACGTACTATCTCACGTACTCGATCGGCGACACCAACGATCCCGACTATCGAGTCGCCTATGCGACCGCGTCGACCATGGAAGGCGACGGTTCGCAGTGGACCTATCGCGGCGAAATCCTGGTCGCCAACGAACGCCTCGGCATACTCGGCACCGGGCATCACTGCATACTTCGGGTCCCCGGCACCGACGAATGGGTCATCGCCTACCACCGCTTTCTGCCGGACGCCATGCGCCCGCGCGGCGTGGACCGGTACACGGGCGAGCGCATCCGCACCGGCAACAAGCGCGAAATCCGGTTCGTCAGACTCGAATTCGACGAACGGGACGGATGGCGTGCCGCTCATCAGACCGGTGACGGTATCGATGAGCAGCCTGGCGTGGTCATGAACAGCGGCGACATGCGTGGTGGCGAACACGTCATCGGATGGCAACGATGTCGCGAAGACGACAAAACTGTAGCAGACATGCGGTAAGGAGGCCCGTATGACAACTTCGGCGAAGACGATTACCATAGGGGGAGTTTCCTCTACGAGTAAGGTTGACGCGATGGGCAAGACCGAAAACGGCAAGACCGGCAAGAGCGAGATCGCGCAGAACCTGCCAGGCTCGCCGACGACGGCCGCACGTCGGCGCGTCACGTTGCGCGACGTCGCCACCGCGGCCGGCGTGTCGCTGAAAACGGCATCCAATGTCATCAACGGCACCGGACGCATGACCGACGCCACCCGCGCCAAAGTCGAAGCCGTCATCGAGCAGACCGGATACCGGGTCAACGTCGCCGCGCGCAACCTCAACCGGGACCGCACCGGCTTCATCACGCTCGCTGTGCCGACGCTGACCGCGCCGTACCTGTCCGAGCTCGCGAACCGCGTGATCGACGCCGCCCGGCAGCGCGGGTACCTCGTGTACGTCACCACATACGCGGAAGGGTCGGCGACGGGCGCCCGCGAGCTGTTGCGCAACTTCAACACCACGGTGTCGGACGGCATGATTCTGTCGATGAGCGAAGTCGAGGACATCAACCCGGAGGACCTGGAGGTCGATTTCCCGCTGGTGGTGGTCGGCGCGCGAACCACATGGGGCAAGGCCGATCATGTGACGCCCAACGACGTGCAGGCGGCGGCATCGGCCGCCGGATACATGTTCGACTGCGGCGTGAAGTCGCTGGCGGTGGTCGGCGGACGTGGCGCATATGACGAGGCGAAGCTGCTCGGTGCGGTGGAAGGCAACGCGCAGCTGCGTTTGCGCGGCATCATCGAAGAATGCCGGCGACGCGGCATGACGCTGGACGCGCGGCTGGTCGGCAATGTCGAGCAGGAATGGACGATTGGCGCGGGCGCCCATGCCACGCAGGAGCTCATCGACAAGGGCGTGCCGTTCGACGGCGTCATCGGCCTGAACGACCAGCTGGCCATCGGCGCGTTGACCGTGATGCGCGCGAACGGCATCGAGATTCCCCGGCAGGTTCAGGTGATCGGGTTCGACAACATCGAGGAGTCGCAATACCTGCAGATTCCGCTCACCACCATGGATTCGCGTCTGGAGTGGACCGCGCCTACCGCCGTCGAGCGGATTCTCGGGCGCATCCGCGGTGAGATCGCTAAGCCCGAGTTGTTGATGACCGATTGCAATGTGATTGTGCGCGACAGCACGCGGTGAATCTCGGGGATTACGGGAACCACGCTCTCAAAACTCGCAGATACAGGCCATTTTTAGTGAATTTGGCCCTGTGAGTTTTGAGAGCGCGATTGTAGATATAACGCCGCGTTTCCCTATTTGAGGTCGGTGGCGGCATGTGCTCCGTCCCGCGAAAGTCCCGTTTCACTGGCCTTGGATGGGGCTTTTGCCGGATGGGGGGCTGACAATCGACATGACGGCGGCCTGGTGGGGGCTGTCGGTCGGAGGTCGGCTGGGGTGGTCGAGGGATGCTTCGGCCATGGGTCTTGCGTAGAACCGTGGTACGCGTCGGGTCTGATTTGTCGCGACACGCCCGGAGTGGTGGCACAATTGCGAGGTCGGTTATTGCGGATCGGAGGAATTGCGCGGTTCGTCACGACTGCATATGACGGTTGTGCTGCGCATTCCGGGCGTGTCGCAGCTGATGGCGGCGGCGTCGTTGACGGGCTGGTGACCGGATGGCCGCTATGACGGCTGATCGATCGGTGCAGGGGCCGGCGGCGTTGTCTGCCGGCCCCTGCACCGATGCCGCCAATCGCGAATCGTATGCCGGTCATCCGATATGATGGCATACTGGTGTAGGGAGGCTCGGCATATCGCCATGGCATATGCTCCGAACCGGATGTAGTGTGAAGACAAGGAGACGACCATGCTGGGAACCAGCGATCTCGCCGTTGCGGCGGCTGCTGCGAGCGTGCCGGGAATCAAACTCAATGACGGCAACGTGATTCCGCAAATCGGGTTGGGGCTGCTGCGAATCGAGAACGATGATGTCGCTCCCGTGGTCAAATCGGCGTTGGCGGCGGGGTACCGGCATATCGACGGAGCCGCGGGCTACAACAACGAGGGCGGCGTCGGCCGCGCCCTCGCCGAAACCGGCTTCAACAAGGGGCGCAAGCGCAGTCATCTGTGGGTCACGACCAAGCTGCGCGACTCCGAGCAGGGGTACGACATGGCACTTGCAGCCTTCGACCGACAGCTGGGACTGTTGCAGCTGGAATACGTCGACATGTACATGATTCATTGGCCGACTCCGTTCAATTGGCGTTCCGGAGCGACCTGGAAGGCGTTCACCAAGCTGCGCGACGAAGGCCGTGTGAAGACGCTGGGCGTGTGCAACTTCCTGCCGGAGCATCTGACCCGTCTGTACGAGGAGACCGGCGAATGGCCGGCGGTCAACCAGATCGAGCTGCACCCGACCTGGCAGCAGCGCGAAGTCGTCGCATTCTGCAAGGAGCACGGCATCGCGGTCGAAGCATACTCCCCGATGGCTCGCGGCGCCGACCTGAAGGCCGGCAACGGCACGATCGCGCGAATCGCCGAGGCGCACGAGGTGTCGCCTGCCCAGGTGATCCTGCGCTGGCACATCGAAAACGGCACGATCATCATCCCCAAGTCGGTGCACTCCGAACGTCAGCGGCAGAACCTCGACCTGTTCGGCTTCGCGCTCACGCTCGATGAACATGCCGCCATCGACGCGCTCGACGGTCCGGAACGCGCGGGGCACGACCCTCGCACGTTCTCCTACGCCTGATCCGGCGGGGAGAAAGGTACGCGGCGTGAGTCCGGGCTTATGCCGCGCGCCTGAGCCGACGACGATACCGCCGCGCAGCCCACGAGACTGACCGCAGAACCAACGACAGGCCGATTGACCATGCGCACGCATTTTCGCAAACGCCGATTCCGCGGATCATCCCCGCTGGAACGTCTTATGATACTGGTGGTGATCGCCGCCCTGCTCGGCGTTGTCATCGGTCTGGCGTTGCCCAAAATCAGCCCCTCCATCGGCGAGATCACCGGCGAATACATTGCCTCCGGCCCGGCGGCGGACGCGCTGAACGGGCTGCAGGTCGACGACCGGCCCGACTCCACCGGCTACGACCGCGACTCCTTCGGATTCCGCGCCACCGACGATGATGGCGACGGCTGCGACGTGCGCGACGATGTGCTCGCCCGCGACCTGACTGATGTCATATTCAGCGCAGCCAAGCGCTGCCAAGTCTCCTCGGGTACGCTCGCCGACCCCTACACCGGGAAGACCATCCTGTTCGTGCGCGGCCGAAACACCAGCGCCGCCGTGCAGATCGACCACGTCGTGGCGCTCGCAAACGCCTGGCAATCCGGTGCCAGGGACTGGACCACCGCCCAGCGCTACCGCTTCGGCAATGACCCTTACAATCTGCTCGCCGTGGATGGCCCCGCCAACCAGGACAAGGGATCCGCCTCCGCCGCTTACTGGCTTCCCACCAACGGCGAGTATCGTTGCGAATACGTCGCGCGGCAGATCGGCGTCAAACGGCATTACGGTCTGACCGTCACCACCAGCGAGAAACGTTCGATGCTCGCCGTGCTGCGCGCATGCCCCGCGCAACAGATCCCCAGTCAGTGAGGGGCGGAATAGAGCCCATCGCTCGACAAATGCCGCAGTCCGCCCAGCGGGGGAGTCGTGTGGCGGGAAATTCGACGGTCTGTTACAAACGCGGTGTATACCATTAGGCGGATCGAGTAGCGCCCAGGGGTCGGGCGCATGAGAGGAATGAGGGAATGAAAGAGCATCGTCAGATGATCGATGACAAAACCGATTCAGAGATCGACATCGAACGCAGCCATGCCGAGGAAGCGTCCGGGCGCCAGCATCACGAGCATGCGCTCGCCAGCATCTTGGGGCCGGCGTTCGTGGCCGCGGTCGCCTATGTCGATCCGGGCAATGTGGCGGCGAACATCACGTCCGGCGCACGATACGGCTACCTGCTGGTATGGGTGCTGGTGCTGGCGAACGCGATGAGCGTGCTGATTCAATACCAGTCGGCGAAGCTCGGCATCGTCACCGGCAAGAGCCTGCCGGAACTGCTGGGGGAGCGCATGAGCAACGCGGGACGGTTCATGTTTTTCATGCAGGCGGAGGTCATCGCCATCGCCACGGATCTGGCCGAGGTGATCGGCGGCGCGATCGCCCTTAATCTGCTGTTCGGGCTGCCGTTGTTCGTCGGCGGCCTGGTGATCGGCGCGGCCTCCACGGTGATGCTGTGGTTCCAGGGCGGCAGGACGCAGACCACGTTCGAACGGATCATCATCGTGTTGCTGCTGGTCATCACCTTCGGGTTCATCGCGGGCCTGTTCGTGGCCCCGCCGGATCCCGCAGCGGTGGTGCGGGGCCTGATCCCACGCTTCCAAGGCACCGATTCGGTGCTGATGGCCGCCTCGATTCTGGGCGCCACCGTGATGCCGCATGCCATCTACCTGCATTCCACGTTGGTCAACGACCATTACTACACGCACAGCGATAAGCCGTCGATCGCCATGCAGCTCAAAGGTTCGAAGATCGATGTGACGTGGGCGCTGCTGCTGGCCGGCACGGTGAATCTGGCGATGCTGGTGCTTGCCGCGAACTCGTTGCACGGCATGTCCGGCACGGATTCCATCGACGGCGCGCAACGGGCGATCACGCAGGTGCTTGGCCCGGTGATCGGCACGATATTCTCCATCGACCTGCTGGCCTCGTCGTTGAGTTCCACGTCGGTCGGCACGTATGCCGGTTCCGAGATCATGCGTGGTCTTCTGCATGTCAACGTCCCGATGTGGGCGTGCCGTGTGGTCACGCTGGTGCCCGCGCTGATTGTGCTGTGGTTCGCCAAAGACCCTACCCAGGCGCTGGTCATCGGCCAGGTGGTGCTGTCCATCGGCATTCCGTTCGCCGTGATTCCGCTGATGCGTTATACGCACACCAAGGAGCTTATGGGCGAATGGGTCGACGGGACGGTCAAACACGTGATCTTCATGATCGTGGTGGCGTTGATCGTGGCGCTGAACGTGCTGCTGATCGTGCTGACGATTTTCGGGCGTGTGTGACGTGGACGACTGACGCCGAGACTCGCCGATTTCCCGCGGATTCCGCTCCGAGATGCGGGATTAGGGATGGCATATGACGAAAGCGTTCCTAAGTGCGCGCCGAAACGACGACCGTGCGCACTTAGCGACGCAAACCGGGCCATTTGCGTCCCTAAGTGCGCGGACTTGTCATTTCGGCGCGCACTTAGAGACGCTTTCGCGCTCTGATGGCTTTGGATCGTTCGGAGCCGTGATGTTTGGCAATTGGATTCCGGTTACCGGTGACGTTCCTACGCAAATTGGCGACTATTGTCATCGTCCGGTGACAATAGTCGCCAATTTGCTGCGATTACCGGTGCGAGACCGTGCGGATTCTCGCGATGGCCCGCTGCGCCACGTCCCGCGAGGATCCGGCACCGGCTCCTTTGACGCCGAACAGCACGATGAGCACCTGTATGAACACGATGAACGCGCTGACTCGCAGCGTCCACTGCGTGCCGAAGATGCTCGCGGCGATTGCGTCGCCTCCATGCAGTTGAATCAGCGTCTCCATCAGGATGACCAGCACGGGAGCTCCGATCGCACCCGCGATCTGCCGGACCGTGTTGGTGACCGCCGACCCGGCTGACACCTCCGTCGGGTCGAGGCAGTTGAGCGACCAAGTGGTGATGGGCATGATGATGAAACCCATGCCGATCTGGCGCACGAACTGCCATATCGATACCCACCAGATCCACGTGTTGCTGTCGATCAGACTCATCATGATGGTGCCGAACAGCAGCACCAGCGTGCCACTGAGCGCCACCGGCCTCGCCCCGAGCCGGTCGAGCAGCTTGCCGCCGAAGAACTGCGAGATGCACATGCCGAATGCGCCGGGCATCATGACCAGTCCGCTGATGGTCGCCGAATAGCCGCGGTCGTTCTGGATATACAGCGGCATGATCACCATGATCGAACTGAATGCGAAGAAGCTGAGCGCGGCGCAGATCGTCCCGACGGTGAAACTGCGGTTGCGCAGCACGCCAAGGTCGAGCAGCGGCGGTTCGGGAGTGGTGCGTTGCGCGGTGTCCGACTCGTCCACGGACTGCCGGACGGCCACCGTATACGCCTTCGCGCGGCGCACCTGCCGCACCACGAACCACACGATGCCGCACAGTCCGACAAGCATCGCGCCCCACACCATCGGATTCGACGGCGCGTACGATTCGATGTTTGTGAACCCGAACATCAGGCCGCCGAAGCCGAGCACCGACATGGCCACGGAGAAGAAATCGGCCTTGGCATGGTCGTCGGTCGTCCCGAAGTTACGCAGCCCGAAGATGGCCAGCAGCAGGCAGAACACACCGATCATCGTGAGCGTGAAGAAAATCGAACGCCAGCCGAAACTGTCGGTCTGGAAGCCGCCGAAAGTCGGCCCCAGCGCGGGGGCCACGCTCATGGCCATGCCGACCGCGCCCATGGCCATGCCACGGCGGGATAACGGGTAGATCGAGAAGACGGTGATCTGCAGCACCGGCCACATCACGCCCGTGCCGACGGCCTCAAGCAGTCGGCCGGCCAGCACCACCAGAAACGTCGGGCCGACCCATGCCAGCAGCGATCCCACAGCGAACACGGTCATCGAGACGATGACGATTTGCCGGGTGGTGAAGCGGCGCGTCAGGAACGCGGTGAGCGGCACCATCACGCCCATGACCAGCTGGAAAATCGACGTGAGCCATTGCCCGGTGGTCACGGAGATGCCGAATTCCGATACGATGGTCGGCAGCGCGGCGGACAGCTGCAGCTGCGTGAAGTTGCCGACGAACGTGATGAACGTCAAGATGGCAAGCGAAGCGAGGGCCACGCGCGAAAGATGGCCGTTCACGTAGCTTTCGTTGCTGGAGAGCGGCGTGGACAGCGTGGATACGCGTTTACCGCCGGCTGTGCCGCCGCGCTTTGCGAGGGTTTTCTTCGGGTTCTTGCCGTTCGTGCTGGTTTCCGTGCTGCTGTCGTTATTGTCGCTGTGATTGGTCATTGTGCCGTATTCTCCTCCGTTCCGCCTCATGCGCCTGTGTATGCGTCATCCCTGTTTCGCTGCGTAGGGATTGTTGTATATGCGTCATTTCTGCCGACCAATACACACTACTCCTACAGATGGGCAACCCGGGTGGAGGCGTGGGGAGAAGGTTGGGGGAGAAGGGCGCGGAGGAAAAATGTAGGGAAGGCCACGGAGGGGTGGGATGGAAGAACTTGGCCTGTTCGCAGTCATCTGCTCTCCCATCTAGGCCCTCGCCGCGCAAGCCTGCGCCCGCGGCGGAACACGTTTGTTCCAACTCGCGGGAAGACTGAATACCATCCCCCGCGAATCTCCTCTACCATTATAAACTTACGCAATGATTGGACAGTTTATGTAGGTCGCGCGGCTCTCGCCAGCGACCGTGCGTTTTGTGGCCCTTCCATGGCGACAACGCGGTTGTGATGGTGACGCGGTGACGATGCTCATGGCCTGTGGAAGCGATGACATGCTACCTTGGGCGTATCGGCGCATGACATGGTCAGGACGGTACCGTATATAATGGCGTGAACGTTGAATATGCCGGTGAAACGGCCATAATAGGGAACAGAAGGCCGGGCGAATCCCGGAAAGCGGACATGAATCGGGGGCGGATGATGAACGAGCATGAAGCGCATGAGCGTGATATGCAATGGGACGATGCCGGCGACGGCGCGGGACTGCCCGAAACAGGGGAACGTGACGCTGTGCAGGGCATTGAACCGGGCGCCGAGCGGCATGCGGCCGAATATAAGGCCGTAGCGCTGGGCGATGCCGTGGCTGCTGATGCCGCCGGCGCCGCCACGAGTGTCATCGGAAATGTCCCGGTTCCGACTGCGGCAGAAGGCAAGACGGAACCCGCGGCACAGGAGGGGGCCGGCGCTGCCGGACAGCAGGCCGCAGATGATGAGGGCATGCAGTTCCTCGACAATCCCGCGTGGGACATCCCCGACGTGATGTTCCCCTCGATGGGCGGCGTCAAGGACGCTTCATCGGGGAGCGGCCCATCGTATGGTGCTCCCAGTCCCCACGTTCCCCTGCCTGAACCGGAGGACACCGTGCGGCCGGTGCATGTCTCTGCCTCCGATCCGCTGGGGCTGGAGGACGTGTCCGATATCCCCGCCGTGCCGGAGGAGGAAGAGCCGCAAGGCAACAACGACGTCACTATGGTGATACAGCCGTTGAGTGCTTTCCCTACGCCCACGCAGAGCGTGCCACCTACAGCCGGAATGACGCCGCAGGCCGTGCCACTGCCGCCTGAGGCGGGCGCGGCGGTGCCTCCTCATGGGAGCGGAGAGCCGGGCGGCAAGGCGGACGGCAGTTCTCGAAAGCAACATGGCCACCGCCGCGCTATCATCATCGCCGTCGTCGCGGTCGTTGTCGTGGCGCTCGCCGCTACGGGCGGATTCCTGTGGTGGCGCCACGTGCAGAACCAGAACGAGCTCGATCAGGCGGCGAGCCTGTGCAAGACCTCGAAGACCAAGGCCGACAAGGCGTTTTCCGAATTGCAGTCCGCGCTCAGCGAAGCCAAGCCTGCGCAGCAGATTCCGCAAGGCGATGTGTCCGATCCGACCGTCCTGGAGACGCTGAACAGCGCGGTCACAAAGGCGTCCTCGGCCAGCGAGCCGGTCTCGTGCGACGTGGCGTTGGGCACCGAGACGCTGAACGCCAATGCCAGCAAGAACAAGCAGATCGCGCGCGCCAGCACCAAGGCGAAGACGAACGTCGCCAAGGCCACCAAGGCTGTGGACGACGGAAAGGCGGAGAAGGTCGAGTTTATCAAGCATGAACTGCAGACGGCCGTCACCGGCGCGCAGAAGATTTACGACGACAGCAAGGGCGTTGTGCTGGACGACTCGACCAGGACCACGCTGCAGTCCGCCATCGATCAGGCGAACGCGTTGCTGCAGCAGGATGACGCCGATCTGAACGAGATGCAGCAGTCTATCACCGATGTGAAGGACGCCGGAGACGCGGTGACCGTGTCGATGAACGAGTACACCGCCCAGCAGAAGTATCTGGAGCAGCAGCGCCAGCAGGAGCAGCAGCGCCAGCAACAGCAACAACAGGACGACCAGAACGACAATGGCAACGACCTGAACGGCAGCACGAATTCGCAGATCGGTGATTCGCGGGGTCACGAGACCCAGCCGACCCACCCGCAAGGTAGCGACGACTGATAGATGGTGATTGG
>OCPS01002986.1_pt1 | contig 10269 bp, 9 predicted proteins | sample 1538651 | NCBI WGS metagenome assembly OCPS01 (sample SAMN04571715, study PRJEB22368) | human gut metagenome | biome: human gut; material: stool | host: Homo sapiens | place: Luxembourg | collected 2012-09-21 | reverse complement strand
GGCGCAGCAGCTCCTTCTCCATGGCGTTGAGCAGGTTCTCGGCATCATCCTCTTCGACGTCGATGTCCTCGTTGCGGGTGACGCGGAACGAGCGCGCCTCCTTGATGATCATGCCGGGGAACAGGGATTCGAGGTGCGCGATGATGAGGTTCTCCATCGTGATGAACCCGAAGCGCTCCTCGCGGCTCTCCTCGTCGGTCAGGTCGTCGACGGGGACGAGGCGGGGCATGTTGCCGGGGATCTTCACGCGGGCGAAGTGGGATTTGCCGGAGTTCGGGTTCTCCACCAGCACCGCGAGGTTCAGCGAGTTGCCGGAAATGTAGGGGAACGGGTGCGCGGGGTCGACGGCGAGCGGCGTGAGCACGGGGAAGACCTGCTGGCGGTAGTAGCGAGAGAGACGTTCCTGCTCGGTGGTAGTGAGCCGGTCCCAGCTGAGCAGCACGATGTGCTCGTCAGCGAGGGCGGGGAGCAGCTTCTCGGTGACGTAGTGCGCGTGCTCGTTCTGCAAGCGGTGCGCCTGCTCGCTGATGGCACGCAGCTGCTGGCGGGGGCTCAGGCCGCTGGCCGCGGTGACGGCGATGCCGGTGTCGATACGGCGCTTGAGGCCGGCGACGCGGACCATGAAGAATTCATCGAGGTTAGAGGCGAAGATCGCGGCGAAATTGCAGCGTTCCAGCAGCGGCTGGTCTTCGTCCTCGGCGAGTTCGAGGACTCGCTGGTTGAACTTCAGCCAGCTGAGTTCTCGGTCGAAATAGCGATCCGCGGGCAGCGGCTCTTCGCCGGCTTGCGGCTCGCGCTTGTCGGGTTTGTCTGTCTCGGCTATGTGCTCGGCGATTTGGCTGCGCAGGATAGCCTTTGAAGGTGCGTCAAATGTTTGTGCCATGTATATAACTTTATGCGAGAATATGGCAGTTTCCTATGCGGCGTGTAAGAAATTCAGCGGTTGTTTACCATTTTCGTACGGATGGGGTGTCGGGTGATGGTACGGCGACACGCCGATGGGTCGTCGGTTCCGCACACAAGTGAACAACGAACCCGTCCGATAGGAACATGAGGTGACAGTTTTCCGTCATAATTGAGCGGTATCGAACACTTGCGCAAAAAATCGCACAACGTAGTTGGGTGAGTTGCGGTATCGCGGTGTTGCGCCTAGATTATGAAGTGCAAGGACAACTTAAGAGCAGGCCCACAATAGTGTATGGTCACGAAGGACTGTTACGTTGAACGGGCAATGGAAAGACTTACCGTTACGACGATGAGGTTGTGCAGCGATCTGCTCAAGATGGACTTGCAGGAAAAACCCGCTCCGGCGGGTTTTTCCATGTGCGGCGGTCTAATGGCGAGGGTGGGCTTGGCTCGGGTTGGGGTTCGGACTGTTGGCTCCTGCTGTTCCGCGTGACTTCCTGTGTGCAATCATTGGGTTAAGTGGTCAAAAGTGTGTCTTACCCGGGTGTATTGCCGGTGTGTTGATGGGGCAGCGTGATCGTTCGGCCCGGCCTTTTCTGGCGCCGAACTCGCAATCACCGGGCTTTGGCCTTCGAAACGATTTTTTTGCCGAATCGCGGATTGCGGCGATTTCGGCCCGTGTTGCGGTGGCGATGGTGGTGGCGGACGGCAGTTGGCGGCGGGCTGTACCACACCACGTGATTTTATGCGGTTTTGGGGCTGGTGTGGCCGGGGAAGATATTGGGGTGCTTCTGGGATTGTTGGAAAATGGCGGTTCTCATGATTTATGCTGTACCACACCATGCGATGTGAGGGTTCACATTTCATTGTGAGGCCTGCGGAAAGGCCACACAATGCAATTTTTGTGTGTTTTTCCTCTGGTGTGGCACGCCGGTGGTTATGACGGGCGGGTGGGTTCTGGTCAATGTTTGCCGTGACCGACTGACCGGCAGAGATGATCGGAGGCGCGATGGGCGTTCGTGAGCGCGGGGTATGCGACGTTCGGCGAGATGCGCACGGGCGAAAGTTGCAGAGAGGTTGGCTCGGATTCTTCCCGACTCCGCTGCCGGGTGCTTTCGACTGGATGCTAAGTGGAGACGGTTCCATATCACGCGAATATGCCATCTAGACGTCGTCTGTCCACAAAAACTGTGGATAACACGCCGTGATGTGGATAAGTCGCGGGCCTTCGACCACATTGTCGTCTCACGTTGCGCCGCTGCGGCGCTATTCGTTTCAATCGGAATATGACACACAACGTTACAGTTCAGAAGATTGGCGCCGCCGCTCCGCCGGGTGCAGCGGCGTCGCGGCAGGTTCCCATGCCGCCTCGCCGGGCCTCCCCGGACGCTTGGCGAAGGCCGGCTGCGCAGGTTTCCCGGCTTGACTCGGATGCTGCAAGCCATCGGATGCGTGCGCGCAAGCCCATGACCATGCCGCGAGTCGTATGCCCGAGCCCAGTCTCATCCGTGGACGGCAATCAGTCGATCGGCACGCTGACGCATGCAGGATGCCGTAATACAGTGGTGTTCTCTTCCGCGTCCGGGGGAGCGGGAACCAGCGTGTTCGCGGCGATGGTCGCATGGCGCTTGGCCCAGCGCAAGTTGCAGTGCGCACTGGTCGACTGCGATTTCGCGGCCGGAGGCATCGACGTGCTGCTGGGCATCGAAAACGAGCCGGGCCTGCGATTTCAAACAGTCGATATACCACTCGGGAAAACGGAAGGTGCGGCGCTGAATGGCGAGTTGCCGCAATGGGAGCGCGTGGGGGTGCTCGCCAGTCAACCTTGGAACGGTTCGGATCCTGAGCCATGGACGGTCTCTGCCGTACTTGAGGCGCTGGCGCAGGCCAATGATGTGGTGGTCGTCGATATCGGGGCTCCGAGCGCGTTGCATTCGCTGCCGATGCTGCGACAGTGCCGTCAGGTGGTATTGGCCGAGCTGACGGTGCTCGGTCTGGCGCGTGCTCGGGCGGCGAGGGCGATGATGATACGGCAAGGGGAGTCGCGCCCGATTATGGTCGGTGTCGTGCCCCGCGGACTGTCGCGCCGCGGCGGCGTGGTCGACGCGCACGAGGCATCGGAGTATCTGCATGAGGAGCTGGCCGGGGTGGTGGCTCCGGACCGCGGGCTGCATGGCGATGTGCTGGAGGGGCTGGGCATCCGGGCTATCGGCAAGAGCAGCCGCAAGGCGGTGGATGCAGTCGTCGGTGCCATCGAGACGGGGTTGGGAGGTGATGTCCCATGATTGAATTTGGGCCGTTGGATGCGCTGGCACGCGATCCAACGGTCACCGATGTCGCGATCACCTGCGAGGGAAGGGTGTGGGCGGACCGAGGCGGAGGAATGACGGAGTGCCGGTTGCCTATGCCGTTGCGCACGCCGCGAATAGTGCGTGAATATGCGGTGCGGCTGTGTGCGCAATTGGGACGGCGTCTTGACGACGCCTGCCCGATTGCGGACGCGTCGAGCGAGGACGGGATTCGCGTGCACGCGGTGATCGCGCCACTGGTCGCGCAGGGCGCGGCGGTGACGATTCGTTTTCCGGATCGGCGGTTGCTCGGATTGACCGGATTGCGTGATGCTGGGATGTTCCCGCCGGACTGGCTGACGTTGCTGCGGAATCTGGTGAAGAACCGGGCTCGAGTGCTGATTAGCGGCGGCACGGGCAGCGGCAAAACCACGCTGCTGAAAGCGCTGCTTGCGGAATGCGATTCATTGGACCGTATCGTCACCGTTGAGGAGGTTCGGGAATTGGGGGATCTCGGACGCGGCAACCATGTGTCGATGGTGGTGAGAGGGGCGAATGTGGAAGGCGCCGGAGCCGTAGGACTGCCGGAGCTGGTCAAGGCGACCCTGCGCATGAGACCGGATCGGGTGGTACTGGGCGAATGCCGTGGCGAGGAAATCGCCGATCTGCTGCGCGCGTTCAATTCGGGCCACCTTGGCGGTATGACCACATTGCACGCAGATGGCATTGACCGGGTGCCGGCGCGATTGATCGCGCTGGGCATGCTGGCCGGCCTTGACGCGCATACGTTGACGATGCTGGCGGAGGGGGCGTTCGACGTGATGCTGCATCTTGAGCGGCATCATGGTCGCCGGAGAATCGCCCAGATCGGGTGCCTCGGCATGCGCGACGGAGTGTTGTCCGGCGACGTGGTGGCGTTGTGGGACGGTGAGGGCGCCATGATGCCATGCCCGCGCTGGCATGATTTCACCGGGCGATGGGGCATGTGAGATGGATCATGTGAATGAGGCATGTGAGGTGAGACATATGAGCGTGGTCGGGTTGCCGCGATGCGTCGCGCTGATGGTCGTGCTGGCATGGATGCTGTGGCCGTATGCCCCTCGCGGCCGTGCCCTGTTGCCGGTCTCTTCGAGGGTGCCGCGAGCAGGGCGAAAGACCGGTGCCGGTGATGCCGTCCGTAATGGCCGTGTGATGGGGCTGTCCGGCGTGATCGCGCATATGAGTTCGTCTGTTCGGGCCGGCGGCATGATCTCAGGTGTTCTTGCCGATGTCGACGGGAGCGGATTCGCAGGGGCGCCGTTGACCGCAAGCCGGTTGAAACGGCTGCTGATGCGACAGCGAATGCCGGGGGAGAGCGCCGCCCAGGCCGAACATGTCGCCTTCGAACTCGCCGTGGCCTGTGCGATGTGCGAGCGGTCAGGATGCTCCCTTGCCGATTGTCTGGATGTGGTCGGCGAGAACCATCGGATTTCCAGGCTGTTGCATGATTCCCGACGCAGTGCTTTCGCGGTTCCGCGCGCGACGGCGGCGCTGTTGGGCGCGTTGCCGTTGGTCACCATAGGTTTGGGAGAGCTGCTGGGCGCTCGCCCGGTGCAGGTACTGTTCGGCTCCGCGCAGGGCAATGCGTGCCTGGCGGTGGGCGGCGCAGGCTACGCGCTGGGACTGCTGTGGATGTCATCGATGATGCGGAACACCGGTACGAACGTTGATACCGTCTGATTGCCGTCATGAACATTAAGGGGTGGGGTGATGTGGAACGCGATGGCGTGCGCCGTCATGGTGTTGATGGCATTGATGATATGGCTGGACTCGGCACGGTCGGGCCGCTTGACTGGCGTGCCGTCCGATGTTGCGGAAGAAGGGGGTGCTGCTGTGTCGTTGCCGTTGCTGATTGGACTGTTGTCGGTGTCGCTGCGGTCAGGCATGTCCGTCACGCGTTCTCTGGAGGGCGTGGGTGAGGCTGTCGGAGGGGCTCTTGGCGGCGGTCTGTGTGCGGTTGCGGACGCTCTGCACCGCGGATCGTCATGGAAGGATGCTTGGAATGCCGCCGATTTCGGTGATTATGCGGAGACTTCGGCAATCCTTCGTGGCGTGTTGGAGCCATCGTGGACTCGTGGTGTTTCGCCGATCGGCCCTCTGACGACGGTTTCGGAGCAGTGGACGGAAGGCGAGCGAACCGCGATCGAGCAGGAGTCGGCGTCTCTGTCGGTGAAACTGCTGCTGCCCACGGGATTGTGCATGCTGCCGGCGTTCGTGTTTCTAGGCATACTCCCCTCGGTGATGGCGTTCGTGGGATGAACTTGGTGGCGACGCCGCCCGATGGTCGGTGAAGAATGCTGCACGGCCGTCTGTCATCCACATAATGTGTGGATGACACGCCGCATTGTGGATAACTCGGCAGCCTTCGACCACATTGCCCGAAAACCCGATGGTGGGCGGGCCTGATGAGGCACAGTGGAAAGTGCCTTGTAGTTGGGCAAGGCCAGTCGAGAAAGGATTGTCATGAATATCGAGGAGACGATGATTGCCGTTGACGGACGTACCGGGCCTATTGCGGCGATGACACGTACGGTGGGCAACATGGGGGCGTCGGCGCGGCGGGGCATTTGCCTGTTGGATGCACGGCTGCGCACGTTGAGCGCGGAGCCAGAGGAAGGGGCCACCACCGCGGAGTACGCGGTGGTGCTGGTCGCAGCCACGGGCTTCGCGGCCGTGCTGGTCGCGTTGCTCAAATCGGACACCATCAAGACGTTGCTGACCAACATCGTCAAGAAGTCGTTGAGTGTGGGATGACGGGCATTCACGATGGCGACGATGTCACATGCTGACAGTGGAGCCGCCACTGCGGAGTTCGCGGTGGTGCTTCCCGCTGTGGCCATGGTGGCGATGGTGTTGCTCTGCCTGACGAGAACGGTCACGGTGTCCATGCGATGCCAGGATGCCGCGTCGGCCGTAGTTCGCGAACTGGTGACGAGGGAAGGCGGCCTATCGGGAGCGGGGATGTCCGTCAACGCCGTGGCGAGTGGTATCGTGGGCGAAGGCGCAGTGGTGTCGGTCGCTGATGATGGCCATTCGATACGCGTGACGGCGCAATGCCCCGTGCTGCCGGATCCATTCGGCGTTCTACCCGTCAAAGTAACCGGCTCGGCCACAGGATGGCGGTGATGCCTAAGCCCGTCTTGCCCTCGCTGGCGGGCCGAGCCGTGAGCAAACAGCAGAGCTGTTTGTAGGCGAGGGGTGAACGTCAGTGAACCCAATGGGCGGCATGCGTAGCATGTCTGTAATTGCAGGGCCCGGAGGGCTGTCACGGAGCGACTGTGCCGTCTTGCCCTCCCGCTGGCGGAGGCTGTCGCGCAGCTACTGGGGTGGTCAAGCTCCTCTGCGCAGCTTGCCTCTGATGCGGTGGAATAGCGACGAAAGGAAAACACGATGGCGCAACGAATTCAACCTAGGAGACCATCGCCCGTGCGAGCCTATTGCTCGCGGCTGATGCAATCCGATGAAGGGTCGGGAACGATGGCCTGCGTGATGCTGATCGCGCTCGCGGCCGCACTGATAGCGACCGTCGCGTCGGTCGGAGGTGCGCTGCTCTGCCGGTCGCGTGCGCGGAGTGCTGCCGATGCCACGGCATTGTCGGCGGCGTCGGCGTACTGGTCTGGTGGCGCATCCGATCCGTGTGCCGTAGGGCGGCGTGCCGCGGCAGAGAATGACGCGCAACTGGAGTCGTGCGCCGTCGAGGGAGATGACATCGTCGTGACGGTGTCCGTGCCGCTGCGCCTGCCATTCATGTCACGTGTCAGCCAGCGTTCCCGCGCCGGGCCCATCAGCTGTGAATAGTCGATGGGGCCACTCGCGGCGGGTGTGGGCAGACAGCATTGATGCCGATGCCGAGACCGATTGCGGAGCCTGTACTGGCGGGGAATGCCGTTGATGCATTATGTTTGACGTATGGGCGAAGCGAAGACAATGGTGGCGTTGATCGGCAATCCCGTTTCAAACAAGGGGTGGGGTGCCGTCGTGGGCGAACAGGTATTCACGATGCTGGCCGAAGCCGGACAGCGGCATGGATTCGACGTAATGGATCTGACCGGCACCAGCTTTGATGATTCGCTGACGGCCGCTCGCGAGAACCGCGCCCTATACGACTACTTGGTGGTCGTAGGCGGCGACGGCATGATCGCCTTGGGGGCCAACGCCGTCTGCGGCAGCGGCATCCCGCTCGGCATTGTGGCGGTCGGTTCGGGCAATGATTTCGCGCGAGGTCTGAAACTGCCCGTCAACCGGGTCAAAACCGCGGTGGAAGGCATCGTCGGCGCCATCGCATGCGGCACCTATCTGGATGTCGATATGGGACGCGTGCGCTCGACGGAGATCGCCTGCATGGTGCATGGCGAGTCCGGTGAGCCCGTGGTGGATGAGGAAGGCCGCCCGGTGAACGGGCTGATCGACCGATACTATGCGGGGATGCTTAATTGTGGGCTTGACGCAAGCATCAACGATCGGGCCAACCATTCGCGCCTTCCCGGAGGGTCAGCACGATACGCTGCGGCGGTGCTGGTGGAGATCGCCCGCATGAAACAGTACGGCTATCACGTCAAGGCCACGCTGTCGGACGGCACGGTGGAGGAACACGACATCATCGCCCCTCTGCTCACAGTCGCCAATGCACGGTACATCGGAGGCGGACTGGAGGTGTCTCCATACTCCTTGCTTGATGACGGAATGCTGGATCTGGTGTGGCTGAACTGCAAGCCGAATGTCGGCCAATGCGCCAAAGCGCTGTCCAACGCCTATAACGGGAGGTTGCTCGCCAGCCAGATATTCAACTGGAAGCGTGTATGCCAGGTGGAGATAACCCGCGCCCACGAGGGAGACGAGCCTCCGGTGCTGATGGCCGATGGGGAGTACGTCGGGCATCTTCCGGTGACCGTCACCGCGCAGGCCAAGGCGTTGCGCGTATTGGTCCCGCCTGCGGTCGCCCACTGGCATGACAGCCGGAGCGAGGAGCATATCATGGCGGCGATCGAGCGCGACGGGCGTGACCCGGTGACCGGCGAATTCATCTGACCGGCGAGTCCGCCTGAGCGGAGCTTGCCTGTCCGGCGGCTTTCGGCCGACAGGCCAACGATTGACGTTGACGAGTCCGCAAACGTCGCCGCGGCGGCACCATCTGGGCAAGCCCCCGATGCGTGCGCAAGTAATGGGGACAATAGGGAAAGACACCCGGAAATAGCCGGGTTGCGATAGGTTGGAGCTTATGGCACTTGCACTGTATCGACGTTATCGACCGGACACGTTTGAGGGGGTCATCGGTCAGGATCAGGTCACTGTTCCGCTGATGCGGGCCCTCGACAGCGGCAAGCTCACGCATGCGTACCTGTTTTCCGGGCCGCGTGGCTGCGGTAAGACCAGTTCCGCGCGTATCCTCGCGCGGTGCATCAACTGCGCCAAGGGGCCGACCTCGCATCCATGCGGGGAATGCGCCAGTTGCAAGGACCTCGCCACTGGCGGTCCAGGTTCCATCGACGTGGTGGAAATCGACGCGGCCAGTCACAATGGCGTCGACGACGCCCGTGAACTGCGAGAGCGCGCCGGATTCGCCCCCGCTCGGGATCGCTATAAGATTTTCATTCTTGACGAGGCGCACATGGTCACCCAGCAGGGTTTCAACGCGTTGCTGAAGATTGTCGAGGAACCGCCGGATCATGTGATGTTCATCTTCGCGACCACCGAACCCGACAAGGTGATCGGCACCATCCGTTCGCGTACCCATCATTACCCGTTCCGGCTGGTTCCCCAGGAGGTCATGGGACCGTATCTGGAGGAGATTTGCGCCAAGGAAAGCATCAAGCCGGAACCCGGCGTGCTCAAGCTGGCGATGCGCGCCGGCGGCGGTTCGGTGCGTGACACCCTGTCGGTGCTCGATCAGTTGATGGTCGGCGCGGTTGACGGCGTGATCGCCCACGACGCCGCCGTGGCGCTGCTCGGCTTCACGCCGGAGGCGCTGATCGGCGAGGCCGTGGACGCCGTCATCGCGCGTAACGGCGAAGCGCTGTATGGCGTGGTGCAGAAAGTCGTGGTGGGAGGATTCGACCCGCGTCGGTTCGTCGAGGATCTGCTGGCGCGGGTGCGTGATCTGCTGGTGCTGACATTGGGCGGCGCTCAGGCAGAAAGCGTGCTTTCCGATGCTGCCGAGGCCGAGGACATGGACGACCTGCGTAGGCAGGCGTCGTCGCTTGGCTTGGGTGCGTTGACGTCGATGGCAGAAACCATCAATACCACCCTGGGGTCTATGACCGGGGCGATTTCTCCGCGCATGCGGCTCGAATTGCTCGCCGCGCGCTTACTTGCCGGGCGAGAGGGACTGGATGTCGCGTCGGCCGCGGGCGGCACTGCGCCCGGGGCGGACTCTGCAGGTACTGGCCGCGGAGCTGCAGGAGTGAATGCGCGAACAGGCGGCATCGCCGAGAGCCGGTCAGGCGGGACGACTCCGCGCAGGGGAGGATTCATCGGATCCGCTCGCAACCAGCAGACGGACGCTCGCCAATCGGCGACAAGCCAGACGAATACGTCACCGAGCCGAACCACCGGCACCCAACCTGATCGCGCACTCCAGACGGAAACGCCCACTATGGCGGAAGTGCCTGCAACAGCGGATGCGCAAGCCGGTGCCCCGTCTCCCGCCGCTCAAGCACCGTCCGCCGCTCGAGTACCGTCGGCCGGTGAGCCGACAGCCGCGCAATCCTCTCCGCAGGGCGACGACCGCACGCCGGACGAACGCTGGGATGCACTGGTCGCCGGATTGCCGGCGGACGTCGCCGCGTACGTGAACCGCAGCAAGGTGCCGCGCATCCACTTGGAACAGCACGAGCCAGGCGGAAAAGGCACGTTGTGGATCAAGTTCGACAAGGCGCTGAGCAAGTATGCCTTCGCGAAGGCCGTCGCTGGTGAGGAAGTCGGCGGAACCCGCAACGTGGTGCAGATCATGCGCGCTGAGACCCGCAAGGCGTTCGGCGACCAAGTGCAGCTCGCGCCCACCAAGAAGATGGCCGACGGGCAGGTCGCGCCGCCGTTC
>OCPS01002985.1_pt1 | contig 10270 bp, 9 predicted proteins | sample 1538651 | NCBI WGS metagenome assembly OCPS01 (sample SAMN04571715, study PRJEB22368) | human gut metagenome | biome: human gut; material: stool | host: Homo sapiens | place: Luxembourg | collected 2012-09-21 | reverse complement strand
CTCCTTGAGGTTACCGCCCGCAGGCGACACCGTGCCGAGGAACGTCACCGATCCGGTCTGGCCGCCGACGAGTTTCACCAGTCCCGCACGCGAGTAGAAGTTCGAGATGATCGCCGAAAGGTCCATCGGGAAGGCGTCCTGGCCGGGAAGCTCCTCCAGACGGTTCGACATCTCGCGCAGCGCCTGCGCCCAGCGCGACGTCGAGTCGGCCATCACGAGCACCTTGAGGCCCATCGAGCGGTAGTATTCGCCGATGGTCATACCCGTATAGACCGACGCCTCACGCGCGGCGACGGGCATGTTCGACGTGTTGCAGATGATGATCGTGCGCTCCATGAGCGTATGGCCCGTATGCGGGTCGATCAGCTCGGGGAACTCCTTGAAGATTTCGACCACCTCGTTGGCGCGCTCGCCGCACGCCACCATGATGATCACGTCGGCGTCGGCCTGCTTCGAAATGGCGTGCTGGAGCACGGTCTTGCCCGCGCCGAAAGGCCCCGGGATAAAGCCCGTACCGCCCTCGGCCATCGGGTTGAAGGTGTCGATCGGACGCACGCCGGTCTCCATGATGCGCGACGGGCGGGGTTTCTCCGTATAGCAGCGCACGGCCTGCTTCACGGGCCATTTCTGCACCATCGTCACCTCGTGGTCGCGGCCTTCGGCGTCGGTCAGGACTGCCATCGTGTCGGTGATCTTGTATTTGCCCGCCTCGGCGACGCTCTTGACCGTATAGCTGTCCGTCATCGTGAAGGGAACCATGATCTTGTGCATCACCCACTGCTCCTTCACCTCGCCCAGCCACGACGCCGCCGTGACCTTGTCGCCGGCCTTGGCCAGCGGCGAAAATTCCCACTCGGCATCGTAGTCGACCGGATCGGTGATCGAACCGCGGGCGATGAACAGACCGTCCATCTTTTCGAGGTCGTTCTGAAGACCGTCGTAGTTGCGCGACAAAAGGCCCGGAGCCAGCGTGACTTCGAGCATGTGACCCTCGAATTCGACCCGGTCGCCGATCTTCAGACCGCGGGTGCTGTCAAAAACCTGGACATAGGCCGCGTCGCCTATGACCTTGATGACCTCGGCCATCATTTTGGTATCGCCTGTCCAGACATAGCAGATCTCGTTCTGACCCACGGGTCCGTCGGCCTTGACGATCACGATGTTGGAGATGATACCGTTTACACGTCCTGTAGTTTTCATTGTATGTTTTTATTGTTTATTCCTTATTAATCAGCTCCTTGCCGTCCAGTTCGGCAAGCAGGCGGGCGAACATCTCGCGGCCGCGCGCAGCGTCGAGCAGCGTCCAGCGGGCGACGATGTTGATCCGCACCAGGTAGGAAAGGATGGCGTTGACGTCGAAATAGTCGAAGGTCGCCAGCTCCGCAGCTTCGTTCCAGCGGATCAGGTCGATCTTGTGCTCCTTCTCCACGAGGTTGGCCTCGTCGTTCACCGCCGCGATCACCGCGTCGATATAGGGAAGTTCGCCCCGAAGCCCGAAATCGGCCGCAGAACTGCGCTGCAACTGCTCGGCGACATCACCGCCGCCCACGACGACCTCCTCGACCGCACGCCCTGCGGCGCGCGCCGTGACGGCCGCCGAAACGTTGCGCAGGTTCCGGTCGAAAGCGGACCACTCGCGCAGGAAGCGGCTCCCGGCCTTTCCGCAGGCGGCGTAGTAGGCCCCGAACAGCTCCTTCTCGAAACGCCGCGACGTGTCGACTGTCTCGGCGTCCTCGCCCTCGGGATCGGCATAGGCCCTCACCACGCGGGCAACCGCCTCGGGAAGCCGCTTCGGAGCTTTCAGCTCCTCCGCCAACTCCTCGCGCGTGAAGTTGCCCAGCGGATTGTGCGCCGAGCGCCCCGCACGCAGGGCGGCGATATTCTCACAGTCGTAGTAGCCGTACAGGAGCCGCACCTCGCGGGCGTCGCCGCGGTTCACCTCCTCCAGAATCCCGGAGACGATGACCCGGGCGTCGAAGCCCTTGGTGTCGGCGTCGAGCGCGTACTCCTTCAGGGAGGCTACCAGACAATAATATTGGGTCGCAAACATGCCTTACGCCTTGAACAACAATTGGAACACCTTGTCGCGCAGGTACTCTGCCAACAGCGCTTCGATGTCGGCGTCGGCGAACGAAATGTAGTAGCCGCCCTCCTTGGCGCCCACCTTGAAGCCGGTCTTCACCTCCTTCGACCAGCCCACCTCGACACCGGCGGCGAGCAGCTCCTTCGCACTCTCCTCGAACGCCGCGTCGAGCTTCTTGCGCTCGCCCTCGGGCAGCAGGGCCTGCAATTCGACCTTGCCCGAATCGGAACCGTTCCAGTTTTTAGCTACGGCGACGAGCATCTCCTTGATGAACGCCGGGTCCACGACGGCCTCCTTCACGCCCCGGGCCGTAGCCTTGGCGATGATCAGCGAGGCGATCTCCGACTTGATTCTGCCGACGGCCTGCTTGCCGGCCAGCGAAATCTCGGTCATGGTGTTCTTCGAAACGTCCTCGGCCTTGGCCTCCGCCTTTTTGACGATCTCTTCGGCCTCGGCGCGGGCCTCGGCGACGATCTTCCGGGCCTCGGCCTTGGCGTCGGCCACCAGCTTGTCGGCCTCGGCGCGCCCTTTCTCCAGCCCCTCGTCGTAGAGCTTCTGCGTCAACTGTTGAAGTTTGTTTTCCATAGCGTTATTTAGTTTTGATTATTGTTTTTCGGTTTTAACGCACAAATATAAAAAAGATTATCTACAATCGGGGATACTGAACAGCAATTTATCCTATTTTGACAAATTTCCGGCACAAATGGAGCAGATGTATAACCGCAGGCCCGCCGCACCGCAATGGCAGCCGCCGCAGGCCCGGGACATGCCCCGGAACTGATCGCCAAAGAGGTTGCGTTCGGCAACGGACAGATCCGCAAGGGCGGAAACACGCTGACGATAGAGGCCGTCGCCCCGGCTCCCGGATTCACGGAGTGTTTCTTCGGACTCGACAGACTGGTCCTGCATCTGCAATAAGGGCAGTCCGGCTTCGGCGCGACACGATCCGGGCCGGCCGGGAGATACAAACGCATTCCCCGGCCGGCCCGGACAAGACGGGCGAAAGACTCCCGCAAAACCTTAAACCTATTGGTGCTGGGGGCGCAGAAGATCCTGCACCACCTTCACCGGAGAGAATGTCGTGACGGGAACGTCGACGAAGACCGTGTTCCACTTCGCCATCGCACCGTTCCAAAGCCCCGGAAGCTCCTGCGCGCGCAGATCGCGGCCGCCGGAGGATTTCGACGAGATGAATCCCGTCGCGGGATCGGTGTACCGGCGCAGATCGAACTTGCACCCCTTCGAATCGCGCACGCCGCAGACGAGGTCCACCGGATTGAAGTGCGTGGCCGACTGCATCAGCGGCAGGTCGTCGGGCGCGATCTGGCTCGACTCGGCGATCTGAAGCGACTCCGTGCCGTCGGGGTTCCCGACCCAGAACGGGCCGCCGCCCGGCTCGCCCTCGTTGCGGACCATGCCGCAGACGCGGATCGGACGGTCCAACACGGCGCGCAGCAGCGCCGAATCGTACTCGGTGGGGAGTTTCACGCAGAGCTGTTTTTCGATGAATTCGGCGATGGGTTCCAGCTCGGCGCCGCCCACTTCGAGGGCCTTGAGGTACTCGAAGGCGCGCCCCTGGAGGTCGAGCAGAACCCCCGCAAGCACCTTTTTATAACGGACCGTGTCTCCGCGGCGGGCATCGGTCGTCACGTTGTCGATGTTCTTGATGAAGATCAGGTCAGCGTCGATCTCGTTCAGGTTTTCGATCAGCGCCCCGTGGCCCGCGGGACGGAACAGCAGCGTGCCGTCGTCCTGCCGGAAAGGCGTGTTGTCGGGATTCACGGCGAGGGTGTCGGTCGAAGGTTTCTGCACCGAGAACGAGATCTCGTAACGGACGCCGAACCGCTTTTCGTAAAGGGGGACCTTTGCGGCGAGCAGCTCCTCGAAGCCCGCGACGTGCTCGGGCGAGACGGTGAAATGGATGCGCACGACGCCTCCGGCCGCGGCGTAGGCCGCCCCTTCGACCAGATGCTCCTCAACGGCCTTGCGCGCCCCTTCGGGATAGGCATGGAAGGTGACCAGGCCCTTGGGCTTGCGGCCGTAGTTCAGCCCGTCGCCGACGATGGCATTCACGATCGCACGGTCGTCGGCCCCGGCGGGCAGCACGGCGCGAAGTTCGGGCCAGAAGGCGAACTTCCCGATATTTTCCAGCAGCGTGTCGATGCCCTTGCCGCGTTTGCCGTCGTTGACGAACTCGAACAGCTCCTTGAACATGCGCGTGGCGGCCCCCGAAGCGGGCACAAACTTCACCACCCCCAGTCCGGCAGACTCTTTTTCATAGCGTTCCACGGCGGCATCGGCCTCCGCCGCGCCGACAACCAGCACGCCGTCGCCCAGCGATGCGGCCCGCACGACATTCAGGAAAGGGAATCCACGGCGGAAATTCTCCAACTGGGTCTCCGCCTGTTCGGGAGTGAGTCCGTGCTCCCGGATTTGCTGCAAATCTTTTTCGTCGAACATATTCTGTTATCGTTTACATGGTCACCGATTGCCAAACCTGCGGTACCTCCGACGTTTGCGCCGGGAATCGCCGCCAAAAAAACGGATCAGCGCAAGCAAGGACAGCAGTATGCAGATCAGCCACACCATTGAGTTATTCAGGTTTGAATCTCAAAGTTAAAAATAATTTCTAACTTTGCATACCATGATTCGAGAATTTCACCAAATCAGCCTGCGCGGGCGCAACAGTTTCGGCGTCGACCAGCGGGCCGCGCGCCTCGTAGAATTCGAAACGGCCGAGGATCTGCGCACGTTTTTCGCCGCGGGGATTCCCGGGCGGTGGACGGTGCTCGCCGGGGGCAACAACATCCTTTTCACCGAAGATTACGACGGCGTGCTGCTGACCCCCGTGGCCCGGCAGATCGCCCTTTTGAGCGACGACGGCGACGAAGTTAGCCTGCGCGTCGAGGCGGGCGTCGAATGGGACGACCTGGTGGAATGGGCCGTCGAACGCGGTCTGTGGGGCATCGAAAACCTCTCGCTGATCCCTGGCAAGGCGGGGTCCGCCCCGGTGCAGAACATCGGGGCCTACGGCTGCGAAGCGAAGGACGCGATCCGCCGGGTCGAGATGTACTGCGTCGAAACGGGCAACCTGCTGACGCTCGACGCCGCGCACTGCGGATTCGGCTACCGCGAAAGCGTCTTCAAGCACGACCTGAAAGGGCGCGTGATCATCACAGCCATCGAAATACGCCTCTCGCATACGCCGCGTCCGAAACTGGGCTACGGCGACGTGGAGCGCGAGGTCGAAGCCCGCGGAGGCGCCACGCTGCGCAACATCCGCGAGGCGATCTGCTCGATCCGCCGCGCGAAACTTCCCGATCCGGCCGTGCTGGGCAACGCGGGCAGTTTCTTCAAGAATCCGGTGGTCGAAGCCCCCGTCGCGGAACGGCTCCTTGCCGAATATCCCGACATGCCGCACTATGCGGCCCCCGAAGGCCGCATAAAGCTGGCCGCCGGGTGGCTGATCGACCGGGCCGGGATGAAAGGCTACCGCGAGGGAAGCGTGGGGGTTCACGAGCGGCAGGCGCTGGTGCTGGTGAACCACGGCGGCGCCACGGGCGGCGAGGTGATCGCCTTCGCCCGCACGGTGCAGGCGAAGGTCCGCGAAAAATTCGGCATCGAAATAGATACGGAGGTGAACATATTATGAATCTTTTGGACTCTTTTCAACGCTACATCGACGAGAACGACCTCGCCACGCACGACGACCGTATCCTGCTCACCGTCTCGGGCGGCGTGGACTCGATGGTCATGCTCTCGCTGTTCACCCGCTGCGGCTACCGGGTGGGCGTGGCCCACTGCAACTTCCAGCTGCGCGGCGCAGAGAGCGACGAGGACGAAGTGCTGGTGGAAGACGAGGCCAAAAAGCACGGCGCGGCGTTCTACAACAGGCGCTTCGAGACCAGGGCCGAAATGGAGCGTACGGGCGAGTCGATGGAGATGGCGGCCCGGCGGCTGCGCTACGCATGGTTCGACGCCTTGAGCCGCGAGCACGGCTACACGGCCATCGCCATCGCCCACCATGCCGACGACTCGATCGAAACCTTTTTCATCAACCTGCTGCGCGGAACCGGGCTGCGGGGGCTGACGGGAATCTCGACACAGGTCGGAAAGGTGATCCGCCCGCTGCTGTTCGCGTCGCGCAAGGAAATTCTCGAATACGCCGTCCAGAACCACATCCCCTTCCGGGAGGATTCGTCGAACCGGTCGACCAAATACCTGCGCAACAAGATCCGGCTGGGGCTGATCCCCCGCATCCGCGAAATCAACCCCAAGTTCACGAGCCTGATGAGCCGCAACCTCGCGCGCCTGACCGACGCCCAGCTGTTCATCAACCACGGCATCGAACGCATCCGCTCGGAAGCCGTCACCTCGGACACGGGGATCGACACGATCCATCTCGACCGCCTCGATCCGGCCTTTCCGCAGGGATTCGTGATCTACGAACTGTTGAGTTCAGGCTACGGATTCAAGGGCGACGTGATCGACGCACTGTGCCACTCGCTCGAACAGGACGCCACGGGACGGCGGTTCTACGCCCGCGAAAGGGTGGCCTCGATCGACCGCGGAAAGATCGTCATAGCGCCGATAGCCCCCGACGACGCGTGTCTGACGACGGTGCGCAAAGGCGCCCCGCGCAGCTACTGCGGCAACTCGGTCCTCTACTACGAATACTGCGACATCGACACGATCAAGAATTTCGGCGTTCCCGAGAATATCGCGCAGATAGACGCCGACCGCCTGCAATTCCCGCTCACGCTGCGCCGCTGGCGCGACGGCGACTGGTTCGTGCCGTTCGGCATGACGGGCCGCAAAAAGGTGTCGGACTTCCTCGTCGACGCCAAGGTCTCCGTGGCCGAGAAGCAGCGGCAGTTCGTGCTGCTGTCGGGCGACGAGATCGTCTGGCTCGTCGGACGCCGCATCGACGACCGCTACCGCCTTACGCCCGGCACGGAAAACGTGTTGCGCATCACCAAAGAAATCGTTTAAAATGGCAAAGAGCGCTCTGAAATTCAAGGATTCCGTCGCCCAGTACGAACGGATCGCGGCAGAGGTCGCGGCCCGCCGGTTTTCCGGCATCTACCTGCTGATGGGCGAGGAGAGCTACTTCATCGACGCACTCTCGGACCAGCTGGCCGCGACGATCCTCGACGAGGCCGCGCGGGCCTTCAACCAGATCACCGTCTACGGGCGCGACTCCGAGGCGGGGCAGGTGATCAACCTCTGCCGCCAGATGCCGATGATGGGACAATACCAGGTGGTGATCCTCAAGGAGGCACAGCAGCTCAAGGGGCTGGACAAGCTCGCGCTCTACACGCAGAAGCCCTCGCCGACGACCATTCTCGTGATCTGCCACAAGGAGAAGAACGCCGACAAACGCTCGGCCTTCTACAAGGGCTGTGCGGCGAACGGCACGGTGCTGGAATCGGTGCGCCCGCGCGACTACGAGATCGCGGCGTGGTTACAGCAGTTCATCCGGCAGAAAGGATTCACGATCGACCCCAAGGCGCTTTCGATGCTGACCGACCATTTGGGAACCGACATCGCAAAGATCTCCAACGAAATCCGGAAACTCACCGTCTCGCTGCCCGAGGGCACGCAGCGCATCACCGACGCCGACATCGAGGCCAACATCGGCATTTCGAAGGATTTCAACAACTTCGAACTCTGCAAGGCGGTCGTCACGCGGGACATGGCCCGCGCGCTGATGATCGCCGAGCACTTCGCCCGCAACCCCAAGGACAACCCGCTGCTCTTGACCGTCATGGCGCTGTTCGGGCAGTTCAAGGAGCTGTTCGTGGTCAACTACCTGCGCTGGCTCGCACGCCACAAAGGACGGCCCTTTCCGCCGGACACGGAACTGATGCGCATCCTGCGCAAGAACAACACGTTCGTCATCGGCGAGATCAAGCAGAACGCCGCCGGATGGGACAACCGCAAGGTGTTCAACATCCTCGGGCTGCTGCGCGAATACGACGCCAAGAGCAAGGGACTGGGTGCGGGCGGCGCGTCGGACGGCGAACTGCTGCGCGAACTGCTGCTGAAAATCTTTCTGCTTTGACCGGTCTCTACCTATACCAGACCGTGCATCTGGCCCGGGGCCGCGCGCGCAACGTCGCCGGACACATCGCCGTGCTCGACGCCGCGTCGCGCGAACTGTTCGGACGCCCCTACGCCCCCGCCGCGGAGCGGCTCGCGAAGCGTATCGAGACGCTCTCCGCCGCGGAACGCTATCCGGCGGGCGTGTCGGGCTTCGTGCGCATCGAACTGGACCCCGACGGCACGGAACGTCTGCTCCCGGCAGGGGTGTCGCTCTACGACGGCTACGCCTTCCGGAGCCTTCAGCCCGAAGCCGTGACCGTCGGATACGACCTGACGCTCTCCGAGGCTCCGACCTCCGCGCGCGAGGCCGCAGCGCAGCTGGCCCGCAGGCTGGCCGAACGGCGCGGGGCCGAAGTCGCCGTGCGCTGCGACAGCGCGGGTATTCTCCGCTCGGCCGACGACGCGCCGCTGCTGGCCATCGCCGGCCGCACCGTCCTGACAGCCCCCGGCCCCGCAAGCGTCGAACGCCGCCTGACCATGCTGGCCGTTCGGGCCGCAGGGCTGGAACTGCGCGAAGAGGCCTTCGGACGCGCCGACCTGCCCTCGCTCGACGAACTTTTCTTCGCCGACCACCGGGGCGTCACCTCGCTTTCGCGCTGCGACGGGCTGCCGCTGATGACCTTCGTCGCCGAACGCATCGCCGAAGCGATGGAGGGTCTTTTTCCGAAAAAATAGAAACCGGACCGGACGCAACCGTCTTATCTTTCGGGGAACCAAAACCCGAAAATCGTGAAAAAATACCTCTTTGCGTATGCGGTTCTTGCAACCGCACTGCTGTTTTTCACCTGCCGCCATTACCGCGCCGAGAACCGGCGGCTGGTCGAAAACCAGACGGCCCTGACGGCCGACGTCACCCGTTACCGCACACGGCTGGGCGCGGAGGCGGCCTCGGTGCAGGCCCTCCGGCTGCGGTGCGAGGAGTTCGAAACGCTGCGCGCGGCCGACGCCGAGCAGATCCGGCTCCGCAGGCTCGAAGCCGCCGCCAAGGCCGTCGCCGTCACCGACGCCGAAATCCGCACCCCGCTCCGCGACACCGTCGTCGTCCGGATACACGACACGCTCCCCGTACGCGACACCGTCCGGATGTTTCGCTGGCGCGACCCGTGGATTTCGGTCGAAGGATGCATCGGCCGCGACTCGGCCGCTTGCCGCATCCGCAGCGTCGACACCCTGCGCCAGGCGGTCCACCGCATCCCGCGCCGTTTCCTCTTCATCCGCTGGGGCACGAAGGCCCTCCGGCAGGAGATCGTCTCGACCAATCCCCACACACGGATCGTCTATGCGGAGTACGTGAAAATCGAACGCTGAAAAATTTTCCGCAAAAATCCGGCTGTCCCGTAGGGGTCGGCCGGATTTTTCGTGTCACAATAGAAACGATAGCAAACCATGAATCCGGACAACCATACCTGGGACCTTCTGGTCGGCGCCCTCAAAGGCACGCTCGGCGAGGCCGAACAGCGCGAATTCGACCGATGGGCCGCCGAAGCGGAAAACCGCCGCTTCTACAACAACCTGACCCGCGTATGGCGCGAAATACAGCAGCGGGCCGCGGCTTACGAGCCGGACCGCGACCGGCTGTGGCGGCAGTTGCAGCAACGGATCGGAACCTACGAAATTCCGCATGCGGGCCAACTCCCGAAACGTCGCCGGAGCCACCTGCTGCAAATGGCCATAGCTGTCGCCGCGGCAGTCGCCGTGACCCTTTTCGCAACCCGCGCCGACCTCTTCCGCTCCGCCGCAGAGACGGCGGAACAGCGGCTCTGCGCCTTCGAAGGCAAGTCGCAGGCCCGGCTGGCCGACGGCTCGACGGTCTGGCTCCACGGCGGATCGACGCTCACCTACGACGCCCGTTTCGCCGCCGGGGAACGCCGCGTGAAACTCCGCGGCGAAGGGTTCTTCGAGGTGGCCAAAGACTCCGAACGCCCCTTCACCGTCGAGGTCGAAGGGCTGAAAATAAACGTCCACGGCACGAAATTCAACGTCCGCACCGCGGCCGACCGCTGCGTGTCGGTCTCGCTGGTCGAAGGCTCGGTGTCGCTCGACACCGGGCGCGGCAGCCGCAGACTGCTGCGTCCCGGAGAG
>OCPS01002984.1_pt1 | contig 10272 bp, 11 predicted proteins | sample 1538651 | NCBI WGS metagenome assembly OCPS01 (sample SAMN04571715, study PRJEB22368) | human gut metagenome | biome: human gut; material: stool | host: Homo sapiens | place: Luxembourg | collected 2012-09-21 | reverse complement strand
TGTGTTATACAGATTGTGTATTCTTTCACCTCACCATCAATGTAGCAGCGAATCCTTGCCTCTCCTGTCTTTATTTCCTCTTTTTTTGCTACCTGTATCGGAACTTCCTCTCCTATCCAGCTTCTGTCTGAATTTAATTCTCCATAAATACCCGCATCCGTATTTTTCTCAATCACTCCAAGCTGATGAAACCGATTATAAACAATAATCCCTTCCATTGTTCCCGGATTCCCTTTGCTTCCCTTTTGCACTTTCTGAATACTGGTTCTATAAAGCGTTCCTCTTTTGATCGTAAGAAGTGTACTTGTATCAATATCATGAATACCATGTCCCAGTGCTGCGAACCTGTTATTTTTTGTCAAAAATGTGATCGTCCCAAGTCCCTGTACATTATCTCTTACCCAGATTCCCAGGCGATAATTTCCTTTTGAAATCTGCACAGGAGTCAATTTCTTTTCTAATATTGTATTTTCACGTCTGACTGTCAGAAGGACCTTCTCTCCATCCAGATGTTCCACCAGATCCATCAACTGTTTTTTCCCTTCAATCTTCTGGTGATTCACTTCCGTAATATAATCACCGGAACTTACCACACCCTGCGCAGGTATATATTCCTTTCCATCCATACCTGTCATTTTCTCCGTGTCTAAAACCAGTACACCATCCGTTTCCATATAAATTCCAACCGGCATTCCTCCAAGCAGAACCGTATCGTCTTCCTTTTCCGCAGCCAGACTTTCCACTTCCCGACCACTGACTTCCGTATTTTCCATAAATCCTGTAATCTGTGCACAGCCACATAACATCAATAAGCAGAACATAAACAACAGACCTGTCCTGCTCATATTCCTTTTCCTGCGTTCTTTCATGATCCACACTCCTCTCTTGCAAATATTAAGAGCAGATGCTGTTTACATCTGCTCTTAGTATGTGTGGATCTTCTTCTTTTCACACTGGTATTATTTTTCTCTTTTTGCCAGTTCCTTCATTTCTCTGGCACTGTCTATGATTCCATCTGTTACATTTGCTCCACCAAGTAGCCTTGCAAGCTCTGCAACAGAGTCTTCCTGATCAAGTCTCTCGATCTGTGTTCTCACAGAATTATCTTCTGCCTCTTTATGAATACAAAAATGAACATCTGCTGCTGCTGCGATCTGTGAAAGATGTGTAATACAAATTACCTGACGGCTCTTTCCGATCAACTGCAGTCTCTCTCCGACACGACCTGCTGTGATTCCTGATATTCCACTATCAATCTCATCAAATATCAAAGTCGGTGTATCTTCTTCATCTGCAAGTACGGTCTTGATTGCAAGCATAATACGGGACAGCTCTCCTCCGGATGCGACATCCCCCAGTGGACGCACAGGTTCTCCCGGATTAACCGACAGATAAAACTCTGCATCATCTTTTCCTTGTGCGGAATAACTTTTTGCTTCTGTTAAACGAATTTCAAAACGTGCATCCAGGAAATTCAGTTCCGACATCTGATGAACAATTTCCTCGGCAAATTTAACTGCGTTTTGTTCACGCACTTCATGCAGTTCCATCGCAGCTTTTTCCATCTGCTTTTCTGCTTTCTCCTGCTTCTCCAAAAGTTCCTGCATAAAAGAATCGTAATCTTCCAGTTCCGATAGTCTCTGCCTTTTTTCCTCACAATATGCAAGGATATCACTGACAGTGTTTCCATATTTTGCCTTTAAATGATTCACTTCATTCAGGCGGGACTCAACTTCTGAAAACTCTTCTTCCGAATATTCAAAACTCTTTGCATATTCTGCCAGATCCCGGTTGAAATCATTCAGCAGACTATCGATCTCCACGATCTGATCATAAAGCTGGCTTCCCTTTTCATCAAAAGATGCTGCTTCCTGAAGGCTTCGGATTGCACGGCTTAAGTAATCACTTGCATTTCCACGTTCGTCCTCTGCAGTATACTGATACGCTTCTGCAACTCCTTCTGTGAGTTTTCTGCTATCTGTCATCTTGCGATACTGTTCTTCTAAAAGTTCATCTTCACCTTCTTTAAGAGCTGCTTCTTCAATCTCATTCACTTCAAATTCAGCAAGAGAAAGTTCTCTTCTTCGGCTCTCTTCATCCAGCGAAGATTGTTCCACCTTCTTACATACTGCCTTCCATTCCTGATAGCAGGAAGCCATTTTTTCTTTTAACGGATCCGTCTGTTCTTTCCCATAAAGATCAAGCAGTGTCAAATGATTCTTTCGATGAAGCAATGTCTGATTATCATGCTGTCCATGAATATCGATCAAAAGACTGGCTACATCTTTAAGGACGCTCATATTCACTGTCTCACCGTTAATCTTACTGACACTTCGGCCTTCTAAAAGGCGGCGGCTCAATGTCAGATATCCGTCTTCCGGATAAATGTCCAAGGCCTCCAGCTTCTTTAAAATCTTTTCTTCTTTGATGTGAAAAGTAAGTTCTACCAATCCACTTTTTGCCCCGTTTCGAAGCATCTGTGCATTGTATTTTCCACCCAGTGCAAGCGTAACAGAGCCAAGAAGGATTGACTTTCCTGCTCCGGTTTCACCGGTCAGAATATTCAATCCTTCCCCAAACTCAACTTCTGTTTCATCAATCAAAGCAAGATTTTTCACATACAGATTCTGTAACATATATCACCTATGCTTTCCTTGAAACCAATTTCCTTATATTCTCCATTACTACAGCTGTATCTTCAACTGTACGAATTGCGCACATGATCGTGTCATCTCCTGCAATACATCCGACCACTTCATTCCATTTCATTGCATCTACTGCAGCAGCAACCGCCATTGCCATTCCGGCAACTGTTTTAATCACAAGGATATTCTGTGCCATATCCATGGAAACAAATCCGTCACGAAGCACACGGATATATTTTTCGTTCATTCCGTCATCTTCCTGTCTATGGACAATATACTTCTGACGCCCACCGTTTACAGACAACTTTGTCAGCTTCAGATCTCTGATATCTCTGGAGACAGTTGCCTGTGTGACCTTGAAGCCGGCATTATTCAGATATTCTGCCAGTTCCTCCTGCGTCTCTATGTCATACTGACTGATCAATTCAATTATCTTTGCATGTCGGCTCACTTTCATAGTATCAATTTCCTTTCATCTTCTCGCGCATTGTTATCATAAAACTTTCTTCACTTAATTTTACTAGATGCGCTTTGGCATCTGATTTTCTGATCTTCACTCTGTCTCCGCTAACCAATTGCCTCTGTACAGCACCGTCATAACATAAAGCTACTTTCTCCTGCCTTCCATAACGGCCCTCGCAAATCTCAACTTCAACATCATCCTCTGCTGAAAGCACCACACTGCTCGTGTTAAGTGCATGGGAACAGATTGGAGTGATAACGATCAGACTTGCTGTTGGCTCTACCACCGGTCCACCTGCGGAAAGATTATATCCTGTACTTCCCGTCGGTGTACAGATGATCACACCGTCTGCCTGATATGTGTTCAACAATGTCCCATTCACATACACATTAAACTGAACAATACGAAGATTCCCTTCTCTTGTCAGGACGATATCATTTACCGCCAGATCTTTTTCACCGGATGACATTGTCCCCTCCAACATCATACGTTTCTCAACTTTAGGCTCTTCCTCGCAAAGTCTGTCAATCGCAGATTTATAATCTTTCAATTCTACATCTGCCAAATACCCCAATGTTCCGATATTGATTCCAAGAAGCGGAAGTTTATTTCCTTCCAGGTCACGTATTGCACGGATCAGAGTTCCATCCCCACCTAAAACCAGTCCGCAATCAACGTCCTCCGGAATCGTTCCCGGAACAATAAATCCTTCCTCATCCTTTTGAGCAAGAATAACACGTTTGCCTTTTCTCTCAATATAATCTTTTACCTCAATCGTAACAGAATAATCTCTGTCTTTTAATTGATTTGTTATGATATAAAAAGATTCCATACCATCACCTTTTTACTTTGCCAGAGCAGCGAATGCTTCATCCACTACCTGATCCAGTTCCTTTGTCTCAATCTTTGCTTCCTCTTCCGGACATTTCTTCAAATGTACAAGGTATTCGATATTTCCTTCTGGTCCCTTGATTGGAGAGAATGTGATCTCAAGTACAGAAAATCCGATTGATACCGCAAATTCTGTCACTTTCTCGATTACTTCATGATGTGTACTCTTTTCTCGCACAACACCTTTCTTTCCAACCTTCTCACGTCCTGCTTCAAACTGTGGTTTGATCAATGCTACGATCTCTCCATCATCTGTCAGATACGCTCTGATTGCACCAAGCACTTTTGTGAGAGAGATAAATGAAACATCAATCGACGAAAAATCAACAGGTTCTCCAAGATCTTCCGGAGTCACATAACGGATATTCGTCTTCTCCATACATACCACACGCTCGTCCTGGCGAAGTTTCCAGTCTAATTGTCCATGACCTACATCGATGGCAAATACTTTCTTTGCTCCATTCTGAAGCATACAGTCTGTGAATCCGCCAGTGGAAGATCCAACATCTGTACAGACCTTTCCATCTACTGTCACATGGAATTCTTTCATTGCTTTCTCAAGCTTAAGACCTCCACGGCTCACATAAGGGAGAACATGTCCGCGTACCTCAATATTTACCTCCTCCGGAAATGTTGTTCCGGCCTTGTCTTCTCTTTGACCTTCTACGAATACATTTCCCGACATAATAATTGCTTTTGCTTTTTCTCTGGAATCCGCCAGATTCCTCTTTACAAGCAATACATCCAAACGTTCTTTCATGCTACTTTTCTTCCTCTATTCTCCGATCATCTGCAATGACCTTTTTTACAATACTCTCTCTGTCGAGACCAACTTCTTTTCTTAAGACATCTACATTTCCATGCTCAACATAATCATCTGAAATACCGATTGTGCGAACTTTCAATGGGATATCCTCACGCATTACAAAATCTTCTACCTGCTCACCAAATCCACCTGTAAGCACATTTTCCTCGATTGTCACAAGAATCCTGTGATTTTCTGAAATTTTCCGGATCATTTCTGTATCCAGAGGTTTCACAAATCTTGCATTGATCAGACTACACTGATACCCTGCTGCCTTAAGATCCTCACGCACCTGTTCTGCAAGGAAAGACATATGTCCGACAAACATTACCGCGATCTCACTCTCTTCATATAGAAGCTCACTCTTTCCATATTCGATCGGAGCACGGAATTCCTTCAGTCCTTCGTATGCTTCTCCTCTTGGATAACGAAGCGCAACCGGGTACTGGAAATCCACTGCAAAGCGCACCATATCTGCCATCTCCCAGCGGTTCTTTGGTGACAGGATTGAAAGATTCGGGATCGATGATAAAAATGATAAGTCAAAGACTCCCTGAGACCCGCGCGGTCCACTGCGATCACAACCGGCAGATTCTGAAGACAGACATCATGGATTGTCTGGTCAAATGCTCTCTGTAGAAAAGATGAATACACCGCAAAAACAGGCTTCATTCCCCCTGCAGCAAGTCCTGCCGCAAATGTCATCGCATGCTCTTCTGCAATTCCTACATCAAAGAATCTTTCCGGAAATAGCTTTGCGAATCTGGAAAGTCCGGTTCCGTCTGCCATCGCTGCAGTAATGGCTACAACCTTCTCGTCCTTCTTTCCGATATCTGCAAGCACTTTGGAAAAAATATCTGTATAAGAATCCTTCCCCGATCCTCCGATCGTTTCTCCTGTTGTCACATCAAAAGGTCCTGTTCCATGGAATTTTGACGGATTCGTCTCTGCCGGAAGATAACCTTTTCCCTTCTTCGTCACAACATGTACAAGAACTGCATGATTTACCCGTTTTGCTTCATTCAATGTCTTTGTTAATGTCTTCAGATCATGTCCGTCTACAGGACCCAGATATGTAATTCCCATATCCTCAAAAAACATTCCCGGAACAAATAATTGTTTGATCCCGCTCTTCGTCTTCTTCACCTGATGGACGATCCGTTCTCCCCTGCCGGGAATCCTCTTGATCGTCTCTTCGACACCTCTCTTCAGGTCTGAGTATACCTGTGTCGTCCGAAGCCCATTCAGGTAATTTGACATACCACCCACATTCTTGGAAATGGACATATTATTATCATTGAGTACAATAATAAAATTACTTTTCAATCTGGAAGCGTTATTCAATGCTTCATATGCCATACCGCCGGTCATAGAACCATCTCCTATCACAGATACAACGTTATAATGCTCCTGTTGAAGCTCTCTTGCGGCCACATAACCAAGCCCTGCTGAGATTGAAGTTGAACTGTGTCCTGTATCAAACGCATCACATTTACTTTCTTTTCTCTTAGGGAATCCACTCATTCCTCCGTATTTTCTAAGATCATCAAATCCTTCTTTTCTTCCTGTCAGAAGCTTGTGTGTATAAGACTGATGTCCCACATCCCAGATCAGTTTATCCTCTGGGAAATGAAGTACTTTATGTAATGCCATCGTAAGCTCAACAACTCCGAGATTGGATGCCAGATGTCCTCCGGTCACACTGATCTTTTCAATCAAAAACTGCCGGATCTCATCCGATAATTCTTTCAGCTCTTCCTCTGTCAGTTCCTTTATATCGTTGGCCTTTTGAATCTTTTCAAGTGCCATAAGTTCCTCCTCACCGACAATCTTATTTTTCTCTATATACAAGAGATTTCAAAAGCTGCTCAAGGAAATCATCCCCGGCAGGGAACTTTTTCAGTTCGTCGATTGCTTCTTCTGTCATACGTTCCACATCTTTATGAGCCTGTTCGATTCCTTTAAGTGTTACATATGTTGTCTTTTCATTCTTCTCATCACTATGCACCGGCTTGCCCAGCTGCTCTGTCGTGCTTGTCACATCCAGAATATCGTCCTGGATCTGGAATGCCATTCCGATCTTTCCTGCGACTTTCTGCATGCTCTTCACATCTTCTTTTGATGCTCCCGCAAGGATTGCTCCAATCATCATAGCAGACTCGATCAGTGCACCTGTCTTCAGTCTGAAAATAAAATCAAGAACTTCCTCATCAATCTGATGTCCGGATTCTTTCACATCTACAACCTGTCCACCGATCATACCATAGATTCCTGCCTTTCTTGCCAGAACTCTCAGCGCTTGTCCGATTCTAAGGCTTTCCTCTGGAAATTGCTCAAATGCCTTGCATGCTGTCTCAAATGCATAGTTTAAAAGCGCATCCCCCGCAAGGATTCCCATATCTTCTCCATAAACGATATGTGTCGTCTTTCTTCCTCTACGGTACTCATCATTATCCATTGCCGGGAGATCATCATGAACCAGTGAATAGGTATGGATCATCTCCATTGCTGCCATAAACGGATAAATCACTTCTGTCTCTCCACCAAACAGACGGTATGTTTCCATCATCAGCATTGGGCGAAGGCGCTTGCCTCCTGCCATCAGACTGTATTCCATTGCTTCCATGATCACACTCTGATATCCGTTTGCTTCCGGAAGATATTCTCTGAGTATCGCTTCAATTTTTTCTACTTTTTCTTTCTGTTCTTCTTTAAAATTCATGACTCTCTCCATTCTCATCCAAGGCAAGAACTTTCTTTTCCACATCGTTAATTGTACGATTACAACACTTCACAAGTTCCATACCTTCCTGATATAAATTAAAAGAATCTTCAAGAGAAAGTTCCTCTCCTTCCAGTCCGCCAATGACGCGATCCAGTCTCTCAAATAACTCCTCAAGACTTGCAGCCTGTTCTATCTTCTTCGTGTCTTTCATCATTTCCTCCCGGTTACTGTTTATGGGAACTTTGTCCTCTTTCCCCTTCTAGTTTTACAGTGTCTGTAACGTAAGTCTCAATCTGTCCATCCGTTACATAAATCTGCAACAAATCTCCTTCTCTTACCTGATCTGTTTTCTTTATATTCTGTCCTTGTGCATTGCAGACATAAGAATATCCCTGACTTAATTTCTCAAGTGGAGACAATCCCTTCATCCGTTCTGCACAAAGTGCGAGTCTGTGCTTTTCTTTTGTCAGATGCCGCTCCATAAGCGAGCGCAGTGTATTCTCAGCGTCAACCGTTCTTTGTCTCTTCTCATTGAGTTTCTGTCTTGGATGAAGTGTCTGAAGTTTCAATCTGCTGTGTTCCAGATGCATACGCTCGTTTAGCAACTTCTGATTTATTGCTCTTCGAAGTAAACTCTCACAATTAAGGATCTGTTCTTTCACTTCGGAATATTCATACACTGCAAGCTCTGCCGCTGCGGATGGTGTTGGTGCTCTTAAGTCTGCCACATAATCGGCAATCGTTGTATCTGTCTCATGTCCGACTGCAGAGATCACCGGAACACGACAGTCAAAAATCGCACGCGCAACAGCCTCCTCATTGAATGCCCACAGATCTTCAATGCTTCCTCCGCCTCTTCCGACGATCATGACATCCACCTGCTTCTCTTCCAACATATGGATCCCTTTCACGATACTGCTCACGGCACCATCACCCTGTACCAGTGCAGGATAAAGCAGGATCTGGACAAATGGATTCCTTCTCTTTGCCACATTGATGATATCTCTGATCGCTGCTCCTGTCGGCGCGGTCACAACCCCGATCGTACGTGCATAGCGTGGAACCGGCTGTTTGTACTCTGCTGCAAACATTCCCATCTCTTCGAGTTCCTTCTTCAGTGCCTCGAATCTTTCATACAAAAGTCCCGCACCGTCCAGAATGATCTCTCTTGCGTACAGCTGATACTTTCCATCCCGTTCATAGACGCTGACCGCACCCAGCACTACTACCTGCTGTCCTTCCTCCATATGAAAAGAAAGCCCAGACCTTGAGCCTGCGAACATCACGCAGGCTATCGTGCCGGACTCGTCTTTCAATGAAAAATATATATGCCCTGATGTGTGGTACTTTAAATTAGACACCTCACCCTTTACATAGATTCGGTTCAGCATGAAGTCCTGGGTGAACATATTCTTAATATAAGAATTAACCTGCTTCACCGTATAGACATTTTTCATTCTTTCGTCTCTTCCAGTGAACGCGCAATCTTGCCAAGTACTCCGTTGATAAATGACGGAGCCTCATCTGAACTGAACATCTTTGTCAGTTCTACTGCCTCGTTAATCGCAACTCCTACCGGTACCTCGTCATCCCACTTCATCTCATATACCGCAAGTCTCAGAATGGACAGATCTACTTTGTTCATTCTTGTCGTCTTCCATCCCTTTGCATTGGCATTGATCAGTTCATCAATCTCTTCTGTCTTCTCAAGTACTGCCGCATATTTTCTCTTAATATATTCTTTATCCTTATCCGCTGCATCTTCCAGTGTAGAAAAATAGTATTCAATCTGCTCCGGCATCTCCTGCGGATCATTAAATTCTATCTGAAACAACATCTTGAAAATGTGCTCGCGAAGTTCTTTTCTAACCATGTTGGCTGATTCCTTTCCTGTTCGCTTTTATTCCTGACTCTCCATCTCGACTCCTGCAACCTTAATGTTCACATCAGCCACTTCAAGTCCTGTCATATTCTCAATTGCATTCTTAACTTTCTCCTGCACTCTTGCAGACACCTCAACGATGCTGTAATTGTACTTCAGGTTCAATGCCAAGGATACAGTCACAATACCTTCCAGTACATCAACCTTCACACCTTTGGAAAGATTCTTCATTCCGAGCTTTCCGATCAGTTCATTCGTGATGTTTCCGGCCATAGAAGCAACACCTTCCACTTCTGTGGCAGCAAGCGCTGCAATGATCGCTACAACTTCATCTGCAATCTTAATCTCACCTTTGCTTGCGTCGTTCTGTATTGTATAAATATTTCTTTCGTCCTTTGCCATAATCAAAACCTCCTGTTTTGTCTGATTCTTTCTACATTATATCAAAAATCTTTCTATTTGAAAAGATTTTTATGAACGTCCGAATTCTGACAAAATAAGTCCTTCATTTCTCTCTTCTGTCATACGGATACTCCACTCATGCGCAAAGAGAAGAAGCGGACGTCCCTTCAGATCCATGATCTTCTTCATATCAGATGTTCCGCTCAAGCGATCCATATCGATCTCTTCATTCTCGATCCAACGGATGTACTCATATGGCAGATTCTCCAGACGGATCTCCACATTATATTCATTCTGAAGACGATACTTCAATACATCAAACTGAAGTACACCTACAACACCTACGATAATCTCTTCCATCCCCGTGTTGAATTCCTGGAAGATCTGGATCGCACCTTCCTGTGCAATCTGATTGATTCCCTTTACAAACTGCTTTCTCTTCATCGTATCAACCTGACG
>OCPS01002979.1_pt1 | contig 10293 bp, 9 predicted proteins | sample 1538651 | NCBI WGS metagenome assembly OCPS01 (sample SAMN04571715, study PRJEB22368) | human gut metagenome | biome: human gut; material: stool | host: Homo sapiens | place: Luxembourg | collected 2012-09-21 | reverse complement strand
TATTCTTCAGAGGTTCCTTTTCGCGTCCGAGGGTGGAATCCGGAATGCTGTCGATGCCGTACTGCAGCGCGAGCGTGAGCAGCCCGGTGAGCTTCGGTGCTTTAGCCGGGCAAACGGGCGCCATACGCCAAGTGATCATCGAGAGATGACGCATCGTGTAGTAAATGGCTTCGGCAATAATGGTTCTTTCGCGCGGACCGAGATGACGAGCGTTTTTGAAATAAAGACTCATCAGGACGTCTGCCGGTCCGTCGAGCTTCAAAATTTTGCGAAGAGCCTTTGCGAGTTCGTCCACAATCAGCGAAGTAATACGAACTTCGCCGTTGTGCGTGCTCTTCATTCGAGGATTAGGCGCCTTCTTCGGATCATGCGTTCTTCTTTCTTCCGGCGACATACGAGCCAAACGTTCTTTGGCTGCACGCTGACGATCCGTCAAATGACGCTTGGGCGCTTCCCGGCGTCTGCCCGGGCGAGCGGCCCCGCTTCTATTCGTTTTAGATTCCAATTTATTACTCCGTGTGGCAGAGCGGTTCAGCCGAGAATCGCAAGTTCCTGACTTGCTCCTCTATCCATGATCGTTCTGCCGTTTTCTAATCTGACTCTTCCTTCGGCAACAAGGCGCACGGCGCGAGGATAGAGGATATGTTCCTGCTTCAAAACCCTCGCCGCCAATTCATCGGGTGTATCACCTGCGAGAACGGGCACTGCCGCCTGTCCTACGATTGCGCCTCCGTCTAATACTGCCGACACAAAGTGAACAGTAACACCATGAATTCGAATTCCGGCTTCTAACGCCCTTTCATGGGTATGAAGTCCGGGGAACATGGGAAGCAGTGCAGGATGAATGTTGAGAATTCTTCCTTCAAATGCATTAACGAACAACGATGTCAAAACTCTCATGAAGCCGGCCAGAACAATAAGGTCGGCATCAAAATCCTCGCAGGCCTTGATCAGCTCTTCTTCAAAAGCTTCACGAGTCGGATATTCCTTGTGATCGATCACTTTAAAAGGAATGTTGTTTTCCTTTGCAAAAGTGAGTCCGCCGGCTTCCGGGCGGTTAGAGATCACGCCGGAAATTCGGACGCCGTACTTCTCCGGCCAATTTTCCTGAACGGAACGCTCGTAAACCGCTTTGAAATTACTGCCTCTTCCTGAGATTAAGACAACGATATTTTTAGACATGATGGGATGTGTTCGTAACGAATACCGAGATTTTGCCACTGTTCTCCGTTGGTTTTGAAAGAAAGGGCTTTTCTAACAAGAATTTTCATATTCGTCCGTCCGAGCCTTCGCCGAGTGTCTTTTATAATCAGTGGTTCGGACCATTTTTACTCGTGTCCGAATTCTGTTTTTGAAACTGATTATTTTGTTCACGGAACATTAAGGATGAAAAAGGTTTTTAGAGGACTGCCGAGCCCTGAAGAACGACTTGACTGTGCGGTTGCCATCGGTAACTTCGACGGAGTTCACCGCGGCCACCAAGCTCTTCTTCATGAAGTTGTTGAAGCAGCGCACGCCAGACTGCTCTGCCCGGCTGTTTTAACTTTTGAACCTCATCCGCGCGAATTTTTTAATCCCGAAGACGCACCGCGCCGCATCTCGAGTCTGCACGATAAAGTGGAAGCCATCGAAGCCTGCGGTATCCAGCGTGTTTACATTCTTCGCTTTAACGAACATTTAGCTTCGCTCTCTCCCTGCGACTTTGTGAAGGAAATCCTTGTGGACGGACTTCATGCGCGCTGGGTGACGGTCGGAGAAAATTTCCGTTTCGGAGACAAACGCGCCGGCGACATCAAGCTTTTGGAACAGCTGGGAAAAGAGTTTCACTTCGAAGTTCATCCTATGCCGATGCTTTTCCACACGCATGCGCCGATCTCGAGCTCCCGCATCCGTCATGCTCTTGCCGAGGGAGATATTCCGACAGCCAACTACATGTTAGGGCGTCCCTACATGATCAGCGGTCGGGTTCTTCACGGCAAACAGCTCGGACGCACTCTCGGATTCCCGACGATCAATCAGCGTATTCTGCCGCCGCATTCCAAAGCCAAACCTGCCATTGAAGGCGTTTATGCCGTCAAAGCGCACGGTATCGGCCCTCGGCCGATTGAAGGCGTGGCCTGTGTCGGAAGAAGACCGACGGTTGACGATCACGGCGAGTACCTCCTGGAAACTCATCTCTTCAATTTCCACGGGGATCTTTACGACCAAGATGTTAAGGTCGAATTCTTCTCTAAGATTCGAGATGAGAAAAAATTCTGTTCTCTTGAAGAACTGCGTGCAGCAATTGCCGACGATCAGCTCAAAGCCAAACAGATCTTAGGACTTCGTATCTAATTTTCGATTAACCCTTGAAGAGCCCGAGGGGGCCAAGGACTAAAATGACTGATTCTTCTCAGAAAAAGCAGCCTCAGACTGAAGAAAAAAAATATCCTCTGAATTTATCCGACACACCCTTCCCGATGCGCGGCAACTTGCCGAAGCGCGAACCGGCCTGGATTAAAGAATGGCTAGAAAAGGACGTGTACGGCAAAGTTCGTGCCGCACGCAAAGGTGCAAAGCGCTTCCTTCTGCATGACGGCCCTCCCTATGCCAACGGAAACATTCACGTCGGCCACGCAGTCAACAAGATTTTGAAGGACATCATTCTTAAATCCAGAACATTGGAAGGCTTTGATGCTCCGTACGTACCGGGCTGGGACTGCCACGGTATGCCGATTGAAATTCAGATCGAAAAGAAATACGGTAAGAATCTTCCGAAGGAAGAAGTCATGGCCAAGTGCCGTGCCTACGCCAAAGAGCAGGTGAAGTCTCAGATGGCCGGCTTCCAGAGACTCGGCGTGTTGGGTGACTGGAATGATCCCTACCTCACCATGCGTCCGGAAACCGAAGCAGAAGAAATTCGCGCTTTAGGCGAAATTCTCGGTAAAGGATTTATCTACCGCGGCCTGAAACCCGTGAACTGGTGCTTTGACTGCCAAAGCGCTCTGGCCGAAGCGGAAGTTGAATATAAGGATCGTCAGTCTCCGACATTAGACGTTGCTTTCCCGATTTCCGATGAAGACAGGGGCAAGCTCGAAGACATCTTCGGCGTCAAGCTGGAAAAACCGACCGCCGTCGTTATTTGGACAACGACACCGTGGACCATTCCTGCCAACCAGGCTTTGAACATGCATCCGGATCTGGAGTACGTTCTCGTTGAAACTCCGAACCGCAGCTTCATTCTTGCCGAAGGCCTCTATGAAGAAGCCCTCAAGCGCTACGGCATGGAAGGAAAAGTTATCGCCAAAGCCAAAGGCGAAGCCTTCAAGGGCATCCGTTTCAAGCACCCGCTGGCAACCCTCGATCCTTTCTACGACCGTTTCTCTCCGGTTCTGCTGGCCGACTACGTCGAATCCACTTCCGGTACCGGCATCGTTCACTCCGCACCCGCCTACGGTGTGGATGACTACATCTCCTGCAAGAGCGCCGGCTTCACCAACGACGAGATCCTGAATCCGGTCCAGGGCAACGGCGAATACGCCGCCTCCCTGCCGCTCTTCGGCGGCCTAAACGTCTGGAAAGCCAAAAACAAGATTCTCGACACGATCGCCGTCACAGGCAATCTGCTGTCCCGCGGCGAAGTCATGCACAGCTACATGCACTGCTGGCGCCATAAGACACCTTTGATTTATCGCGCCACCAATCAGTGGTTTATCCGTATGGACGAGGCTAACGCTGATACCCAGGGCGTCATCAACAAAAACGACCCGAAGGATCCGCTACGCAAGACCGCTTTGGAAGCCGTTGAAGCAACTCAGTTCGTTCCTGAATGGGGCGAAGTCCGCCTGCACAACATGATCGCCAACCGTCCTGACTGGTGTATTTCCCGTCAGAGAAACTGGGGCGTTCCTCTGCCCTTCCTCATCCATAAGAAAACCGGCAAACTGCATCCGGAAACGATGAAGATTCTCAACAAAGTCGCTGACGTCGTCGAGAAAGAAGGCATTGAAGCCTGGACACGTCTGACACCGACTGAACTCACGGATCTGGAACCGGAAATGTACGAGAAGTCCAAAGACACGCTCGACGTGTGGTTTGACTCCGGCACAACCCACATGACCGTGATGAGAGGCTCTCACGCCGATAAGCTGACCTACCCTGCCGATCTGTATCTTGAAGGCAGCGACCAGCACCGAGGCTGGTTTCACTCTTCTCTGCTCACGGGCTGCGCCATCGACGGCCGTGCTCCCTATAAAGGACTTCTGACACACGGCTTCACCGTTGACGAACAAGGCCGCAAGATGAGCAAATCGCTCGGCAACGTGATTGCTCCGTCTGAAATCAACGATAAGTACGGCGCCGAAATTCTTCGTCTGTGGGTTGCCTCTTCTGACTACACCGGAGAAATTTCTCTGGGCGAAAAGATCCTTAAGGGAACTGTTGACGCTTATCGCCGCTTCAGAAACACGATCCGCTTCCTGCTTGCCAACACCAGCGACTTCGACATCAAGAAAGATGCCGTCCCTGTTGAAGAAATGGTTGAATTGGATCGCTGGGCCATTGCCCGCATGAAATCGCTTCAGGAAGAAATTCTGGACAAGTACGACCATTACCAGTTCCACACTGCTTATGCAGCTCTGCAGCTCTTTGCGAGCGGCGACTTGGGCGGCTTCTACTTGGATATCCTCAAGGATCGTCTCTATACCACTGCACCTGACAGCGCGGCTCGTCGCTCTGCTCAGACCGCTTTGTGGTACATCACGGATGCGCTCTTGAAACTGCTTGCTCCAGCGCTTTCGTTTACCGCTGAAGAGGCTTACGCCGTCTTCAATCCGGAAAACAAAGGCACGATCTTCGTTGAACGCTATGCCGAGCTGCCGAATGTTAAGGAAGGCGTTGAACTGCTCAACAAGTGGTCCATCATCCGAGATCTTCGTTCGAACGTTCAGATGGAAATCGAACGTCAGCGTGAAAAAGGTCTGATCGGTTCTTCTCTGCAGGCTGAAGTTTCTCTGAAGCTGCCGCAGGAAGAATACGACCTGATCAAGGGTTTGGGAGACGAAGCTGCTTTCGTTATGATTACCAGCAAAGTCACACTTGACGGCGTCAGCCCTGAGCGCGTCATTACGGTAAAACCCAGCGAAGCCAAGAAGTGCGAACGCTGCTGGCAGTACAAGGAAAGCGTCGGTGAGGATAAAAACTATCCGACACTGTGCTGCCGCTGCGTCGGCAACCTCTTCGGCACGCCTGAAACCAGACGCTTTGCCTAATGAGAAAAACTGTCTCTTCCGTTAGACAGTGGAACTGGCCGGCCCTCTTGGGCTGGCTGGTTTTTGCACTGGCATTAACCGGTTTCGATCAGTGGACCAAAAACTGGATTCAGCATCGCCTCATTACCGGTGATGTCGATCGAATCACGGATTTCTTCAATTTAGTCGTCGCGTACAACAGCGGGGCAGCTTTTTCCTTCTTAGCCGATGCCGGCGGCTGGCAGCGTCCGCTTTTTGCCGGACTTGCCATCGTTGTGAGCTTGGTGATCTGCGTGATCATTGCCCGCAACAGCTCCCGCAAATTTCTTTGTCTGGGTCTTGCTCTGGTTCTTTCCGGCGCGCTCGGCAACGCCTGGGACCGATTCACTATCGGTGTAGTCGTAGACTTTTTAGACTTCCATGTAGGCTCCTACCATTGGCCGGCTTTCAATGTCGCCGATATCTGCATTTGCTGCGGCGCCGGCATTGTCGTCCTGGCTGAGTTCTTCGGAAAGAAGAATTAATCGGAGATTGAAAATGTCTCTTCAGGGAAAACATATCCTTTTAGGCGTCACAGGCGGTATCGCCGCATACAAAGCCTGTGAACTTCTCCGTCTGCTCGTGAAAGCCGGCGCCGATGTTGAGGTCATGATGACCAAAGCGGCTGCGCAGTTTGTTGGGCCGCTGACGTTTGAGACACTCAGCGGGAAGCCGGTCGCCGAGGATATGTGGGATCCTAAAATGCGGCTTCCGCATATTTCTCTTCGCAAGAATAAGGATCTTATCGTCGTCGCTCCGGCAACGGCCAATATCATCGCGAAAGCAGCTAACGGTATTGCCGACGACTTGGTTTCCAGCACCTTGCTTGCACGGGAGTGTCCGCTGATGCTTTGCCCGGCTATGAACGTGCAGATGTGGAGAAATCCGGCGACGGTTCGAAACGTTCGAACCCTAAAAGGGGATGGCGTTCTGTTTTCCGGTCCGGAAGCCGGCAACCAGGCCTGCGGAGATGTCGGTGAGGGACGTCTGCGGGAACCGGCACAAATTCTGGAAGATGTTGAAGCCTTTTTTACACCTTCGATCCTTTCCGGAAAGAAAGTCCTAATGACTGCGGGCCCGACATTTGAGCCTTTTGATCCGGTTCGAGGGATCACCAACGGATCTTCCGGGCGACAGGCAGCTGCTATTGCTGCCGCTGCAATTCGCGCCGGCGCCGAGGTCACGATTGTCAGCGGTCCGGTTTGCGTGTCCTACCCGGACAAAGCAGCGGTTATCCCCGTTCGGCAGGCTCAAGAGATGTTTGAGGCAGTCAAAAAAGAACTGGCTGAACACACGCCCGATACCTTTATCGGCGTCGCTGCGGTAGGCGACTGGCGTCCGGTCGAATACTCGGAAAGCAAACTCAAGAAGGAAAAAGGTCAGGATACATTAACGATCAAGCTTATTAAAAATCCCGACATTCTTTCCTATGTCGGCCATTCCGGCCTGTGCTCGGCGGTTATCGGTTTTGCTGCCGAGACAGACAATCTTGCTGAAAACGCACGCAAGAAGCTCGACTCTAAAGCGGCGGATATGATTGTCGTCAATCCGGCGTCTGCGATCGGAAGTACCCAAAATCAGGCTTCTTTTGTCACCAAAAACGGAATCGAGGCCAAAGAGCTCAGTTCTAAAGCCGAACTTGCCGAAGAGATTATTGAAGCCCTTGCCGACCTTCTTAAAAAGAGAGTGATTTAATCCTATGAAACTTCAAATTAAGATTTTGGATCCGAAGATCCGCGAAAAAATGCCAAGCTACGCTTCGCTCGGCTCTGCCGGATTAGATCTTCGTGCCGTGATGGATGAACCGCTGGTCCTCCAGCCCGGTGAAACCAAGCTCATCAAAACCGGTCTTGCGATCTACATCGGCGATCCCGGTTATGCAGCTTTAATCCTCCCTCGTTCGGGTCTCGGTCATAAACACGGCATAGTGCTCGGCAACTTAGTCGGACTTATTGACTCGGACTACCAGGGCGAATTAATGGTCTCCTGCTGGAACCGTTCTCAGACACCCTTCACCATCGAGCCAATGGAACGAATTGCCCAGCTAGTTATTGTCCCAGTCGTTCAGCCGACTTTTGAAGTGGTCGACGAATTTGTCGCCACGGAACGCGGAACCGACGGTTTCGGTTCTTCAGGTCGTCATTAAGACCAAAAACAAACTTATCCAGCCGGCTGAAATGTCGGCTTTTTTGTCTCCTTAGCGAGCATCGTCAACGTGTCAATTTCAGTTAATGCACGGGTAAAATTTTTACAACTCTTACAGATTCGGCTATTACTTGTGGTGTAACTGCAACGTTTTTTACGAAAGAGGAAAAATTTCAATCTTGATAATATAAGCACTCTGCCCCGAGAAAACCGCCTTTATAAGAGAAAATACAATAAGTTACCCTCCTTTGCTGTAATTTGTATTTCTTTTATATGCGAAATTTACTAATTGACATTTATTTACAATCCCATAAGAATGTAACAGTCACTCGTCTTGCTCACAGAGTTCGACAATCGTTTTTAGTATTAGGCGCGTGAGAGTAATGGACATCGCCGTCAGTTTTTTGGAGAAGTTTAAATATGGCAACAGGAACCGTGAAATGGTTTAACGACGCTAAGGGATATGGATTTATCACTCCCGATGACGGCGGCGAAGATCTTTTCGCCCATTTCTCTGCAATTAAAATGGATGGTTTCAAGACGTTGAAACAAGGCCAGCGTGTCACATTCGACCTGAAAGAAGGCGAAAAAGGCAAACAGGCTGACAACATCAAACCCGCCTAATAAGATTCGTTTTTGATTAAACGAAGGGAGCTCTCGGAGCTCCTTTATTTTTCCGCTTTTATCATGACACCGAATATCAGAATTGCCCTCTTCTCCGCTGCTTTTGTACTTCTCTCGAGCGTGCAATATGCTTGCGCAGCCGATACGCTCAAACTCATGGTGAAAGGCATCACGGTTCCTGTCGAAGTTGCCGCCGACAACGCCAGCCGGGAAAAAGGTCTGATGTTCCGCAAACATCTGCCGGAAAATTCCGGAATGCTCTTCGTCATGGACCGCAGCGACGCTGTCTGCATGTGGATGAAAAACACCCTCATCCCGCTTTCCGTTGCCTTCATCGATAAAGACGGCTTCATTATTAATATTGAGGAAATGAAGCCGCTGACACTTGATATCCACTGCAGCAAAGCGAAAGCGTTTTACGCACTGGAAATGAACGAATCTTGGTTTGAGAAAAATCATGTCAAACCCGGAGACAAGATCTCTCGCCTTCCCCAGCTGCGCCAAACAAATTAAAAAGCCGGAACAAACCTATTGTCTGCTCCGGCCGTGGTTCGGCTTATTCACCGAACCTCCCTCCTGAGAAATTACTGCATCTTGGCGAAGTTTTCGCCGGCAATCATACCGAATGTCAAAGCATCGATAACTGCCACGGTTCCCAAACGAGATGCGCCGTGCACACCGCCTGCTACTTCACCGCCGGCATAGAGGCCAGGGATCGGTTTGTGGGTGTTGGCAGAAATGACTTCTGCGTTTTCATTGATCATCACGCCGCCCATGGTGTGGTGAATCTTCGGGCTGACTTCAATGCCGTAGAACGGAGACTTGGAAACATCGAGCCCCTTGTTGAACGTAAGGATGCGGTGGAAGTCTTTGTCATCGTTGGCTTTAACGTAGCCGTTGAATTTAGCGACTTCGTCCAGAAGGGCCTGTTTGGGGATACCGAAGGCATCAGCCAGCTGTTCGAGTGTGTCAAACTTCTTAACCGTACCCATTTCCAAAGGAAGCTTAACGAAGGACGGGTTGATCGCTTTAACAATGGCGTCGTCGCAGATCGCAATCGGATAGTTTTCGTCGGTGCCGATGACTTTGAACAGGATTTGATCTTACGGCCGGCGTGTTCGTCCATGAAGCGTTTGCCAGTCTTTCTGTCAACGACCAGGCCTAAGTCCATGCAGGCGTGGTTGGTGAAGTTAACAGAGACACCGAAACCTTTTTCACGCGGGTTGCAGTACGGAAGGAACTGCAGCCAACAAAGCTGAACAGGCTGAGCGCCGATGCCCAAAGCTTTGATCAGCACGCCGGCAGTAGCACCCGGCTGGTTCGTGGAGTCTGTGGTCGGAACAACGCGGGGATCCTGAGCCTGACGGAAGAAGATGTCGCGGGAGAAACCGCCGGCAGCCAGCATCACGCCGTTCTTTGCTTTAACAGTAGCGGGACGGCCGCTCTTGTTTTCAATATCGTCGCTCTGCAGTTTAGAGTCGAAGCGATAGCCTTTACGATAGGTCACACCGACGACTCGGCCGTTTTCGTCCAGGATGAAATCATCGAACTTGGCACGCGTCATGATCTTGACGTTGGGGAGCTTCTTGAGTTCATTATGCATCGGAATGATGTATCCGGATCCGGTGCCGGCCTTGATTTCATAAGAACGAGGAACGGAGTGACCGGCTTCGAAGAGCATCTTGTTGGGGACGAATTCGCAGCCGCAGTCCACAACCATCTTGATGGTGTCATTGCAGCGGTCGGCGATCGTGCCGAGCAGGTTCGGGTAGTTAATACCCAGACCGTCTTTCAAGCAGTCGGCAATGAAGAGTTCCTTGCTGTCTTTGATGCCTTGGGCAGCCTGGACGGGGTTGACCGGGCAAGCGACGTTGCCGCCGCAGATTGCGGAGTTGCCGCCGACAGTCGGCATTTTTTCGAGGATCAGAACTTTCTTGCCTGCCTGGCCGGCTTTCAGTGCGCAGGCCATGCCGGCAAAACCGGAACCGATAATGACGACGTCATATTCGTCATCAAATTTAGCAACGGAAGAAGCAGGGACTCCGGCGTGTGCGGCAGCGGTGGAAGTAATGGCAGCAGCGGCTGCACCTGCAAGTTTAAGGAAGTCACGGCGATTGGTACTCATCTTATTTTCTCCGAAAGGATTTAAAGGAATTTTGTTTTGAAACCGTGGATCATTTGATCCGATGAGCACAGTCTAGGAAAGTTCAAAAAAGTCGAATATGTACTTTGGTACATGTACCTTGGTACAGATTGA
>OCPS01002973.1_pt1 | contig 10314 bp, 12 predicted proteins | sample 1538651 | NCBI WGS metagenome assembly OCPS01 (sample SAMN04571715, study PRJEB22368) | human gut metagenome | biome: human gut; material: stool | host: Homo sapiens | place: Luxembourg | collected 2012-09-21 | reverse complement strand
GGTAAGGCTCGACGGAATCAAAGCCCATGTAAGGAGAAAGCGTGACGCAGTCAGCTCCGAAACGTTCGAAGGCCTCCTTAGCATAATGCTTGGCAGTGGAGCCGATGTCGCCGCGCTTAGCATCAAGAATCACGGGAACTTCCGGATATTCGCCGTGAATGCGGGCAATCAGTTCTTTGAGCTGATCTTCCGCGCCGGAAGAAGCAAAGTAAGCAATCTGCGGTTTAAAGGCACAGACCAAATCTCCGGTCGATTTAACGATGTCCCAGCAGAAGTCCAGGATGGCATGCTTGTTGCTTTCAAACTGCTTCGGGAAACGTTTGGGATCGGGGTCTAAGCCGACGCAAAGTAATGACTGATTGACATCCCAGCAGTGCTGAAGCATATCGGTGAATTTCATAGCTTTCCTCCAAACGTTCGAATTGTGTTTGAGCACGGATTTTAGCAATCCGGCTGCTGAAAATAATGAAAACGTCCGTCGCTTGTTTAGCAGGCGGACGTTTTTCAATAACTCACACGAACTTAGAAGTGTTCCTACACCAGCGGAGTTCCGGTACCTTCCGTCTTAGCAGGTCTCTTGAGAAACAGATAGAGTACGAGCGGTAAGCAGATAAAGCCGGACATTCCGATGATGAACTTATAAGAGAAGTACGCAGTCATTGCGCCGCCGACAATCGGTCCCATCACGGCACCCAACTGCTGGGCTAGATAAGACAGTCCAAAGACACGTCCTTTGTCGTTGGCATTCGTGGAAACTGTCAGCACCGCGTTAATGGCCGGGAAAATGCCGGCAAAGGCTAAGCCGCCGACAAAGCGCCAAATCGTAAACCACTCAAGCGAGTTCGGAAACACCTGCACAATCCCGAACAGTCCGGCGCCGAGCAAAGACAAATAAAGTACGGGTCGATAGCCCCAGTTCTGACCTAAAATGCCCCAGCCCGGAGAGGCTAAGACGCCCGAAATACCCGTCACTGAAAACACAATGCCGGAAATCAAGACGATTCGCTCCATCGAACCCTGCAGCTCGGCCACGTAAAGCGGCATGATCGGCTGCTGCATTAAAATGGTCAGCTGCACCACGCCGGCGCAAATCAGCATGCGCTTAACTGCCGGAATCTTGCATAAAGAGAAGTCCCAAATCTTGACGGGTTTGGCATTCGGATCGGGCTTCCTCGGTTCCTCTTTAACAAAAAAGAGCAAAGCTAACGTGATCAGGAACAAAGCGGCGGCCGCGATAAAGAACGCCATACGCATACCGAATTGATCCGCCAGCAGGCCACCGAACAACGGCCCGAGCACGCCGCCCGCTGTCATACCGCCCTGCATAACGCCCAAGCAGAAACCGAGTTTGAGTTTCGGAGATTCTACAGAGATGATCGCAAGCAGCGCAGGCCACAGACCCGCGGATAAGCCTTGAATAAATCGAACGCCGAGCAGCTCCCAAGGATTCGTGACCAAGCCGCCTAAGAAGTAAGTGATCGCCAAGCAAAATCCGGCGCGCAGCGCCATAAGCTTGCGGCTCTTTTTATCAGCAAGCGCGCCCCAGATCGGTGCCATGATGCCGCTGACAAGGAATGTGATAGCGAAAATCGCACCCGACCACATATCCACGTCGGCTTTCACGACACCCAAATCCTGAATGAGATACATGGGCAGGAAGGGAATGAGCATCGTATAGCTCATGGACATTAAAACGGCGCATGTGGTCAGAAGACCGAGTATGAACTTCCATCGCATATCTACACTTCCTGTCCTTCTTATTCGTCTTCCTTTCGATTGTATGCCAAATATCTTTCATCAGAGAATGCGGTTAACCGCTAAAAAGCAGCCCCGTACGCCTCAATCTGCTTCCTCGAAACAATGACTTTCGCTTCTCGCGCATACGAAAAAACACCCGTCGGTGCGAGACCTCCGGGTGTTTAATTAACTTAACTCAGCGGATGATTACATCATGCCGGGCATTCCGCCCATTCCGCCGCCCATGCCCATCGGGGGCATTGCAGGTTTGTCTTCAGGCATGTCGGCAATCATGCATTCTGTTGTCAGGATCAAGCTGGCAACGGAGGCTGCATTCTGCAGAGCGGTGCGGGTAACCTTAGTCGGATCCAGAACACCCATCTCGATCATGTCGCCGTATTCACCGGTCTGAGCGTTGAAGCCGAAGTTGCCCTTACCGTTTGCGACACGGTCAACAACCACGCTGGGTTCGTCACCGGCGTTGCGGACGATCTGACGCATCGGTTCTTCCATAGCGCGGAGAACGATCTTGATACCGGCGTCCTGTTCGGGGTTGTCGCCCCTGATTTCCTTGATGGCCTGTTTTGCACGGATTAGAGCAACGCCGCCGCCGGCAACAACGCCTTCTTCAACAGCAGCACGTGTGGCATGCAGAGCATCTTCAACACGGGCTTTCTTTTCTTTCATTTCAACTTCAGTAGCAGCACCGACCTTGATCAGAGCAACACCGCCTGCCAGTTTGGCAACGCGTTCCTGAAGTTTTTCACGATCGTAGTCGCTGGAAGTTTCTTCCATCTGAGCACGGATCTGTTTAACACGAGCTTCGATCTGGTCTTCCTTGCCGGCGCCGTCAATGATCGTGGTGCTTTCCTTGTTGACTTCAACCTTCTTAGCAGAACCGAGTTCGGCAAGTGTGGCCTTTTCAAGGGTCAGACCGACGTCGCTGGAGATAACGGTACCGCCCGTCAGGATAGCGATATCTTCGAGCATGGCCTTACGGCGATCGCCGAAGCCCGGAGCCTTAACGGCAACAGTCTTCAGAACACCGCGGATGCTGTTGACAACCAATGTGGCCAGAGCTTCGCCTTCGATGTCTTCTGCAATGATGAGCAGAGGACGGCCGGACTTAGCAACCTGTTCAAGGATCGGGAGAAGATCGCGAATGTTGCTGATCTTTTTTTCAACCAAGAGGAGGTAGGGGTTCTCAAGGAGAGCTACCTGCTTGTCAGGGTTGTTGATGAAGTACGGAGAGAGGTAGCCGCGGTCAAACTGCATACCTTCAACAACTTCGAGTTCGTTGTGCAGGCTCTTGCCGTCTTCAACGGTGATAACGCCTTCCTTGCCGACTTTTTCCATGGCTTCGGCAATGATGTCGCCAATTTCATGATCGGAGTTAGCAGAAATAGCGCCAACCTGAGCAACTTCCTTGCTGGTAGTTGTCGGCTTGCTGAGGGAGCTTCGATGGCAGCGGCGACAGCCTTGTCGATGCCGCGCTTCAGATCCATCGGGCTCATACCGGCGGCAACATACTTCATGCCTTCGTCAACGATAGCCTGAGCCAAAACGGTAGCTGTCGTTGTACCGTCACCGGCGTTGTCGCTGGTCTTGGAAGCAACTTCTTTAACCATCTGAGCGCCCATGTTTTCAAACTTGTCTTTCAGTTCAACTTCTTTTGCAACAGAAACACCGTCTTTGGTGATTGTCGGACCGCCGAAAGCGCGTTCGAGAACAACGTTGCGGCCTTTCGGTCCGAGAGTTACCTTAACGGCATCGGCAAGAACGTTAACGCCGTTGACCATACGGGAACGAGCGTCATTGCCGAACAAAACCTGTTTTGCTGTCATTTACTTAATCTCCTATTTCTAAATTCTGTACTAGGCCGTCTTATTCGAGGACACCCATAATGTCTTCTTCACGCATTACGAGGTATTCGTCCCCGTCGACCTTAACGTTCTGGCCGGAATACTTGCCGAACAGAATGCGGTCGCCTACCTTAACATCCATAGGGATGAGCTTGCCTGCTTCGTCACGCTTGCCTGGACCGACAGCGAGGACAACACCCTGATCAGGTTTTTCACCGGCTGCTTCAGGGATATAAATACCGCTGGCTGTACGTGTTTCGGCGTCAACGCGTTTAACAATAACGCGGTCGTGCAAAGGACGAATCTTCATCTTTAAAACTCCTATTTGTGTTTATCAAAGCGCTAGGCTTTACCAATATTTCCTTATATGAGGCTATGCAGTCTTTTTTCAAGGCCGTTCTCAGATAGGTGTTTATACTAACAAACTCTGTAAACAAATGTGTTTCAAATGCGACGTTTTGTTAACAACATGTAATGTCGCGTAAAAATGGCACTTTTGCTCGAGTGTGTTTTGTGAGGATTGAAGTGGTTAAATTTAGCGTCGTCGCCCTGTCTTTTTTCATTTTTTTCTCCCCTGCCGGTCAGGCAGCCTCCAAAAAATCAGCACCCTCCCTTCCGGCGCCGATCCAAAAAGCGCTTAACTCCTGCAAAGTTCCTAAAGGCGATTTTTCGCTGTCTGTCATTCCGCTCTCCGACAAAGGCACTATGCTAAAGTTCAACAGCACTGCGCCTCGCGTACCGGCCTCGAGCGCCAAAGTCATTACTTCAGCCGCGGCGCTGCAGCTTTTGGGACCGGCCAAGGTTTGGACGACGCGTTTTATCTCAGCAGAAGAGCCGGATAGAAACGGCGTGCTCAGCGGAGATCTCTATTTAGTCGGGCACGGTGCGCCTTCCATGACCATTGAGCGCTTTTGGCTTTTGGTCGACAACCTTCGTGCTCGCGGTGTGAAAGAAATCAAGGGAAACATCATTGCGGATCGTTCTCACTTCGATGTAGCACCGCATGATCCCTTCGCTTTTGACGGAGAAGGCAACCGTCCCTACAACTTGGGACCGGATGCTCTGATGGTGAACTCCCGCTCTTTCTTCATCAAAATCCGCCCTGATAAAGAGGCCGGCGTCGCCTACCTTTATCCCGAACCCAGAATCGCAGGCGTGAAGCTCCCTGAAAGCATTCCTCTTAGCAAAGAAGGCTGCGGTGCATGGAGAAAACAAATCAATCCTGATTTCTCCAACCCGCTTAAACCTGCGTTCAAAGGAAAGTTCCCGCTGAAATGCGGTCCGAAGGACTACTTCTACACCAGCCTCTCCGCCGACCAGTATCTTCAGGTCGTCTTTGCCGATATGTGGAAAAAAGCCGGAGGCACCTGGAAGGGCAAAGTTGTTCAGGGCAAACTCCCTGAAGACTCTGACGACTACAAAGTGCTTGCTTCTTCCTACTCCGAGCCTTTGACAAAACTTGTCTACAACATGAATAAGTACAGCGACAACATCATCGCTCGTCAGCTCTTCCTCGCTTTAGCTAACACTCAGAAAGACGAACCCAAAAACTTAGAAGGAGCCCGTGCCGCCGTCTATGAATGGGCCGCCTCATTAAAGATTCCCGCCTCCTCACTCAAAATTGACAACGGCAGCGGACTTTCTCGCACCACCGCAGTCTCCACAGACGCCTTCGTGACAGTTCTGAAACACATGTGGAACTCCCCGCAAATGCCGGAATTCGTCTCTTCGCTTCCCATCTCCGGCGTTGACGGGACCATGAGAAAAAGACACGTCGCTCAAGGCAATGCCCACATCAAAACGGGCTATATCCAGAACGTCCGTTCGATCGCAGGGTATGTCCAGACGAAAAGCGGTGAACGTTATGCCGTCGCGGCCATTGTCAACGGTCCTTCCGCGATCAATTCCATACCCGTTATGGACGCCGTAATCTGCTGGGTTTACGGCAGATGATAGACTTTTCAGACATATAGATATCCTTAAAGGGAGGTAATTTCAGTATGGAAAACAAAATTGAAGCCGTAGTTCGTGAAAATGTTGACACTGCCCTCGAACAGGCTGACGAATTCCTGAAGCAGGCCTCCGCCGCTACCGGCGAAGAAGCTAAAGAGCTCCAGGCAAAAGCTAAAGAATGCCTGGCTCGTGCAAGCAGAAACATGAAGAGCTTCTATGACAAGACTTCTGAAGAAGGCAGAGAAATTGCCGGTGAAGTTAACGACTGCGTCCGCTCCAATCCTTGGCGCGCTGTCGGTATCGCAGCTGTCGGCGGCCTCCTGCTCGGTCTCCTGGTTGCTCGCAAGTAATTCTTCCCGAGGCTTTCGGAGATAGATATGTCAGATAGAAATAACGCCGATCCCGGACTCTTCACCATCCTTAATCAGGTGGTTGACGGTTTGGCGACGCGTCTTCAAATTGCTTCTATCGAGCTCTCCGTCGCCAAAAACAACGCGGCAAAGACAGCTGTTTACACTGTCCTTGCCGCCCTTTTCGGCCTCTTTGCGCTCGTTTTTATATCGGTCGCACTTCTTGTTATTTTCTGGGAAGATCACCGCGTTTTCGTCTCCTGCTGTATCGCCGGCGCCTATCTGCTCCTGTTCCTTTTCTTCTTAGGCAAAGTCCGCAACCTTGCAGCCAACATGCCTTATGCGTTTGAGGAATCTCGTCAGATTTTGGCAGCCGACGTCGCCGCTTTCCGCGCATCCTGCAATAAGAAAGCAGGTGTCGCCAACCAGCACCCGGTCGATCCTACCAAAGAGGAGAACAACAATGCAGGCAAATGAAGACGTTGCTCGCAAGCTTGCACAACTGACCGTCAAGGCAGGTGAACAAAGAGCTCAGATTCAAGACGAGCTGACCTATATGCGCAATAAACCCGCATCCGCTGTCAAAAACATCGGAGTCGACGCGGTTAAAACCATGCAGGCCTTAGGTTTAACTAATCCGAAAGTTGCCATTCCTTTGGCTCGCACGGTGTTCATTCCTGCCGCGGTGGCAATTGCAAGATTAGTTCTTAAAAACGGCAGCCCCAGACGCTACCTCGGCGCGGCGCTGATCGCCGCAAGCTCATTCGGTATCTTCAAAGGTATTGAATATGATGAGAAGCACCCGATTGTGAGAAAGGATTCCACAAACTCTTCGCCTAAGTAACCTTCTCACCGCATACGAAAAGACCGCCGAAACAGCGGTCTTTTGCTTTATGTGCTTTCGATCGGGCCGGCTCATGGTCGGCCCGAGAATACTTAGCCTTCTTTTTTCTTATCATCGTCCGCAGACGGCAGCTTGGTAATGAGAATACGATCCAGGCGGCGTCCGTCCATGACCATCACTCGGAATTCCCAGCCGTCCCATTTGACTCGGTCTCCGGTACGGGGCAGGCGCTCCAGAAGGAAGATCACCATGCCGGCAACGGTCGTGTAGCGGTCCTTGTCTTCATCCGGTACCTCATCGATATCCAGCAAGTCTTTGAGTTCAGGAATCGGCAGCAAGCCGTCGACTTCGTAGCAGTTTTCGCCCTTCTGAATAATCTGAGCATCTTCAGGCGCATCCGGCTTAAATTCGCCGGCGATGGCTTCCAGCACGTCGTGCGGCGTTACCAAACCTAAGATTGCACCGTATTCGTCGACGACCATCGCCAGTGCCGCATCGCTCTTTCTAAAGGTTTCTAAGAGTTCCATACCGGAAATGGATTCAGGAACATAAAGAACCGGTTCGTAGTTCACCTTAAAGTTGGGTTTACCGTCATTGACCATCTGCTTTAAAAGCAGACGTGTCGTGACCACACCGCGAATGTCATCCAGGCCGCCGTAGCAAACCGGCAGACGAGAATGCTGGGAGTTGAGGACTTTCTCCATATTGACTTCGCGCGTATCTTCTAAGTCCAGATACTGGACCTCGGAGCGCGGAACCATCAGAGAGGCAACGGCACGGTCATCCAAACGGAAAACGTTTTTGACCATCGTGTGTTCCTGAGCGTCGATGACGCCGGCTTCACCGCCTTCATCAATCACAGAGTGGATTTCTTCTTCCGTAATCTTCTGGTTGTCCTGCTTAATGCCGAGCACTTTGATCAGCATCTCGGTAGAGAAAGAAAGCAGTTTCACGAAAGGCATAGCCAAAATAGCCAGCCAGTGAATCGGTTTGGCAACCATACGGGAAATCGTATCCGCGCCCATCTGACCGATACGTTTCGGAACCAGTTCACCGATCACGATAGAGAAGTACGTGATCAAAATAACGACTACAGCCATCGAGGCACCGCGTGCCGTGGCAGCCGGAATGTGAATGGTATCGACGAGGAAATTAGAAAGCGGATCAACCAATGCAGACTCACCGACAATACCGGAAAGAATACCGATGGAAGTAATGCCGACCTGAATCGTAGAAAGCGCTCTCGTCGGATTCTCAGAAAGAGATAAAGCAAGTTCCGCACCGCTTGCGCCCTGATCCGCCAGCATCTGCAGCTTGCTGCGGCGAGCGGTCACGATGGAAATCTCGCTCATGGCAAAGAAACCATTGAGGAGAATCAGCAGAATTAAACAGAGAATATCAAGCCAGATACTCATGATGGCTGCCTTTCGTCGAGCATTTCAACTAAACCTTGGATAGCAACGGCAACAGTCTGCTCGCGTACGCTCTGACGGTCGCCTTTGAATTCATAACGGCCGACTTCAGCCATTTCGTCTTTGCGCTTCCAGCCGATAAAGACGGTTCCAACCGGTCTTCCGGGCATTGCGCCGTCCGGGCCGGCGATACCGCTGACCGCAACAGCCATCGTTGCGTTGGAGTGACGAATTGCACCTTCAAGCATCTGCGATACCGTCTGAGTGCTCACTGCCGAGAAGCGATCAAGAATAGACTGCGGAACATCCAGCATTTCATGCTTGGCTTGATTGGTATAAGTTACAAAACCTCTTTCAAACCACTCGCTGGCGCCCGGGATAGACGTCAGAGCGGCGCTGATCATGCCGCCGGTGAGAGACTCGGCGGTAACCACGATCTGTCCTGTGCCGACAATGCGGCGGCTGAGTTCTTTGACTTTATCTTCTATTTCTTTATTCATCGCAAAATCCACATAGGTGAAGCGGCTCCGTAGAACCCTGCCACCCAGGCCATCGAATTAATAACCAGGATGGCGTAAACAGCCGCAAATATATCGTCAAGCATGACAGTAAAGCCGTTCTGACGGCCCCTATCCAGCACCGATGCGGGCGGAAGCTTAACGATGTCAAAAAAACGAAAAGCGATCACGGAGGAGAGCTGCCACCAGAAACCCAAAGGCGTCAGAAGCAGAATCACCCATACCGCGACAACTTCATCGACCACGATGGAACCGTGATCGACTTTATTTAAATAAGCCGTACTTTTGCCCACCGAGACGCACCCGAGGACAAATAAAACCAATGCTAGAGCCCAGATGAAGGAACGTCCGAGCCACATGTCTAAAAGCCAAAACACGCCCCAAGCCGCAAAAGAACCCCAGGTCCCCGGCGCCGGCGTAATGCAGCCGGATCCGAAAAATGTTGAGATCCACAGCCAAGGATGCTTAAGCACCGTCTGAAACGAAGGCGGCGTCGTTTTATATGACTTCATGAGCCAACTTCTCCGAAATGATTAAAGGAGGCAGCGCAATTGACATCCGAGCCCTTTTCATCAATAACCTGAAGAGGCTCTCCCGCAGAGAGCACTTCTCCGATACGAGACACGCGCGTGTCAGCCCGTTCGGCGATCCGCAGAATTTCGTCCCGACGGTCGGCAGGTGCGGTAAACAGCAGTTCGTAGTCATCTCCGCCCGACAATACGCAGCGCTGCTGAACGGCTTCAGGAAGCTGCTTCATCGCGTCAGACTCCGGAAAAGCCGGCCAAAACAGCCGCGCGGACACGCCGGAGCGCTCCAAAATATGCTTCAGATCTCCGATAAGTCCGTCGGAAATATCGCAGCAGGCCGTCGCCGTATTCAGCAGTCCGCGTCCGAGCGCAACACGCGGCTCGGGCAGATCCATGCGGGAACGGAAATATCCGAGGAGCGGTTCGGCAAACGTCCAGTATCCGAAAATCTGACCCAGCGCCGCAAACGCGTCTCCCGGCGTTCCGGAAACCCAGATGTCCTCACCGACTCGGGCACCGGCCCTCGTCAGTCCTTTGCCGGCAGGCAGCTCGCCCATGGCGGTAATAGAGATTGCGGTGTAGGGAGATTGTCCGGGCTTGGCAAAAGACTTAACCGTGTCTCCGCCTCGAAGCGGACAGTTAAAGCGCCGAGCTTCTTCCAGAAGACCTCTGGAAAAACCTTCCAGCCAGTTCTCGTCAATGCGGGGCAGAGATATAGAAAGGAAAAACGCTTTCGGCTCGGAGCCGGCAGCAGCGAGATCGGATAAGTTAACGGCAAGCGCTTTTCGGCCTACCGTGTAAGGAGAAGCATTTTCTAAAAAATGCGATCCGAGCGCCATCATATCGGCCGTCACGGCCAAACGCATCGGTCCGACATCAAGAAACGCACAGTCGTCCCCTGCGCCTTGTGAAGGCCACGCAGACGGATAAAAAGAGCGATCCGTAAAAAAACGGGATATGACTCCGAATTCGTCAAGCGGATTCGGAGTCTTCGTACAGGCAGGGTGCTCAGGCATTTTTGCCTTTTACAACCTCGTAGGGACGAAGTTCGGGAACCATCTTGTCCAAAACTCCGTTGACATATTTAAAGCCGTCGGAACCGCCGAAGCTC
>OCPS01002964.1_pt1 | contig 10347 bp, 6 predicted proteins | sample 1538651 | NCBI WGS metagenome assembly OCPS01 (sample SAMN04571715, study PRJEB22368) | human gut metagenome | biome: human gut; material: stool | host: Homo sapiens | place: Luxembourg | collected 2012-09-21 | reverse complement strand
CAGGTGACAAGGATGCGATCGCAGCCCGTATTTCTCAGATCCGCAGCCAGATTGAGGTCGCTACCAGCGATTTCGACCGTGAGAAGCTGCAGGAGCGTCTGGCAAAGCTGGCTGGCGGCGTAGCCGTCATCAAGGTCGGTGCTGCCACCGAAGTTGAGATGAAGGACAAGAAGCTGCGCATTGAGGATGCTTTGAACGCAACCAAGGCTGCTGTTCAGGAAGGCGTTGTTGCCGGCGGCGGTACTGCTCCCATCAATGCGATTCCCGCTGTGCGTGAGCTGTGCGACACGCTGGAAGGCGACGAGCGCACCGGTGCCAAGATCGTCCTGAAGGCTCTGGAAGCTCCTCTGCGCCAGATCGCTAAGAATGCCGGTCTGGAAGGCAGTGTCATCATCGACAAGATTATTTCTGCCAATAAGCCCAACTACGGCTTCGATGCGCAGAATGAGGTCTTTGTGGACGATATGATCGCTGCTGGCATCGTTGACCCCACCAAGGTCACTCGTTCCGCTCTGGAAAATGCAGCATCTGTTGCAGAAATGGTCCTGACCACCGAGAGCTTGGTTGCAGATCTGCCGGAACCTCCGGCACCCGCAGCACCTGCCGGTGATATGGGCGGCATGGGCGGCATGTACTAATAACTGCCTAAAAACCGCATGAATCCTTGATTTTTGGAGCGCGCAAAAGCGGATTTACGCCAAACTTACGCCACTTACGCCAAAAATCAAAGCGCACTATAGGGTAACAAAATCGGCACTCGCTGAAAAGCGGGTGCCGATTTTTTGTCTAGGGGATTTGAAGACTCATGAAACCCACTGATGGATTCTGCGAGCGGCAGACTGTCAGCGGCTTTATTGTTGACGAAAAACAAAGGTAGGGATACAATAATAAAAAAGAACGTAAAACCGGAAGGGAGCGTGCCGCTGTGGAAAACCAGAGAGACTTCTGTACAGAATGCCGCAGAGAAACGAGCTACACCTTGAAGAAAATCAAAATCAACCGGACCATCCGGGAAAAGGAGTATACTTTTGAAATCACGGCGGCTTTCTGCAACGAATGCGGCGGCGAAATGGGCTAAAGAAGCATACTGCAACAATGATATAAAAGTAGTTTCTTTTCGTGTGAGGTAGAATCAATGAATGCTGACTATGTTGAAAATATCATTCGAAATATTGATAAGCAATCTTATAAATGTATCTTAGTTGATGGCGCTTGGGGAATTGGTAAGTCTTACATGGTAAGAAAAGCACTGGAGGATATGAAGGACAGAACATGCTTTATCTCACTTTTTGGAATGGATGACGTTCGAAAAATATACCACGAAGCATTTTTTCAGTTGGCATTGCGTACTTCTCATGGAGGGAAAATCGCAAGCGGGGCAAAAGGATTTGCCAAAGCGGCCGGTAATTTTTGCGCAGAGGTTGCAAACTTGAATGGTGCACTTGCACAAGCGATATCTGAAAGAGAACTATTTGCGGTTACAGCAAGCAATTTTAAAAAGAACAGAATTATCGTCATTGACGATTTGGAACGCCGAAAGGCTGGATTGGATTTAGAGGAACTCTTTGGAGTGATTGAGGAACTAAAGCAGTCCAACTATATTAAGGTTATTCTTATTGCCAATTCAAATGAAATTCATGAAAATGAAAGAACTACGTTCAATAAGTATAAAGAAAAAACTATTGATCGTATCTTTGAGGTAACGGAACACTCGGCATCGATTAAGTGGGGGGTGTATGGAATAGATGGAGAATTTATTGATGCCTTTTTGATGCATCACAAAGCAAAGAATTTGAGAACATTGCAAAAGGCTCAAAATTTTTATAATGATGTGAAACAGTATTGCCTGAAAATAGAAAACGAACAATTTATGAACGAAGTAAAGATGCTCTGCTTTGCTGTTGTTGTAGAAGATGTAGATAAGTTATACTATAAAAACGATTCAACAGAGAAAGAGAATACTAATAGTAGATACCGGAAAGATGGCCATATCTTGAGCGATAATTTAAATGTCCGCCTTGCAAACTATGGATATCTTCAATCTAGTGGCGCATTATTGGATGATATCTACAACTACTTTAAAAGCTCTAAGATGCTTAGTGAAGAAACACTTCAAAAACATTATCAAAAATTTAAGGAAGCCGGTAATAAAGCAAATTATTACAAAACTGATGAGGAGATAGAGACTTACATTCAAAGTTGGAAAGCAAAATTACATGAAGCATCAAATAGTGTAGAATTGACGCAGTTGGCAGGGGAATATGATTATTGGTTTCAAGTGTTGGAAAAAGATGATGACGAACTTATTGAATATTACCAAGAGCTTTTAAAAAATATGTTTTTGAGTGAGAATAGAAGCGATAAAAGAAGTCCATTGGACTATTATAATAGCAATGAATTCCATGGCGCAACAAAAAAAGTTCGTGATATATATGAAGAAGTACTTAAACAAACGAAAAAAGAAATTATAAGAACATATATCGAGAAACTTGGTGGTATCCTAGACGAAGAAATTGCATATGAGTATTCGTACTGGCTTAAAGAATGGTATACAGGAACGCTAGAGATGCATCGCTATATTGATGAAGAAATTGATCCCTTGTATCAAAGAAATTCGTTCCCTGTTGATAATATGTCAAAAACCAAAAAAATGGTCTGTTATAATGTTATGACCTTGTTATATCTACATGATAAAGAAAAACTTGAAAAATGCTATAATAGTTTGAAATCTGACTTTAGTAAAATGGGAATAAAACGAACAGAGGACATTTTGAAAGAAATTCGAGAAGACAACTAGTTTATATACAAAACAGCCGCCCAGCGACCTTACGGTCTCGCTGGGCGGCTTATTTTTTGCGTTTCCAGAGCAAATATTCTTCGTAGCGGTGCATCTCGTTCTGTTCTTCTTCGGTCAGGCGCTGGCGCTGCTTGCGAGCCTCGTCTGAGGGGTCGATGTCGGTCAGACCCAGCAGGTAGTCGGCAGAGGTGCCATAGTACCTGCAAATGGCAATCAACATCTCGTGGTTTGGGGAACTCTTTTCATGCTCCCAACTGCGGATGGTAGAGGTTGCAACATTAAGGGCTTTGGCGAGTTCTTCCTGCGTTTGGTTATTCCAATCTCGCAGGTCGGCTAATCGTGCTCCAATCATCTTTTTCCCGCCTTTCTTTGCCATAAGTATAGGTGTTTCATATCACTTTTGGTAAAAAACGCCGAGAATCTTGTTAATTTTCCTCGAAAGTGATAAGATACTTGTTAGTATAGGTTGAAAGTGCTAAGAATATTATCACTTCCGCCGCAACGCTAAGGCAAAGCGAGGGAATCCCCGTTGGAACAACTGATCGACTTTCACGCACCGGAAGTGCAGGCGGTGCTGGATACGCTACTAAAAGATAAATCCACCGGTAAAAACATCATCTGGGCCACCGACCCACCGGATGAACTGCAAACGGTAATGTACGAACCTGTCACGGACAAATCGCAAATCACCGCACAGCAGCTCGGGCTGACCCACTACGAGGTGGTGCTGCCCCGGATGATGAAGCAGACCGACACCCAGCAGCAGCGCACCCGCAAAAAAGGCGAGGTGTTCAGCCCCGCATGGGTCTGCAACAAGATGAACAACGCACTGGACGCCGACTGGTTCCGTGGGCTGGGGGCAGAGGAGAGCGCCGGGCAGTTCACGGTGGAGCTGCCCCAAGGCTGGCAGACGGTGGAAACGCCGGTGCAGTTTCCGGTTTGCGAGGGCAGGACCCCGGCATGGGTGCAGTATGTGCAGAGCCGCCGCTTGGAGGTGACCTGCGGCGAAGCCCCCTTTCTGGCGTCCCGGTACGATGCCGCCACCGGCGAGATGATCCCGGTAGCCCGGCGCATTGGCATTCTGGACCGCAAGCTGCGTGTGGTAAGCGAGAACACTGCCACAGAGGACGAGTGGCTCAAGTTTGCCACCCATGCGGTGCAGTCCACCTACGGCTACGAGTATCAGGGCGATAATCTTTTGTTGGCGCGGGTCAACCTGCTGCTGACCTATGCAGAGCATCTGCAAGCTCGCTGGCAGCGCAAACCCACAAAAGAAGAATTACAGCCTATCGCCACCATCATCAGCTGGAACCTGTGGCAGATGGATGGCTTGCACCTGTCTGTGCCCGGTGGCAAGCCTCAGCCGGAGACAGAACAGCTTGACCTCTTTTCCATGTTCGGGGCGGCAGAGCCGCAGCCGCCCACGGTATCCTGTAAAGTGAAAAACTGGCGCAAGGGCAGCCATGGAACCGCCCAGAACTTTGAAACCATTCAGGAAGGGAGTACCAGCATGAAGTTTGATTATGTCATCGGAAACCCGCCGTATCAGGATGAAACCCTTGGCGATAACAAGGGTTTTGCACCCCCAGTATATAACAAATTTCTGGATGCGTCTTATGAAATTGCAGATAAGGTGGAAATGATTCACCCTGCACGGTTTTTGTTCAATGCTGGCTCTACGCCGAAGGCATGGAATGAGAAGATGCTAAATGATTCGCACTTGACAGTCTTGCATTATGAATCTGACAGTTCAAAAATCTTTGCAAACACAGATATTAAGGGCGGTGTTGTAATTACATACCGCGATAAAGTGAAGAATTACGGTGCGATTGAGCATTTTATTGTGTTCGATGAACTAAGAAGTATTGCTCGTAAAATTGGAAAAACAGACTATGTACCGTTAAGCAAGGTGATTTATGCAGCAGAATCGTATCGTTTCACAGAAACGATGCACAAAGAGAACTCAAGCGTGGAGTCTCTGCTAAGTAAAGGTCATAAATACGACTTCAAGTCGAATGTTTTAAGTAAACTCGATAATATTGTGTTCTTCTCTGAAATGCCGAAGGACGGAAGTTCTTATATAAAGATTTTGGGTCTGGACGGAAGCAAGCGCACAGAGAAATGGATTAGAAAAGATTACGTTCGTGTCCCTGAAAATTTTGGGAGTTATAAGGTTTTTATCTCCAAAGCAAACGGTAGTGGTGCTTTTGGCGAAACTCTCTCAGCACCGATAATTGCTGAACCGGGCATAGGACATACGCAGACATTTATGTCTATTGGAAAATGCGAAAGTGAACAAGAAGCTATCGCAATAACAAAGTATGTAAAAACAAAATTTGCAAGGGCAATGCTTGGGGTACTAAAAATTACGCAGGACTGTCCGGCACCAAAATGGAAATACGTTCCCCTTCAAGACTTTACCGCCCATTCCGACATTGATTGGAGCAAGTCGGTGGCGGAAATTGACCGGCAGCTTTACCACAAATATGACCTGACCGCAGACGAGATCGAATTTATCGAGACCCATGTAAAGGAGATGGCATAATGGCTGGCATAACCCTGCGCACTGCCCGGCAGGTGGTGCCCATGATCTACGCCTATACCACCCCGGAAATTGCCCGGCACAACGGCTGGACGAAGATCGGCTACACCGAGCAATCGGTGGACAAACGCCTGAAACAGCAGACCCACACCGCCGATGTGCTGTTCCACGAGGAGTGGCGGGGCAATGCCGTCTACGATGACGGCAGCGGCGAGGTGTTCACTGACCACGATTTCCACGCCTACCTCCGCAAGCTGAACGTGGAGAACGACCGCAAAAACGAGTGGTTCCATCTGGATGGGCAGCAGTCCCGGCGGTATTTTCAGGATTTCCGCATGAACCGGGGCCGGGTGCAGCTGGATGCCGCCATCGCCTACACCCTGCGGGAAGAACAGGCAAGGGCTGTCCACGACACCAAAATCTATTACCAGAGCCACCCCGGCGGAGAATACCTCTGGAACGCCAAGCCCCGCTTTGGCAAAACGCTTTCTGTCTACGATTTCTGCAAGCAGGTCGATGCAAAGACGGTGCTCATCGTCACCAACCGTCCTGCTATCGCCAATAGCTGGTACAGCGACTATGTGCGCTTTCTGGGCAGGGAGTCCGGCTATCTGTTTGTCAGCCATGTGGATGCCCTTGCAGGGCAGCCCCATGTGCTGGACGAGCAGGGCTATCTGGATGCCGCTGCGCAGGGCGAGAAACTGTATAAGCGCATTGAGTTCGTCAGCTTGCAGGACATGAAAGGCTCCAAGTATTTCGGCGGCGAGTACGAGAAGCTGCGCCACCTGACCGAGCTGAACTGGGATGTGCTGGTCATCGACGAAGCCCACGAGGGCGTGGACACCTACAAGACCGACCTTGCCTTTGACCGCATCCGCCGCCGCTTCACGCTGCACCTGTCCGGCACGCCCTTCAAGGCACTGGCGAACGACAAGTTTGCTGGGGATGCCATCTTCAACTGGACCTACGCCGACGAGCAGGCCGCCAAGCGGAACTGGCAGGGCGCACCGGGGCAGCAGAACCCCTATGCAAACCTCCCCATGCTCAACCTCTACACCTACCAGATGTCCGAGATCATCCGGGACGAAATTCAGCAGGGCGTGGAGATCGATGGCGAAACGCAGGAATTTGCCTTTGACCTGAACGAGTTCTTCAAGGTGAAGTCGGGCGGCAGCTTTGGGCACGAGGCCGAGGTGGACCGCTTTCTGGATGCCATGACTACCCAGAACAAATTTCCGTTTTCCACCCCGGAACTGCGTGCCGAACTGAAGCACACCTTCTGGCTGCTGAACCGGGTGGACAGCGCCAGAGCGCTGGCGAAAAAGCTGCAGGCGCACCCGGTGTTCCGGGACTATGAGGTGATCCTTGCCGCCGGTGACGGCAAGCTGGACGACACGGACGAGAACCAGAAGAGTTTTGACCGGGTAAAAGCCGCCATCGCCCACCACGAAAAGACCATCACCCTGTCGGTGGGGCAGCTGACCACCGGTGTCACCATCCCGGAGTGGTCGGCGGTACTGATGCTCTCCAACCTGAAAAGCCCGGCGCTGTATATGCAGGCAGCGTTCCGTGCCCAGAACCCCTGCCTTTTCCACGAAAACGGCACCTTCCGCCGCAAAGAGAACGCCTATGTGTTCGATTTTGACCCTGCCCGCACTCTGCTGATCTACGAGCAGTTCGCCAACGACCTTTCACAGAACACCGCCAGCGGCAAGGGCGACACCGAGGAGCGCAAGGCGCACATCCAGAATCTGCTCAACTTCTTCCCGGTCATCGGCGAGGACGAGGAAGGGGAGATGATCCCGCTGGATGCGGAGAAAGTCCTCAGCATTCCCCGGAAGATCAAGTCCAAGGAAGTGGTGCGGATGGGTTTCCAGAGCAATTTTTTGTTCCAGAACATTTCCAACGTGTTCAGTGCCCCGCAGGAGGTGCTGGACATTCTGCAAAACTTCCAGCCCATCAGCGAAGCCAAGGCAAAGCCCATCCAGATCACCCTGGAGACCGGCGCAGACCTCTCCCTGAACGACAAGGGCGAGGTGGATTTGGACGAGGGCTACGTCATCGGCAAGGCAGCGGATGTGTTCGGGGAAAAAATTTACGAGAGCACCCCGGCGCTGGACACCGCCCTACAAGACCTGACAGATGCTCCGACTCCTGCCAAAGAAGAGCATCTGGAACCCCTGAAAAAGAGCATCACCAAGGAGATCATCACCCCCATGGTGGAGCAGGCAAAGCAGGAGTATGGGCGGGACCTGAAGCTGTCCGACCAGAAGCGGTTTGAGAGCACCGCCAAAGCCAAGATGGACGTGGCGGTGAACAAGGTGGTGGACAACTACCGCATCGACCAGAGCCAGCTGGAGACCCAGCGCACCCAGCAGCTGCAAAACTGCACCACCGCCCAGCAGCGCCAGCAGGTGAACCGGGAGTTTGACGCCAAGCAGCAGCAGAGCACCGCCGCCCTGATGGAGACCCTGCAATCCACCATCCAGCAGACGGCGCAGGAAATGCAGCAGACCATCGTGCGCACCGTGGAGACCAACCAGAAGGAGCAGGAGAAAAAGGGCTACGAGGACACCGTCCGTGACCATCTCCGGGGCTTTTCCCGCACCATCCCGTCCTTCCTCATGGCCTACGGCGACGAGACCGTGACACTGGCAAACTTTGACCAGATCATCCCGGACAAGGTCTTTCAGGAGGTCACCAGCATCACGCTGGAGCAGTTCCGCTTTTTGCGGGACGGCGGACCGTACATCAACCAAGCCACCGGACAGGAGGAGCACTTTGCAGGCCACCTGTTCGATCCGGTGGTGTTTGACGATTCGGTGAAGGAATTTCTGAACCTGAAGGTCAAGCTGGCGGATTACTTTGACGAGAGCCGCACCGAGGATATCTTCGACTATATTCCACCCCAGAAAACCAACCAGATCTTTACCCCCAAGTGGGTGGTGAAAAAGATGGTGGACTTGTTGGAACAGGAAAATCCCGGCTGCTTCGATGACCCCGGAAAAACCTTCCTGGACCCCTACATGAAGTCCGGCCTGTACATTACGGAAATCGTCAAGCGCCTTTACCGCAGCGAGAAGATGCGGCAAGCCTTCCCGGACGATAACGCCCGGCTGGAACATATCTTTGCCAAGCAGGTCTATGGGCTTGCTCCTACCGAGATCATCTACCGCATTGCCATTGGCTACATTCTGGGTTTTGCGAAGAATCACGGCATCACCGCCCACCATATCCGTCAGGCGGATACGCTGGAATTTGCCAAGGCGGGCACCATGGAAAGGGCACTGGATAAGATCTTCAGAGATTGACCAATAGAATACGGCATAAAACCAAAGGCGGCTGTCTGCATGGGTGCAGATGGCCGCCTTTTTTGTGCTATACGATTACGAAAACGGACGAATTTGTCAGTTCTCGTTACATCGGAGCCGGACGAGCTGTCCGTTCAGGACAGCTTGTCCGGAGCAAGAGTGCAGAGGTGCGGGTCGCCAATGGCGACCTCAAAAGGCCGCAGGTATTTTGAAGCACCGACCGAGCCGACAGGCGAGACCAGCTCTTTGAAGAGAGTCAAGGGGGAACGCCTTGCCCAGTGATATGATGCTGTGCGTCATATCCTACTGGGTATTATCTGGCGCAAAATGGCGGCAGATCCAGCAGCTCCGCTGCTGCGCACTCTCCCGGCAAGCTGTTGAAATGAAAGAAGCCTCCGCTAAACCTTATACCAAAATCAGGAAAAAGTAACCAAAACAGGTTCACTTAGGGAGCCAATAATAGGCCTACGAGGCCCACGAATTTAGTGATTTCAGGTGCTATAATAATTGCAGAGATGCAGCATCTTAGTGATTTTCTGCAAAGAAAAGAATAACGATGCAACAAGAAATGGGAACGATGCTTCCTACTTTCACTGAAAATTAGGAACTCATAGTTCCTGTTCGACTATGAGTTTCTCTGTTATACTTTTCTTGCAGAGCAGAAGCAAACTCTTCTAAGCAGAAAGCGACAAACGCCATGATCTCCCACTGAGGGAAGGAGCGGTAGGCCACTTTCTTTGCAGTATAACAAACACATAAATCCTTTTCCGAAAGGATTACCTCTCGATTCCGAGAGAAGATTTCAAGACACGGTCTTGAAATGCGAGACCCGTTGCTTAGAAGAATTGTATCACTCCTGTGATTTGATCGCACGAGTGGCCGTACACAAAAAATACAGGAAAAGAGGGATGTCTATCTGAAATTAACACGACACAACGGACGAGCCGGAGCCCACGGCACTTACAACCCCAAGCACAATGACCGCAGTTTCAACCTTGCCAACAGTGAGCACATCGACCCGGAACGAGCCAAGGGCAACATCTACTGGGACTGCTTTCACGGCTTCCGCTCGGCTCTCGCTCCACCCGACCCAGATGATCTGGCGGCGACCTTCTCGGATGTGGAACGGCAATTCTATGAGAGCCGCTATTCCAACTTTGTGGAAAGCCAGAACGGGCGCAACGCCAAGATCCGGCACACGGAACGCAACCGCTCCATTCCCGACCTGCTGTCCAGCCGCAAGACCTGCCCGGAAGAGACTATTTACCAACTGGGAACGCTAGATGAACACGCTTCGGCGGAGGATCTGCTGAACATCGTCACCGAGTTCATCGAGGCGTTCAAAGCCAAGTATGGCGACCACGTTCATGTACTGGACTGGGCATTGCATCTGGATGAGAGCACACCTCACATCCACGAACGTCATGTATTCGACTGCGAGAACAAATATGGCGAGATGGCACCCCAGCAGGAAAAGGCATTGGAAGCATTGGGCTTCGACCTGCCTGACCCGAATAAACCTCTCAGCCGCCGCAACAACCGCAAGATCGCCTTTGATGCCGCCTGCCGGAAAATGCTGTTCGAGATTGCAAAACGGCACGGGCTGGAACTGGAGGAGGAAGCGGAGTACGGCAACCGCAAGTATCTGGAAAAGCAGGACTTCATCCTTGCCAAGCAGAAGGAGCAGCTTGCCGCCC
>OCPS01002955.1_pt1 | contig 10372 bp, 9 predicted proteins | sample 1538651 | NCBI WGS metagenome assembly OCPS01 (sample SAMN04571715, study PRJEB22368) | human gut metagenome | biome: human gut; material: stool | host: Homo sapiens | place: Luxembourg | collected 2012-09-21 | reverse complement strand
TTCGTAAATTCATAATATTCTTGTTAGTAATACGTTTAATAAGTGGATATTAAAAGCCGGCTTACTTGGATGGGCGGCTGTGGCAGTTCGGTTCATCATTCACCATTTATTGTTTTTATCTCTGTTCCTTCGCGAAGCAATCCTACACCTTCTGCCACAATTACGTCGCCGGGCTGCAAACCGCTCTCCACAATGTACTCCTGCCCGCCGTTCACACGTGTCACCTGTACCGGAGTGGATTGCGCTTTTCCGTCCACAACCTTATATGCAAATACTTTATCCTGTACCTCAAATGTGGCGGCTTGCGGAATGACCAATGCACCCGCTTTTTCTGTCGGTACAATCACATTGCCCGCGCCGCCGCTGTGCAACAATCCTTCCCGGTTGGGAAATACTGCCCGCAGGCTGACTGTTCCGGTGTTCCGGTCTATCACTCCGCTGATTGTCTCGATTCGTCCTTGTTGCGGATAGTCCGATCGGTCATTCAGTTGGAGGCCGATTTCCGGCATTTGTTTCAGTGCTTCTTCCTTCGATCCGTAGCGTCGGATCAGTCCTAAGAGTTGGTTTTCCGTCATCGAGAAGTAGACGTACATGTCCGAGTTGTCCGAAACGGTAGTCAGCGGTTCAGGCAGACTGGCACTCACCAACGTTCCTACCCGATAGGGCAGTGTTCCCACCACTCCGTCCGCCGGACTTTTTACCAATGTGTACGATAAGTTGTTCCGGGCGTTCACCTCCTGAGCCTTCATCTGTGCCAATTGCGCTTGTGCTGCCAAAAGAGAGTTTTTGGCCGTACTCAGGTCGAAGGCCGAAACCACATTCTGCTTATATAATTCCTGTTTGCTGTCATACGTCAGTTGTGCTGTAGCCAGTGAGGCTTTGGCTGCTTCCACGTTTGCCAATGCTGTCTGCAGGGCAGCTTCGTAAGGCACTTGGTCGATGATGAACAACGACTGTCCCCGTTTTACCCGTTCTCCTTCGCTGACACACACCTGTGTCAGTGTACCGCTCACTTGCGGATAGATTTCGATGTCTTGGCGTCCGCGTATTGTTGCCGAGTACGTACTCGATAGCGTCCGGTCGGTAGGCGCAAGGGTTATTACTTTGTATCCCGATTCTACAGTTGCCTGCGGTGCTTGCTTGCATCCGGTGGCGGCCAAACAGCAGGCGAATAATATAGCCTGCTTTACTTTACTAACCTTTTCAATCATAATTCCTATTTAATTTTGTCGTGGCAAAGGTAGAGCGTTTTCACTGTCGACTGCTTTTCATACCCGCCCCAGTATTGTTCATTATCGGAACAGTATGCGGGCTAATTCACTAAAAAGACCTATTTTTGTAGGCAAAATAAAGAACATGATATGGAAAAAAGAAACCCGCTTACCCTCACGCTCGACCAGCCGTTTGTGGCAGGGACCGATGATTTTTCTCCCTTTTACAACCGTTTGCATAAACTCAATTGTGCCATTATCCTTTATTGCCGTGCCGGCCGTGGTACAATGGCCATCGATCTGAAGAAATACGAGATAACGGTAAATACCCAGGTTGTACTCCTTCCGGGTGCTGTTATCAGCCTTGATGAGAAGAGCGATGATTTTCGGGTCTCCTTTTTCGCTTCACATATTGAAATGTTTCGTGAGGCTTGTATCCGTTTTGAACCCTCCTTTTTTCATTTTATAAAAGAGAAGCCCTGTTATACACTTCCTTCCGAATTTACCGCCCCCATTAACGGTCTCCTGCATGCTACGTCTGCTATTTATGCCGATACCGATCATCGTTTCCGCAACCAGATAGCGCGCAATCACCTGCAAAGTTTCCTGCTTGATGTATACGACAAAGTACACCGCCTTTTCACCCATAAAGAGATTGAGGGCGGCAGTCGTCCGAACGAACTTTTTCATAAGTTCGTTGCTCTGGTGCACGAATATTGCTGTTCGCAACGGGATGTCGTTTTCTATGCAGGCAAACTCTGTATTTCTACTAAGTACCTGACGAGCATCTGTCGTTCGCTGACAGGTCATTCGGCCAAAAAAGTGATTGATGATTTTACGGCACTTGAAATAAAGGTACTCCTCCAATCGACCGATCTCAGTATTCAGGAGATAGCAGACAGGCTGAATTTTCCCGACCAGTCGTATCTGGGTAGGTATTTTAAGCGACACGAAGGGGTTTCGCCGATGGAGTACAGGGCGGAATTGGCAGGATAAGGTTTCTGTCAGGTCAAGCTGGCATTATGTGTACCATATCTCGTTAAACACGGGTCTTTTCAGAGACTCTTTCGATGTTGTTTTCCAAGCATGCGGAGTGGTTTCCCCACATCCTTTTTCCACGAATGACTGCTCTAACAGAGTCGATTCCAAGATAACCTTCCGGTCCGGTGCGCTGTTGATAATAACTTCGGAATGGTTGAAGTTGAGTTTCTGTGAAGCTTTCATTCCTGGGAATGCTTTCATTTCTTGTGACATAGGCGGTTGTTTTTTGTATGTTGATGTATAACACCGGAGGTATGAAAGTGTTTGCCAAGTAGTGTTGTTTCCTGTTAATTTAAAAGAAATATTCCGGATTCAGATTAAATTTATAAGAAAAGCCTAACGTAGGCCGATTTGTGTTACCTTTGCGGGAGAACTAAAATAAATCGGGCCATGTTCGTATTAATATTGACTTATAAAGCACCTATCGAAAAGGTGATCGAATTGCTGGAAGCACACTGTTGCTATCTGGATAAGTATTATGCTGCCGGAATCTTTCTTGCTTCCGGGCCGCAGGTGCCCCGGACGGGGGGAGTTATTCTTTGCCGTGCTCAGAGCCGTGCAGAAGTAGAAAAGATAATCGGTGAGGACCCTTTTAATGCTGTGGCAGACTATCGGGTGATAGAGTTTGAACCGAATAAGTCGGTAGAAGGATTCAAGGAACTTTTAAAAATAGGTTGATATGAAGATTGTGTTCAATAATATCCGTAGTTGAATGGACAGACATCAGGAGGATGTGATATTGTAAGAAGGTGGTTTACATGGCGTGCTTTCAGGGAGTGAGTCTCCTCTTTATTGCCCTGATGTGATTAAAAATAAGCTTTTGAGAGGATTATTGAAAAAATCTCCCTTCCCCAGTCACATAATTAAAAAGAAAGATGTAATTTTGCATGCCAAAAAATAACTTATCTTATGGCAGTTTACGTAGAAGAAGTTTCAAGAACTTTCGGTGAATATCTACTTATTCCCGGTCTTACCACCAAACAGTGTGTACCCTCCAATGTCTCTTTGCGCACCCCGCTGGTGAAACATGCGGCAGGCACACAAGCAGCAATCGAATTGAACATCCCTTTCGTTTCGGCAATCATGCAATCGGTTTCCGGTCCCGAGGACTCTCGTTTATCTTCGGTTCGCAACCCATCGCCAGTCAGGCGGAAATGGTGCGGAAAGTGAAGAAATTTAAAGCCGGTTTTGTGACCAGTGATTCGAATCTGACGCCGGAACATACGTTGGAAGACGTACTCCGCCTGTTGCGCCAGACCGGTCACTCTACTATCGGAATAACGGATGACGGTTCGCCAAACGGACATCTTCTGGGATTGGTAACCAGCCGTGACTATCGTATCTCCAGAGACCCGCTGGATAAAAAGATCAAAGACTTCATGACTCCTTTTGAGAAGCTGATTGTGGGTGAAGTGGGATTGACACTGAGCGAGGCCAACCAGATTATCTGGGATCATAAACTCAATACACTTCCTATTATCGACAAAGAAGGACGTCTGGCTTACTTTGTTTTCCGCAAGGACTACGACAGCCACAAGGAGAATCCGAACGAGGTGTCGAGTCCCGACAAGAAATTGTTGGTAGGTGCCGGTATCAATACCCGTGACTATCAGGAGCGTGTCCCTGCCTTGGTAGAAGCCGGAGTAGATGTGCTCTGTATCGATTCTTCGGATGGTTATTCAGAATGGCAGTATGAGACCCTGCAATGGATCAAACAACAATATGGAGATAAAGTGCTGGTAGGTGCCGGCAATGTGGTAGATAAAGAAGGTTTCCTCTATCTGGCAGAGGCTGGTGCCGACTTTGTGAAGGTGGGTATCGGAGGTGGATCTATCTGTATCACCCGTGAGCAGAAAGGTATCGGACGCGGACAGGCGACTGCCCTGCAAGATGTGGCTCGTGCCCGCGACGAATATCAGGCACGGACAGGTATTTATGTACCTATTTGTAGTGATGGCGGATTGGTGCACGACTATCACATGGTGCTCGCCCTTGCCATGGGAGCCGATTTCCTGATGATGGGTCGTTATTTCGCACGTTTTGACGAATCGCCTACCAAGAAGCTCTGCATCAAGAACAACTACGTGAAAGAGTATTGGGGCGAAGGTTCAAATCGTGCCCAGAACTGGCAACGTTACGATATGGGTGGAACTGAATCGCTTAAGTTTGAAGAAGGTGTAGACAGTTACGTGCCTTATGCCGGCAAGATGAAAGACAACCTGGCGGCCACTCTGAGTAAGATCAAGGCTACGATGTGCAGTTGCGGTGCTGTTACCATTCCCGATTTGCAACAAAATGCCAAGATCACGCTGGTTTCATCCACAAGTATCGTAGAGGGTGGTGCACACGATGTGATCCTGAAAGAAAAAGGATAATGACGGTCATTCCGTTTCTCGCAATAGCGAGTTAAGAATACGGATATACAGATAAATGTAGAACAGGCGGACTGATGTGGATTCCAGGTGGGGTACATACCCTCCGGAGGTCCGTTTCAGTCCGCCTGTTCCGTATCAGATGTTCGCTGAACGCAAAATGTCGGTTGTTTTATTTCTCAACGATTGTTCCCGGAAGACAAAAATATTATCTTTTCGGATAAACAAACCTACTCAAAAGAATGAAACCTGTTTTGCATGCCTGAGTACAGTAAAAAAATACGGGAGAAGTCATGCTGCGTTGTTCTATAGCCGCTTGTGACTTTTCCCGTGTGTTTCTTCCAAATATTTTATAAATAATTTTCTGCAGGAAAAGCGTTTATCCCTACAGCAGGAAGTTAGTATACGCTTGCCCCTTTAATTACGATTTTCTCCAGTAGTTCTTGCATCTTTCCGATTACCGGTTCGGCTTCCAGCCCGTATTCGGCCGCCATCGTCCTCATCTGTGGGAACGTGGCCCATACGCTTCCGTTCTTGTCCTCCCAAACGGAGATCTTCAGCGGCAGTTCGATCGAGATACTCGGGTTGTCCTGCATCAGTTTTGTGCCAACTTTCGGTGAACCGAAAACGATGACCTGGTTGGGGCGGAGTTGTAATCCCACTTCTTCGGCGTTTTTCCCGTGATCGAACTTGGCAAAGACGGGAACGCCCATCGTGTGGAGGGTCTGCTCGATGCGCGTCATGGTTTCGGGCACGCTGAACTGGCTTTCATAAGTGTAGAGCAGGTTGTCGTTGGCTCCCGTACCCATCTTATCACTGTCGAAAGCGGCTGCGATACGGCGTCCCAGATTTGTCAGGTCTACCCCCTCTTTATTGGCCAGTAGGGTAACGCACACTAGTTCCGAGGCGTCCGTAAATCGACTCAGGAAAGCCGAATGGCCCGATACGTTGCCTTTGATGTCCATCAGGCCGTTGTGGTTATAGAACTGCCATCCTGCCATGGCAGGTACTACCTTGCCGTTGGCCAGCCGGGTTGGCTTGTACACCATGTCACGGTTTTCGGGCTTTTCGATCAATGCACTTCCCGCCAGTCCGATGTCCCAGTGGCTCACATTCTCGGCTGATGCCCAGATGTCGGAGAATCCTTTCAGTGCCGTCGGGCTGACAGCCGGTGCGGCGACAAGGCGACCCTCTTTTTCCACATATCCGGTAGTCGTTTCCGAGGGATTGATGTAGTCTTTATTTTTTTTGAATGTCTGATGCACGTTGCCGGTGAGGGTCACGTCCTCCTGTTTTACTTTCGCCAGGTCTTCGCCGAAAAATGTCTGTTTCAGTCCCAGGTAGTCGATCTGATACTTTTTCACAAAGTCGTGATATGGCATCTTGCCGGTCTTTTCGATGATAGAAGTCAGTAGCAGAAAGTTTGTGGCGCTCTGTTTCACGTCTGTCCCCGGTTCGAAGGCGAGCGGAATGGCGGCTACCGTTTCGATCAGTTGTTCCGGGCGATAATCGGCCGATACATCGAATCCCTTTTCATTACGATAGTCCGCAATGCCCGAACTGTGTTGCATCAACTGAAGGATACTGATCGGTTTCCAGTTTTCGGGTATATCTTTCAGGTACTTGCCGATCGAGTCGTTCAGGTCTAGTTTTCCTTTTTCGTAGAGCTGCATCACTGCCACGGCTGCATATCCTTGTGAGATGGGACCGATGGGCCAAAGAGTCTTGGCAGCGGCAAGGTTTCCTTTTTCAAGGTCCGTCACTCCGTAGCCTGCTACACGCGGAATATAAGGTGCCTGTACGATGGCAAGTGTCATGCCCGGTATTCCCTGTTCTTCCATAAAATCGTAAATCATTTGGTCGATGGCTTTGCCTTGGTAGGCAACATGTACGTTTCCTCTGCCGGCTTGCGGTAGTTGGTTCTCATACTTCTTCATAATGGTTCCTCCGTTCTGTGCCGATATCGTTGCCGATGTCAGCAGTGCGACTAAAATTAATAAATTCTTCTTTTAGTTGTCTCAATCTGATGTTGCAAAGATAGGCGGCTTTTAATTCACGGGAAATAGCGATATCACATATTGAATAGGCAATTATTCCCGAATACAAAAAAGAACTCTCGGGAGTTACTGTCTAATGGTTTATAACATAAGTGTTTTATATATAAATAGGTGTTCCTGCTCCGGCTTCCTTCCTATACCGGTCCCTTTCCGGGATGAAAATAGATGCTTTTGTGTAATCGGGAAGAATTGCCAAATTATCCGGTTGAATGGCCATTTCCCGTACCGTACCGAATACCGACCTTTGCAAAGTCGAAAAAAACGGAGGCTGCCCGATACGGCAGCACCCGGGTTGAAAATGAATATAAACATCTAAAAACAGAAAAAGATTATGGAAGGTATCAATACCCCGTTCGTTATTGACGAACATACAGCGATTGTAATGACAGACCCACAAAACGATTTCCTGAGTGAGAACGGTTTAGGTTGGGGAGCTTTTGGAGAGAATATACAGAAGAACGGTACGGTAGAGAACCTCCGCCGCATCTTTGAGGTAGCGGCAGCGAAAGGTATGCTGGTATTCATCTCTCCACACTATTATTACAAACACGATCACCAATGGCTTTTTGAGGGGCCTATCGAGAAACTGATGCATGACACGGGTATGTTTGAGCGCCGGGGACAACTGACCGGTGAGGGATTTGAAGGTTCGGGTGCCGACTGGCTGGATCTCTACAAGCCTTATATCAACGAAGGCACGAATATCATCGTTACAGCTCCGCACAAACTTTACGGTCCGGAAAACAATGATCTGATTCTGCAACTCCGTAAGCGCGGGGTCAATAAAGTAGTGGTGTGCGGCATGTCCGGCAATCTCTGTGCAGAATCCCATTTGCGCGAGTTGCAGGAACGGGGATTTGAGGCAGCGGTGGTGTTTGATGCTACGGCTTCTGCCAAGCTTCCGGGGATGGATGCCGATACGGCAGCGTTTATCAACTTCACGTTGTTGGCGGAAAAGGTGTATACAACGGATGAATTTGTAAACGAGATGCGGCAGCGATAAGTGAAAGCGTTTTTTTAAAGTAGTCAGGTTAAAAAAAGAGAGAGGAGGTGTTGAAACTGGTATTCACCCTCCTCTCTCTTATGATTACTCCATCCGCCAGCTGTTTAAAGCGGCATGTTTCCGTGCTTCTTGGGCGGATTGGTCTGCATCTTGTTCTCTGTCATCTCCAATGCCTGTATCAGGCGTTTGCGGGTCTGCTTCGGCAGGATGATTTCGTCAATGAATCCCAGTTCGGCAGCCTGATAGGGGGTGGCAAACTTCTCTTTGTAGGCATTCAGCTCTTGGGCTTTCGTCTCTGCGTCTGCCTTGCGGAACAGAATGTTCACCGCACCTTCGGCACCCATTACAGCGATCTCTGCACTCGGATAGGCAAAGTTCACGTCTGCTCCCGTCTGTTTGGAGTTCATTACGATGTAAGCACCGCCGTAAGCCTTCCGGGTGATTACGGTCAACTTGGGTACTGTTGCTTCAGCAAAAGCATACACAATTTTGGCTCCGTGGCGGATGATGCCGTTGTTCTCTTGGGTGTACCCCGGCAGGAAACCCGGTACGTCTTCGAATGTAATCAGCGGAATGTTGAAGCAGTCGCAGAAGCGGATGAAGCGGCTTGCTTTATCGCTGGCGTCGATGTCGAGCACTCCGGCCAGATAAGCCGGTTGGTTAGCTACGATGCCTACCGAGCGTCCGCCCATGCGTGCAAAACCGATAATAATGTTCTTGGCAAAGTTCTGCATCACCTCAAAGAAATAGCCTCCATCGACTACTCTTTCGATGATCTCCTTCATGTCATACGGTACGTTGGGGTCGGCAGGGACAATGCTGTTCAGTGAGGCGTCTTCACGGTTGACGTCGTCGGTGCAATTCTGCTTGCGTGCCTCGTCCATGTTGTTTTGCGGGAGGAATGAGAGGAGCTCGCGGATCGACATCAACAGCTCTTCTTCGGTGTTGGCCATGAAGTGTGTCACACCGCTCTTGCTGCTGTGTGTCATGGCGCCGCCCAGCTCTTCTTTGCTGACTTCTTCGTGGATCACCGTTTTCACGACGTCCGGCCCGGTAACGAACATGTGGCTTTTCTCTTTCACCATAAAGATGAAATCCGTCAGTGCGGGAGAGTAGCAGGCTCCTCCGGCACAAGGACCCAGAATGGCCGAGATCTGGGGAATCACTCCGCTTGCCATCGTATTCTGGTAGAAGATGTCAGCGTAACCCGACAAGCTTTCGATTCCCTCCTGGATACGTGCACCGCCCGAATCGTTCAGTGCAATGATCGGGGCACCGTTCTTTAAAGCCAGTTGCTGCACCTTGACTATCTTCTTGGCATTCGATGCCGATAGCGAACCGCCGTAAACGGTGAAGTCATAGGCATAGACAAATACTTGCCGTCCGTCGATCTTTCCGTAACCCGACACGACGCCGTCTCCCGGAATCTTGTTCCGGTCCATGCCGTAGTTGGTGCAACGGTGCACCATCAGCTTGTCCAGCTCTACAAATGTACCCTTATCCAGCAACATGTCGATGCGTTCGCGGGCGGTCATTTTTCCGCTTTCGTGCTGTATATCAATCTTGGCTGCGCCTCCACCCAGAGAAGCGATGCGATCACGTTCGGCGAACGTGGCATAAGCTTTATTTATATCTTCCATTGTTATTCTTGCTTTAATTTTATTCTAACGTTATCAGCGTCTGCTCTCCGGCAATGTTATCGCCCTCCTGCACCAAAATCTCTTTAATCCGGCAGTCCGAAGTCACCTTGTAGTTGCTCTGCATCTTCATGGCTTCGATGACGATGACCGTTTCTCCGGCCTTCATCTCTTGTCCCACACTGACGGGGATTTTCACCACCTTGCCCGGCATGGGCGAAGTGATACGGTCGTTCTGCTCCTCTTCACCTTTCTTGCGCATGCGCAGGTATTTCGCCTGGCTGTCTATAATCTCGACATTGAAGCTGCTGTAGTGTGTATTCACTTTGTAGCTCTTTCCGTTCTCTTTGCGAATCAGTTGGGCGTTGGAGCTGCGTCCGTCCATCAGGATGTTGCAATTCCCGTTCTCTGCCATGACAACGTCCGCTTCGAACGTTTTTCCGTCGATGGTGAGAACCACTTTGTTGTCTTCCTTGCTGACCAATTCTATTTCGGCCACGCGATTTCCTATATGTATTTCCATACTTTTATATTCTTAATACCCCTTTGTGCAATCCAAATTCTTTCCACTTGCTGATCGGGCGGTTATCCGCTGCCAGTCCGCTGTTGTTTTCTTCCAGGTTCATCAGGTAGTCCATGTAGGCGGCAATCAGCGCAATGTTTTCCGCACGCTCGCTGGTGCGCGTGATGCATTGCTGAAGCACTTCACCGTTTTTGGCGATGAAGCCTGTGTCATAGTGTCCTTCCACAAAGTCGGGTGTATCCATGATGGCGCGCAGGTAACTGATGTTGTTCTTTACGCCCGTCAACTTATATTCGTGAAGCACGCGGCGCATCCGTTCGATGGCATATTCCCGTGTGGTGGCCCACACGATCAGTTTGCCGATCATCGGATCGTAATAAATCGGAATCTCGTATCCTTCGTATACATAGCTGTCGATGCGTACTCCGATACCGTTGGGTTCTGTGATTTGCTTGATGACACCCGGGCTGGGCATGAAGTTCATTTCCGTATCTTCCGCACAGATGCGGCATTCGATGGCGTGTCCCC
>OCPS01002938.1_pt1 | contig 10453 bp, 10 predicted proteins | sample 1538651 | NCBI WGS metagenome assembly OCPS01 (sample SAMN04571715, study PRJEB22368) | human gut metagenome | biome: human gut; material: stool | host: Homo sapiens | place: Luxembourg | collected 2012-09-21 | reverse complement strand
AAACATCCTCAATACAACTCTCACAACCAACAAATGCAAAATTTAAACAGGCTCTTATTATCAAGCCATTGACAGCTCGATACTGTTTTCTTCCGCCATACGACGCATATTCAAGATCGCATAACGCATACGTCCCAAAGCCGTATTGATGCTTACACCTGTAATATCGGCAATTTCTTTAAAACTGAGATCTTGATAGTAACGCATTTCCAATACTTCGCGTTGGCTGTCGGGAAGGTGCTTCACCAACTTTTTCACATCAGACAATACCTGACGGCGTACGATGTTATCTTCGATCGTGCCGTCGCAAAGTTTGATATTATTGAATAGATCCACTTCCACTTCATCATTTGAAACCGTATTTTCACTGCGTTCCTGACGGAAGTTATCGATAATCAGGTTATGAGCAATGCGGGTAATCCATGCTTTAAACTTACCGTTTTCGGTATAACGGCCTTGTTTAATGGTCATAATCACCTTGACAAAAGTCTCCTGAAAGATATCTTCTGTGAGATCTTTGTTATGGACTATAAAGTAAATGTAGGAGTGTATGCTACTTTTGTAACGATTCAACAATACATCGAAAGCAGCATTATTACCTTCTGCATAAAGAACGACCAGCTCTTCGTCAGTCATCATTCTTAAAGTCTTCATTACTTCTATATTTTTAGTTTTTTCTTGAGTAATGTTTATGCTATAGGCAACGATATTTAAAATTGTTAGACAATAATATTATTTATATTTACAAAGGCAAAAGAACAAAAAGTATTTTAAATAGGCAAACATTTCCTTTATTTTTACATAAAAAAGCCCCCTGACCGTACGTTTTATGTACGAACAGGGGGCTTTTAAGAACAAACTATGATTTTTAGAACTTATAGCCTAATGTAAGAGCAACCTTTGTCGTGTTTGTCTTCAATGTTGCGGGAATGGATTCTACCAGAACATTTCCATCACCATCATAAATATTAGAGAAAGGATAAACATCTTCCTTTTGCATCCGATAGACACAAGCCAAATCTGCATAGAAATTAGGTGTAAAACGATATCCCAAGCCAACTGTAATATATCCCACATTACGATCAACCGTATATGCAGTATTCGTACCAGTAGTGGATATTTCGTTCAATGCCATAACACCATCACCTTTCTCATCATACAACAATGTGCTTTTTGCCGGACTGTGCTGCCAAGCCCCACCGGCACGTATGGCAAATTGAGGCGTAATCTTCACTTCCGTACCCATCTTCAACAAACCGCCCAAACCAAAATCTTCTTTGATATAGTCATTATCCACAGTTCCTTGCCACCCTTCAACTTCTCCAGCCCAGCCGGATAGATGCATTGCCTTATATCTTGTCAATTCATAATCGACACTAATCAGCGCCGTTTGTCCGATAATTGCAGCAGCACTAAAAATCCAACGATCAGAAGTACGCAGCCGATATTCAGTAAAAGCTCCGTCCGGAGTAGAAGTAAACGAGTTCAAATTCGGAGTCTCAGCTTTTGGATCATTTGCAAAAAAACCTTCGATATAAGCGCCAGCCTCTGCCCTATAATAGTTTTTCATCTTATACCATGTGGGAGAATTATAGGCAACCCCTAATCGTAAAAAGTCGGAAGGTCTTGCAATTACTCCTAAATTAAAAGAACATCCCGTACCATCCACAGATGAATAATTATCCAAAAACAAGTTATCACTGTTAGCGGCATTGTTATTGGCAAAGCCAAAATTCTCATCATAAACAGAACTCAAATGATAATTCAAATCCGTCACAGAAACAGTCGCACCGATAAACACAGCATTGGAAATATTGGTTGCCAAAGAAAAATCATATTTATCCACTGCTCCGCTTTCATTCACATACATATCAGCTTGCTGTACCTCCCAGTTCTGCCATGTTCCATCTACACCTGTTCCAAAAGAACTATGAAAACCTCCTTTTTGAGAAGGATTTGCAGATCCAATTATATAGGTATCATATCCCATAACGGAAAGCCAATCCTGATTCATATAAGGATCATGTGAATCTGAAATAAGAAGATCATTTCCTGTTACTCCAGCACGATTAGTTAAAGTTGCAATATAGTCCGACAAAGAAAATCCACCAGGACCGCGTCCCATACGGTAACGACGATTAAAATTTTTCACCCGGTTATAGGCAAAACCCACATTCCATCCAATCAACCCTTCATCGTTTCCAGTCGGGAAATATCCTACATAAGCGATATTATCGAAATTGAACTTTGTCCGGTTTTCATCCATCTTAGTTCCCGACCATTCTGTATTTGTCTTCATCGAAGACAAACTCAATGTTGTAACAATCTCTGAGCTACGATAAATACCTAACCCTGCCGGATTTCCCCCCATAGCAGAAATATCACCACCTAATGCACCAAAAGCTCCTCCCATTCCTAAATATCGAGCAGTACCGCTCAAATCATATTGAGAAAACTTATAAGCATCCATTTCCCCTTGTGCAAATACAGCACCACCACTTAACAAAAAGGCAGATGCCAATATACAAATCGCTTTTTTCATCACTTCTACTATTTTCTTATACCTTATAATTAAGTGAGGACACGCCAATCACATGTCCTCAATATAAATTATTCATACTTGTATTATCTCGAACGACCACCGCTTGAACGTCCACCGAACGACCGCCTCCACTATAACCACCGCCACTCGAACGGCTGCCACCTCCCGAATAAGTACTGATACTTGAACGGTTGCCACTACTTCTTGAAGGCGTATAAGTACTCCTCATCTGCGAACCACTATCATAGGAACGAGTGCTGATATTGCTCCTGCTTGTTCCTGTGTATTGGCGGTTGCTCGAACGTATCGAATTTGTTCCAATGCTGTTTTCACGTGATATCCTTGTGCGGCTTGAAGACGCGTTAATATCCGTACGACTACGCCCGGTCACCTGATTTCTATTCGTAACCGCCCTTCGGCTACTTCTGTTCGAATTTACGCCTGTACCAGAAGACGAACGAAGAGAAGATGCAGAAGAACGAGTTCCACTATTTCGCAAGGAAGACGAAGAGCGACTGCCACTACTTCGCAAAGAAGATGCAGAACGAGTCCCGCTTGAAGCCATCGAACTCCGCGAACCAGAAGAACGATAACCAGAACTTCTACCGCCGGAACCTGTTGTTCTCAACCCTGCAGAATAATGTCTATACGGTGAAGCATAGTAATGATGATGATGGTGATGATGTCCCCAGTAGCCACCACCCCAATAACCGGGTCCCCAATAACTCGGACCCCAACCCCAAGACGGGCCCCAGTAGCCGGCATAGAAACCACCCCAACCCCAGCCGAAACCGAAGGACGGACCGTAGCCCCAATAGCGGGCCGGGCTGTAAATCCAGGGATCATACCAACCGCCGTACCAGCCACCATACCATCCGCTGTACCACGGATCATAGTAACCGCCCCAGCCATTGCCGATGTTCACATTGACACTTACGTTGGTACTGCCGTTGGAATAATCCGTATCGTAGCCATAAGCATAATATCCGTCACTCAGATACAGATCGACTTGGTCTGCTCCGGCAATCGTAATCTTGCTCGGCGAATGGTAACGGATGATACGCTCGGTATATTCCGTATCCGAACGACGTTCCTTTTTAGAATCGGAAGCGACAGTTTTTTCATTATCCATATCGTCGTTATATTCGGCCAAGATTTCACCGTCTGAATCTTCATCATACGGCTCCTCCACGTCAACCGAAGTATAGCGACGGTTATATTCATCTACATCTCGTTCTTCATCAGACACAGCACTTTTTCTTTTGCTGGTACTGTATGTAGACGTCATCGTAGTACGTTCAGCATCCTCTTTAGGCTGTATGACCTTCTCTTCTGTTTTTTCTTTTTTATCTTTTTTGCTGGAAGAGAAATACACATCATCAAAGAACTCCTCCTGGGCTGCGGCACTGAAGCCTACCAGAAGCATCACCATCAAAGATGTTAATTTCATGGGTTTCATATTCGTTTCTCCTCTACTTTATAATATTTCTATTCTTTAGACTAAATACAAGGGGGTAGGTTTAATACCCCTTCTGTCTCACTAATAAAAACCATCCATTTTATTCACAAATATAGCTGTTTCCAAATAGTTTCCAAGCATTTATATATACTTTAACCATCCGGACAGCTTCATCGTCCAATAATCTCCATTATAGATAAGATGCTTTGGAAAAAAGAAACGCTGCACAACATACAGAAATGACCGTGTATCAAAAATGTCAAGACCACCCCATGTAAATAGGATTATATAAGACATGCATTTTGAAACAACATTTGCGGGTAATATATTTTTTCACCTTTCTACCCGCCAGGCAAAATACAGACTCTACTTACTAAATGATAAACGTGTAAAAAACAAATGTTATTTCACAGAGGCGCGTATCCGGCTAAGCGACTGCGGGGTAATTTGCAGGAATAAAGCAATATGCTTCAACGGGACCCGTTGGAAAAGGTCCGGGCGCGTACGCAACAAGGTCTCGTATTGCTCACGGACATCACTCCAACTGTCTCAATTTTCGGTTCCGCTTATATAACGCGACAACATATCTCGCATCCGCCCGATCGCTTTCTGTAACTGTACATCGACCGTATTGACGCTTATGCCCAAGTCTTTCGCTACCTCGGCATAAGACTGCTTTTCTTCACGTACACGGATAAATATTTCACGACATCGCTCCGGCAGGCGATCGAGGGCCTTGACATAGTGGGCGAAAAGTTCCTCACTGACCAAGATGTCTTCCGGCGATTCACCGGAGATGGACACACCGTCAAAAGCATCCGCCGTCATGTCTTTCCGGCGTTGTTCCTTTTCGAGATAGTTCAGAGAGGCATTTTTTATCGTGATAAAGAAATAATCTTCCAAATTGGCTATATGGTGCAAAGACTCGCGACGTTCCCATATTTTCAGGAATACATCGAGGACGACCTCCTGTGCCCACTCTTCCGTATGCAGATAGTAGTAGGCTATACGAAAGAAACGGTCGAAGCAAAGATTATAAAAGCTACGCAGAGCAGTCTGGGAATTCTCCTCTTCGATCCGCCTTAAATATTTCCTTATCTCCTGCTCTGTCATCGTCTCATCTTAGTATAACCTGCGCAAAAATAGTCAAATTTTCAAACTATGTCCATCATAATAAAAAAATCCAGGGACGAAGCATAGGGTATTTGCCGGCTGAACCATCTTAGTAATACAAGCACGAGTATTTACTTATTAAACTATATGAGATATGAAAGCGATGCATAAACAACTATGGGGATACTTGCTCATTACACTGTCGCTGGCGGGATTCACGCCTTTACAGGCACAAACGGATTCGGCTGACGAAGGGGGTTACATCACGGTCAGTGGTATCGTAAAAGACAAAAAGAGCAAAAAGAGCCTGGAATATGTCAATATTTCTATTCCGGGCAGTACGACCGGCACGGTCACGAACGCCGACGGTGAGTTTTCTTTCAAGGTAAAGGATTCCATCCATGCCAAAGAAGTGGAGATTTCGCACCTCGGATATTTCAACAGTAAAATAGAACTCAACGGCAAGGATGTGGAAGAACAGACCGTGTGGCTGACCCCCTACACGAATATGCTCGACGAAGTTATCATCCATGCCCGCGATCCTCGTTACTTGGTGGAAGAAGCAATCAAAAAGATTCCGGCCAACTACAGTTCGAAGCATAGCCTCCTAACCGGATTCTATCGTGAAACGGCCCAGAAAGGGCGCCGGTATATCAACATCTCGGAAGCGGTGATCGATATCTACAAGACTCCTTATGACGAGGGAGTAGACCGCGATCGCGTACAGATATTCAAAGGGCGCAAGCTGCTCAGCCAGAAAGCAAGCGACACATTGGCCGTCAAACTGCTGGGAGGCCCGAACCTATCCGTCTATGTGGACGTGGTGAAGAATCCGGATGTACTGCTCGACCTGGAAAGCCTGCCTTACTATAAATTCCGGATGGAAGAATCGACAACGATCAACGCCACAATACGTTATCAATTTCGAGCCGCAAGCCATATTACCGTATGCGCTTTATTATGGAAAACTATACATCGACAAGGAACGGCTCTCTTTCACGCGGGCCGAATTCTTTCTCGACATGAACGACCGCAACAAGGCCACGCAGGCGATCCTCCGGAAAAAGCCGTTCGGGTTACGGTTCAAACCGGTCGAAGTCTCGTTCCTGGTCAACTATAAGGAACGCAATGGGCTGACTTATCTGAGTTACATCCGTAACGGCGTCCGCTTCAAATGCGACTGGAAACGCAAATTGTTCTCAACCAATTACACCATCCTTTCGGAGATGGTCGTAACGGATGGCAAGGAAAGCGGCATAAACACTATTCCCTACAAGATGGCATTCAGATCCAACCAGTCCTTATCGGACAAGGTTTCCAATTTTGCCGATGAAGGTTTCTGGGGTTCCTACAATATCATCGAGCCGACAGAATCATTGGAACACGCTGTCAACAAACTGAAGAAGCAACATAGGTAATGTGCCAATTTGCCAATGAGCAGATTAATGTATAAATTAGCAACATTTCTCAATTGGCACATTGAATAATTATTAAACATGAAAGACCTGCTTACACTTACAAAGATCAAAAATGGAGACGTCAAAGCTTTTGAACAAGTATTCCGTCTGTATTATATGCCTCTTTGTATGTTTGCAGCCAGCATAACCGGAAGAATGGATATTGCGGAAGAGATCGTACAAGAATTATTCTATGTGTTTTGGAAGGAAAGGGAACGGTTACAATTGTTTCATACGATAAAAAGCTATTTGTATGGGGCCGTGCGTAACCAATCCCTCCAGTACTGGGAACACCAGGATGTACGCAACCGTTATCGGGATGCCATCCTCTCCCACCCGGATAAAGACGACACACCGGACGACCCACAGGAGCAGATCGAATACAAGGAACTGGAAGCTCTGGTAAACCGGACACTCGAAAAGCTTCCCGAACGTCGTCTCCGCATATTCCGGATGCATCGTTTCGAAGGAAAGAAATATGCGGAAATCGCATCCAACCTCTCCCTTTCAGTCAAAACAGTCGAGGCCGAAATGACGAAAGCACTCCGAACACTACGAGACGAATTAGAGATTTACATGAAATATGATTGAAACAGAAAGAAATAAAAGAAAAACAGACCGGGCCTGGAATACGTTGTACCAACGTCTGGATGAAGAAGGTTTGCTTTCGGGCAGACCGGCTTCGCCATTCAGAAGCCCTGCATGGAAAAGAGGAGTAGCCGCTGCTGCCGTCGCCCTTCTTTGCCTGCTTATCTCTGTCACCTACCTGAACAGGTCTGGGCAGGATACCGATCCGAACCTGCTCACCCGTCAGAACAGTGAGACGGCAACGACATTGGTAACCACCCTTGAGGATGGTTCCGTGGTCTACCTGGCAGGAAATACTTCATTGAAGTTTCCTGAACATTTCTCATCCGACCGACGGGAAGTGAGCTTGCAAGGGAATGCCCTGTTCGATGTAGCCGGCAACCACAAGCGGCCGTTCATAATTGAAACCGAAGATACACGTATCGAAGTGTTAGGGACGGCCTTCAATGTGAAAAGTAACGATAGCTCTCCTTTCGAACTGTCTGTACAGCGAGGGGAAGTAAAAGTGACGTTGAAGAAGGACGGACAGGACATCCATGTAAAAGCCGGAGAAACCGTCACGCTCCTCTCCCGGAGACTACAATTGAGCATGACGCCCGATCCGGCACTATTCGACCGTTATACCAAACGAATCAGGTTCAAAGACGAAAAATTAGGCAATATCCTGCGGGTGATCAATCTGCAAAATCCGGATATCCGGTTGGAAACGACACCAGAGCTATGGAACCGGACGCTTACCGTCACCTTCTCCAATGATACACCCGAAGCGATGGCTGAACTGATCTGCCTTGCCCTCGATTTGAAGAAAACACGACAGGACAACATGATCCTTTTATTCAATTGACAATTAAATGTTATTTATATAGTGAAGCTAATGATTCAGATTTTTCGCCTTCTCTGTCTGTGCTTTTGGATGCTTTTGCTTCCGACAGGCCTGTTATGCGCAGAGGGAGGCGATGATGTTTTGGCCCGCATGATTCACTTATCCAAAGAAAAAAATACCGTCTACCGCCTGCTTGACAAAGTATCGGAACAAACCGGCTTTCTCTTTATCTATGACAGCAAGCTGATCGATAATGAAAAAACGGTACGCATCCCGAAAGGAGACTACACCATCCGGCAGGCAATTTACCTGATCACAGGAAACAAAGAACTGAGCTTGCGTGTGATAGGCGATCACATCCTGATCTCCGGGCCGCAACCTGCCAGGCAAACAGCCATTCCCGAGACCATTCCTCCGAAAGAGGCAGACAACTATTTTATTGTCAAAGGAATCCTACAAGACCAACAGACGAATGAACCGATCAAGGCGGGCACTATAGGAGTCCTTGCTACTTCAATCGGCAGCATCACCAATGCAAACGGGGAGTTCCGGCTCACGCTGCCCGACTCGCTTCGCCGGTCTACGCTCTACTTCTCCCACTTAGGCTACGAACCCCGCAAGATAGAGGCCTCTCTTCTCGCCGGACAACACACGGTGATCACGCTCGATGCCAAAATAATCCCGATCCAAGAAGTCGTAGTGCGCATCGTCAACCCACTCCGCCTGCTTCGAGACATGAAAGAAAACATCCGGAAAAACTACCCGCAATCACCCGCTTACCTGACTACTTTCTACCGGGAAGGAATCGAACGAAAAAATAAATTCGTAGGATTGACGGAAGCTGTATTCAAAATTTACAAATCGGCCTACAAGCCCAATCCGGCACCGGACCAGGTCAAACTGCTCAAAATGCGCCGGATCATCAGCCAGCAGGAAAAAGACACGATCATCGCCCGGATGAAGTCGGGAATCAACGCCAGCCTGAGCCTGGACTTGATAAAAGAATTGCCTGACTTCCTTCTGACAGATGAAAAGATAGAGTCTTATATGTATGCATCTTCCGATATCGCCGTGATCGACGACCGGTTAGCCCATGTGATCTATTTCGAACAAAAAGGAAACATCAACTCCGCCCTTTACCGGGGAGAACTGTATATCGACACGGAAAACAACGCATTGCTCCGCGCCCATTTCGAAATCAACCCCAAATACATTAAACAGGCTACCGGGATGCTGGTGGAGAAAAAGAGTCGCAACCTAAAGATCACTCCCCAAAAAGTGATCTATACCGTAACATACAAACCTTACAACGGCCAATATTACATCAACCATGTCCGAGGCGACCTCTTTTTCAGGATAAAGAAAAGGAAACAACTGTTCGGAACTTTCCCATTGCATACCTGGTTCGAGATGGTTACCTGCAAAATAGACACGAACCGAGTAAGCCGCTTTGCCCGTAGCGAAGCATTACCGACACGGACAATCTTTGCGGAAACCCGATTTACTTACGATGAAAAGTTCTGGGGCAACTTCAACATGATCCCACCTGAAGAAAAACTCAATGATGCGATTGGGAAAATATCGTCAAAAATAGAAGAAACGGAAGAGTAACCCTCTAAAAATCATAAAGAGGACCTTTTCTCAAAGGTCCTCTTTATAGGTTTTAATAGGTATTAGTCTTTAAGGCAAAAAGATTGTTTAGGTTATCTGCTTACAAAGATGAGGCATTTTAAATTACTGAACAAATAAAAAAAGATATTATAAAACACATTTTTAAGATTATCGAAACTTATTTGCAGCTTCTTCTATTTTTTAACAATATAGGACTGCTGCCGAAATACTGGTTCAGAGACATTAAAACCACCTCATATCTTTGATTATGAAGCAAATTAATACATAATATTTTTATTTCACAACAAAAAAGTTCATTTTTACGATAGATCCTCCCCTGATCTTTGTTTTAAATACATACAAACAGTTACAGATATTTTTAATATTTCAATACATTAAGTACCGCTTCGGAACCCGATTTTTTCAGTAAATTTGCACCTTGTACCGAGGTGACATTAGGTGCAGGCATAATATTCTAAAACAGTTTTATCGTATGTATACCGTTATCAAACGTATGGAGATTTCGGCAGCTCACAGTCTGTCGCTTTCCTATCCGAGCAAATGCGAATATCTGCATGGTCACAACTGGATTATCACCGTGCATTGCCGTTCCAAAGAATTAAACACAGATGGCATGGTGATCGATTTCACCCATATCAAGCAGGTCGTAAAAGATCAGCTCGATCACCGGAACCTCAACGAGGTGCTCCCTTTTAACCCGACAGCCGAGAATATCGCCCGGTGGATATGCGACCAGCTTCCCACCTGCTACAAAGTAGAAGTTCAGGAATCAGAAGGAAACACGGCAATCTATGAGAAAGATTAACGAGATATTCTACAGTCTCCAAGGAGAAGGTTTC
>OCPS01002937.1_pt1 | contig 10455 bp, 7 predicted proteins | sample 1538651 | NCBI WGS metagenome assembly OCPS01 (sample SAMN04571715, study PRJEB22368) | human gut metagenome | biome: human gut; material: stool | host: Homo sapiens | place: Luxembourg | collected 2012-09-21 | reverse complement strand
CCGCGTTGCCCGCGCCGATGACCAGCACTCGCGCGGCGAGCAGCTTCTTCTGTCCGCGTACGCCGATCTCCTTCAGAATCAGATGCCGCGAATATCTCTCCAGCTGGTCATCCGTGAAAGCCATGTCCTTCTCCCCTGTCAGCGGCACCCGTCCGCGACGTCGCCCGACTCGTCGATGTATGCACAGCATAGCGTAACGGAGGAACGGTATTTCGCGCAGGGAGCACACGACCGGCCGTTTTGTGACGATCATCCCCGGCGGGTGCCCGGATGGGGTTAGGATTGGAGCAATGCGCACAGGCGGGCCTGCCGCCGGAGGCGAACACAAGGAGGCCGATGATGACTGCTGCACACCTGACCGTCGCACACTGCGGCGAGGTATCCGCCCTGACGCTGGGACTGCCGGCCTCGGCGGCGATTCCCGAGCAGAAGGGCACGCTGCCGAAGGGATTGTTCGTGGCGAAGGCGCCGGTATCGTCCAAACTCAAGCAGCGACTGGTCAACGACATCGCCTCGATCACGATGCTCGCGCTGCTGCGGCCCGCGAACACGGCGATGGGTGCCGGCAGCGGCAAGATGCCCGAGGTGCTGGTGATTGGCCTGCGCGTGAACACGCCCGGCATCCCCGTCGAGGTGATCGATCTGATCGCCGGACAGCGTAAATCCGGCATCGTGTTCGTCTGCGTGCACGAAGGCGAGTTCGAAGGCGTGGTACGCGAGGAGTGTGCGCTGGCCGTGCGCCGCAACGTGCCGGTCCGGGCCGGTCATGTGCCGATCACGAAAGTGTTCTCCGGCGAATGGAGGCCGTCCGGCGAGGTCACGCTGGAACTACCGGAAGGGAACGCCGACGGCGGCGCGAAGACGATGGACGACCTGTGGGATTCGCTGTGTGCGCAGGCGATTCTCGATTCCGCGGACGGAGCCAATCTGGACGCGCGAATCGCCCGCCGGGACCAGATCGTCACGCTGAAAGCCGCCGAAGAGAAGCTGTCGCGTGATCATCAGCGTGCCAAGAACCCCGCCCAGCGCAACGAGATTTACGCCAAACTGCATAAGATTCGCACGCAGCTGGCACAATTGGAGCAGTAGCTGCCCCGTCACCGGCGCGGCAGCTAGACGCTGCGCGCAGAAACCGCAACGGTCAGAAACCCAGCCGCGTGCGGCCGAACTGATCGAGCCAGCGCAGAATCGCGCCCTCGCGTAACGCCCACGGGCAGATCTCGACCTCATGCACGTTCAGGGACCTCATGATCTCGTCGGCCACGATGCCGCCGCCGACGATCTGCATCGTGCGCTCCGGCGTGATGCCCGGCAACGCCACGCGCTGCTCCGGCTCGATGGCCGCAAGCCGGGGAATCCAGTCCTCCAGCTGCTCGCGCGTCATGATCCACGTGTCCTCGCGCCCGGACTGGCGCAGCACCGCGCCCGCCAGACGCGCCAATGAGCGGAACATCTTTGACGTGCCCACGGCATGCGCCGGATGCTTGGATTTGGGGAACGCGTCGACCATCGGCTCCAGAATCCTGCGCACTTTCTTGCGCACGACCTCCAGCTCGTCAACGCTCGCCGTGCCTTCGGGCAGATACTCGCGTGTGATGCGGCAGGCGCCCGCGGCGGCGCTGAGCGCCACGGTCGGCTCCTCGTCGGAGCCCATGGCGACCTCCAGGGAGCTGCCGCCGATATCGAGCATCAGCAGGCGCCCAGCATCCCACCCATACCAGCGTCGGGCGGCGAGGAACGTCAGGCGGGCCTCGTCCGTTCCCGACAGCACGGTCACGCTCTGGCCGATGCGCTCTTCAATCTTGCGCAGGATCTTGTTGCTGTTGGGAGCCTCCTTGATGGCCGACGTGGCCATCGCGAGCAATTGCGTGATGTCGTATTCCTCGGCAAGTTCCATGCACTGATCCACGGCGGTCAGAATCGCCTCGATGCCGGACTTCTTGATCGACCCGTCATCCTTGACATACTGCATCAGCCGCACCGTGGATTTGGTGCTGGCCTCGGGATCGGGTCGCGCGCCGGGCGCAGCGTCGACGATCAGCATATGAATCGTGTTGGAGCCGATGTCAAGCACGCCCAATCGAGTGACGCGCGAACGCAAATTCACCATAGCATCTCACTGTATCACCGGCGCGGCCGCAGCATGCGCGCGGTGTTCCACCCAAGGCCGGCCGCGGTTATCGGAGAATCATCGCAGCGAGGCGACGAACTTTCCGAGCCGGGACAGCCCCTCCGTCAACGCCTCGCGCGACGCCGCGTAGGACAGCCGCACATGCGTGTCCGCGGTCGCCGGGCCGAAATCCCGTCCCGGAGTCAGCGCCACATGCGCCTCTTCCAGCGCACGCTCGCAGAACGTCCACGCGTCCAAACCGGTTCCCGCGACGCTGAAATACGCGTAGAACGCGCCGTTCGGAACCACTTCGAGCGGCAGACCGATGCGCTCCAGACCACTTACGACGATGCGGCGGCGGGCGAGCAGCTCCTGTCTGCGTTCCTCGCACACCGCCAACGATTCGGGCGTGAAGCAGGCGAGCGCAGCATGCTGGGTGGGCGTGTGCGCGCATAGATAATAGTTGGTCGCCAGATCGTCGACCGCCTCGATCGTGTATTCGGGCACCACCGCCCAGCCGAGACGCCAGCCGGTCATGCCGAAGAACTTGGAGAAGCTGTTGCAGATGATCGCGTCCGGGTCGGCGAGCAGCGCGGACCTGACCTCGCTGCCGTCGGGCTCCCGGTCGGCGAGGTCGAGGTATGTCTCGTCGATGATGCGCCACGCGCCGCGGAATCGCGCCAGGTCGCACACGCCTTTGAGCACGTCGAAGTCGATGGTCGTGCCGGTGGGGTTGGACGGCGACGTGACCATCACCGCCTTGGTGCGCTCGCTCCACGCGCGGTCGACCAGTTCGGCGTTGAGATGGAAGCGGGTGGCCGCGCTGGTCGGCACGTCCACCACCACGCCTTCGAAGGAGCGGATCAGTTCGCGGTTGCACGGGTAGGACGGGTCAGCGACGATCACCTCGTCGCCGGGGTCGACAGTGAGCGCGGTGGCCAGCAACAGTGCGGCAGACCCGCCTGCGGTGATGACGATGCGGCGGGGGTCGATGTCGACATGATGGCGTTCATGGTAGAAGTCGGCGATGGCGCGTCGCAGCTCGGGCAGGCCCAGCGCAGCGGTGTACGGCAGCGCGCGGCCATCATATTGCTCTCGCATCGCGTCGCGCACGGCGGGCGGCGCTCCGAAATCCGGCTCCCCCAGACTCAGCTTGATGACGCTGATGCTGCGGGCGATCATCTCGTCGGCCCTCTCGCCGAACACCATTGCCCGGAACGGCTGCGCCTCGCGTGCGCGTCGTGACATCGTCGGCTGTTTCGTCTCGCTCATCATGCATCACCCTTTGCCGTCCATTCGGTACTGCCACCGATTGTAATTGCCTACCACCCTCCCGGCAAAGTCCCGTTTCACCGGGCGTTCACGGGACTATGGCCGGATGTGGAGCCGGCAATCGGGGAATTATACGATGGAACCGCCTGCATTGACGGAACCGGCCGCATTGGCGAGGCCAGCAAGCTCATTGGACGCCAATGGAACCAGGCGCGGTGATCTCGGTGTAGAGCCGTTCCAGACGCGCCTCGCGCACGGGCTTGGCGAGCTCGCACTCCCAGACGACGATGACATGCCATCCGGCGGATTCGAGCGCGGCGTGCTGCGCGATGTCGCGGTCATGGTTGCGGGTCAGTTTCGCGGTCCAGAATTCCACGTTGGATTTGGGAATGGAATACTTGGAACATCCCTGATGCGCATGCCAGAAGCATCCGTTGATGAACACGATCGTATGCCATTTGGGCAGAACCACGTCGGGATGGCCGGGATAGCGCCTGTCGTTTTTGCGGAACCGAAGCCCCCGCGAGAACAGGTACCGGCGCACGAGTACTTCGATGCGGGTGTCCTTCCCGCGGATATGCGACATCGTGTAGCTGCGCGTGCCCCGCTCATACCGTTCGCCGGGCTTGGCCTTCGCGCCCGATTTGCCGGATCCACCGGTCTTCCTCGCGGCCTTTCCCTCGGCCTTCCCCGCAGCCGTCATCTCATCGCCGGCGCCTTTCGCCGCATGCCGCCGCTCGTCATGGTTTACGCTTTGTTCGCTCACGGTCTCCATTATCCGCCATTGCCGACGTCGGAGCGTCAATCGCGATAGACTACACGTACGCTTGCAACCACGGAGCGGAACCAGGGAGGCAGAATCATGGATGGCTCAACCACCTCGATCAGCGTGGATCCGCGGCAACAGCTCGACGACGTCGTGGATTTCGTCAATGACAGCTGGCTGGCATCAACGGATTTCGACGGGCCCACGTTCCTGTGGAACCATATGATCTCCGACGCGTCCGCCCAGGACGACGACAACCGCAACAATGTGCCCGTCGCCGCTCCCAACGAGGTCGCCGACGTGATCGGGTTGACGATGCAATGGTACTTCGACTCCATCTCATCCACCGTGCCGACCGCCGAACGCACCGAGGACGGCGTGTCCATGCCGCGCAACGACATGCCCACGTTCCGCATCGATTCGCAGGCGCTGTCGGGAGTGGATGCCGTGGTCGGCAACGCGCTGATGAGCACGCGCTGGGTCGACGCCACCACGAATCTGGCGAAGTCGGTCGAGATGACCGCGCGATTCGTGGGCAACGCGGCGGACCGGGACGGCGAGGGCTTCGACTATCTCAAGGAGCTCATCCAGAACGTGCGCGTGTACATGGATTCCGTGGCGCGCAACGCCGACCCGCAGGACGGGGAGAAGGCGCTGCGACTGATCACGCGGGTGGCCTGCAACGAGGATTTCCAGCTGAACGCGACGCAGATGGTGGAGCTGCTGTCGTGCGGCCTGTCGTTCGCGCAATGGGACGATACGCGCATGTTCGCCTATGATGCGCTGAACAGCGCCCTTGACACGATGGATCGTTTCGCCAAGGAGGCGAAAATCGACGAGGACGGGCGATGCGACGGCGAAACGGCACACGACGATGGCGTCATCGCCGCCGAGGCCGCGACCGGCTCGACGGCCGACGCTTCGGAACTCATCAAGCGCACGGTGGCGCTGTCGGCGCACCAGCAGTTCGAGGAATCGATCATGTTCCTGCGCCATGATCTGATGCGCGTGAGCGGTGATGCGGCCGACGCCGACCGCTTCTTGGTGAGCCACCACGAATCGGAAGCCATGGCGGATGCCTACGCGGCGCGCCTTATCGCGGCGGAGCGCTGGGATGAGCTCATCGGCTTCATCGACATGGTGGAGCGCGACCGGCCGAACCAGTACACAGTGATGTTCCCGGAGGATCTGGTTGCGTATGAGTGGGAATCCCTGCGCGAGGCCGCATTCGAGGCGCTGGGACGTTGGGACGAGCTCAGGGCGATGTACCGCGAGCGCATCGTCGAGGCGTACGACCCCTCCGACCTGCACACCATCGCCCAGCTGCGCGCGATCAGCGGCCGGGATTGGGCCGGGCAGGTGCGGAGCATCGTCACGGCGTACGATGACGGATCCGGACGCTACGCCCGCAATCCGATTTACGAGCGGCTGCTCGTCGACGAGCGGCTGAGTGCCGAGGCAGAACGCTACTGCCACACGTTCCCCGACGCCCGCGCTCGTCCGCCGCGATGGATCGCCGAGCCTAAAGCACGTATACGGTTCGTGTGCAATCGGCTCGTGAGGGGTCTTCGCGTTCGCCGGCTGGACAACTCCCGCATTATCGACTTTTGCGGCAGTTGTCCAGCAGTTAGCCGTAACCAGCCGCGACCAGAGTCGGCCCAGCCCCGGCCTACAGCTCGAAGCCGAGTTCCTCGGCGGGGTCGGCACGGGGTCGTCGCACCAGAAATCCTCAAGGTTCTCGTAGGTGGTCAGACTGCGAATCTCGGCCTTGTCGATGTACAGTTCGCCGCTCAGATGGTCGGTCTCATGCTGGAAAATGCGCGCCGGCCAACCGTGCAGACGCTCCTCATGCTGCTTGCCGTTCTCGTCGGTCCAGCGTGCGGTGATGTCGAGCCAGCGCCTACGCACGGCCTGATATCCGTCGAAGCTCAGGCAGCCTTCGTAGAAGCTGCGGGTCGCGTCGCCGATCGGCTCATAACTGGGGTTGATGATGACGTGGAACGGGAATTCGGCGATCTCGCGCGGATCGTCCTCGTCGTCGCGCACATGGTCCTCGACCACCGCGAGCGCGAGCCCCAGGCCGATCTGTGTGGCGGCCAGGCCGACTCCCGGCGCTTCCAGCATCGTCGTGTGCATCGTGTCGATGAGCTTGTTCAGCGTGCCCTTGCTCAGCTGGCCGGAGTATTGCACGGTCTGCTGGCGCAGCACCGGTTCGCCGGCCTGCACGATCGGCAGGATTCGCTCCTTGCCGCCGGTTTTGAGGAGCTGTTCGACCTCACGGTTGAGTTCGAGGTCGACTTTCGTGTTTTTTCCGAACATACGAGTGATTCCTTGGTATTGCGGTATTGCCGTTATTCGTTCTACAGCGCGAGCTCGTCGGCCACGACCTTGGCGAGCCGGTCGCACACCTCGTCGGCCTGCTGCTGCGTGGCGGCTTCGGCCATCACGCGCACGAGCGGCTCGGTGCCGGACGGTCGCAGCAGCACGCGACCGGTGTCGCCGAGCAGCTTCGACTCCTTGTCGACGGCGGCCTGCACCGCCGCGTTGGTGGTGGCGGCCATCTTGTCGACGTTCGGCACGTTGACGAGCTGCTGCGGCAGCTGCGGGAAGTCCGCGGCGAGCTGCTTGAGGCTCTTGCCGGATTTGACGACCTCGTTGCACAGGGTGAGCGCGGTCAGAGTGCCGTCACCGGTGGTGGCGAACTCGCGGTTGATGACGTGGCCGGACTGCTCGCCGCCGAGCGTGTAGCCGCCGCGGAGCATCTCCTCCAGCACGTAGCGGTCGCCGACCGCGGTCTGCACGGTCTTGATGCCCATGTCCTTGAGGGCGAGCTTGAGTCCGAGGTTGCTCATCACGGTGACGACGAGCGTGTTGTCGGCGAGCTTGCCGGCCTCCTTCTTGGCGCGGGCCAGGATGCCCATGATCTGATCGCCGTTGACCATGTTGCCGTCCTCATCCACGGCGAGGCATCGGTCGGCGTCGCCGTCGAACGCGACGCCCATCACCGCGTCGGTGGCCTTGACCATGGCCTGCAGCTGCTCGGGGTGCGTGGAACCGGCGTTCTTGTTGATGTTGTATCCGTCCGGGGAGGCGTTGATGACCAGCACTTCCGCGCCGGCGCGGCGCAGCGCCTCCGGAGCGACCACCGATGTGGCGCCGTTCGCGCAGTCCGCCACGATCTTCAGGCCGCGCAACGGCTTGGGCTGGGTCTTGTCCGGGTTGAGCGGGGCGATGGTCGACACCAGATGGTCGATGTACAGGTTCGTGGCGGTCACCGTCTCATGCGAGACGCGGCCGACGCCCGCGCCGGTCGGACGGTCCCAGTCCTGACCGAGCACGGCCTCGATGTCGTCCTCCTTGCTGTCGGGCAGCTTGAAACCGCCGCGCGCGAAGAACTTGATGCCGTTGTCGGGCATGGGGTTGTGCGACGCGGAGATCACCGCGCCCATCTCGACGTTGAGCACGGAGGTCAGGAACGCGACGCCCGGCGTGGGGATGATGCCCGCGTCGATCACGTCGAAGCCGCCAGCAGACATGCCGGCGCACAGCGCGGACGCCAGAAAATCACCGGACACGCGCGTATCACGGCCGATCAGCGCACGACGGCGGCCCTCCGGCAGGCCTTCCCTGACGGCACTGTTGCCCAGCACGCGCACGGCGGCATCCCCCAGATCAAGCGCCAGACGCGCGGTCAAATCCCTGTTCGCCAATCCACGAACGCCATCGGTTCCAAACAATCTCGGCATAATCTGCGATTCCTTTGCTTCGACGGCTTCCGCCGTCTCTTCGACATACCGAGCACCATCGTAACCGGCCGGCGGAGTGATTGCACCCATATCCATGAATACTGCCCAAATCACGCGCAATTGCCAGTTTCGGAGAAAGGCATGTGAGAGAATACAAGCAGATTCGCGAGTCATTTGCCAATGAGAGAAGGGGCCGATTGGGGCCTTCTCTGCTGTGGTCATTACCCTGAATGCCGTCCATGTCCGCCGGAGTTTCCATTGCCACCATGGTTGTCAGGGGCTGGAACTCCGGGAGCCGGTTCAGTCGGCGGGTATGGTTGCGGCGGAGCGAATCCTTGCCGGGGGACCTGCTGAGGATATGGCTGCTGCGGCTGGCTAGGCGGCTGTTCCGGCACCCGGTTCGGCAGGCGGAGCCTGGCCCCCACTCCCCTGTGATCCACCAGAATATGGGCGGGATGGCACGGGTCCGTTGGGGTATGATCGAACACTGCCATATGCCACACCGGATACGGGAATCCGCGCGCGCGTCCTACGCCGCCGAGACACCACCAGGGCGATTATCACGCCCGCGGCTATAGCGGCCACGCCTGCGCCGATCACGCCCCACAGCCACACCGGCATGCCGGACGAAGCGCTCTGCGACGGGTCTCCTTCGGGCTTGGCCTGCCCGTTCGGTGTCGTGGTGTTATTGGTCTCACCATCGGCGGTGTTCGTGGCGGAGTATTTCATGCAGTCGGAGCCGCCGTCTGATCGGCACTGCTCCACCTTCTTCCACGCCGCCTGCTGACGCTCATACTCCCGCCCGATGAGCCCGGCCTCACACGGGACATTATCCGCCGCGGTGCCAACGCCGTCCGGGTTCGTCTTGCAATCCTGTGTATACCAGTCCTTCAGGGCCGGGTATTGGGCGGCGGCCTTCATCTGGTATTCCAGAATCGGGTTCACGTCCTTGTACTGCGTCGGATCGACCGTCAGCAGCGCGTTCAGGTCCACCTCACCGAACCCGCGTTTGCGCTCCGGGTCGATGACCGGCTTGCCTTTGCCGCTCTTCGTGTTGCGTATCAAAGACTGGATGATCTGGTTGCCCGTCGCGTCGGGCCACTTCTGCATGGCCAGCGCCTGGTACGACGACAATACCGCGGCCGCGGTCGACGTGCCGCCGTTGCCCACGCGGTTATCGCCTTCGGCGACGTAATTGATGGGCTTGAGCACGTTCGCCCCGTACGACAGCACCGCCACATTACCGTCCATGACATCCGAGGTGGAAGCCAGGTTCCCGGACTCGTCCACGCTGTTCACCATCACCACACCGGGGAAGGTCTCCATGCTGCGCGGGTCGCCGGTCAGATCATCCAGGCCGGGGGTGGTGTCGTTCGCGCGCGCTCCGACCATGATGATTCCGTGCCGCAGCGCATCCACATACCCGGCATAATCCGTATCGTCAAGACCGCCGCTCTGGGACCGGTTGATGATGCGGGCTCCCCAATCCACGGCCGTCCTGACATCGGCGCCATTGTCGCTCGACGCATCGCCCAGCTTCTTCGCGTCGCACAACGTCGTCGCCGCGGTGGCGCTCGTCCCCATGGTCGTGATGTGCAGTATCCTGGCCTTGGGCGCCGCGCCCAGCATCCCCGCCTTGTCCAAGGTGTAATTGCCTCCGTCCCCCACGATCCATGACAGCATGTCAGTGCCGTGCGATGAATAGTACCCATCGTCACCGGCCTTGATCGTCGCGGTCAACGGCCTGCCGCCCACCTTGCACTCGACCTCGTTGCCGTCCATACCGGAGAACCGGCCCAGCCTGTACGTGATGTCGGCGTCCTTCAACGCGGGGTAATCCTCGACCGCCTGCGTATCCAGCACCGCCACCTTCACACCGGAACCGTCAATGCCCTGCTTCCATGCGGAAGCCACCGTGTCGTTCACCACCGGCCAACGCCCGTCATCCGCCGCGAAGGCACCGGGCGTGAACGCGCAAGGCAATACGCATGCCAGCGCGAACGCGCATCCGGCCTTCACCCTCGACCAACGAGAAACCATGAACCTGCCCTTCCCGGCTCACGCCGTCTTTGGATGATATCGCCGAGGAGTTTCATGATGAACCCCCTACAATCCGAAAGTGTACTCTCATGAAGCTTTCAGCAATACCCCTTTCCCGTACATTTCGGTATACGGGCAGTGAACGGCGCAGTCGCAGGGGCGCGGCATGTGACGGCACGGTACATCACGCTGGACAACGTCCGCGATTACGCATTATGCAGGAGTTGTACGACGGCAGATATTTAGGCGCGATAAGAGAATGGCTTGAAATCAACGATTTCGCGGTTCAAGTCACTGTACAACACGTATATTTTGCCCGTCTGCGGGAGTTGTACAGCGCCGTAGGTGCACAACATCTGCGTTTCGCTGATATGCGGGAGTTGTACAACGAATCACGGCAACACGGCGATACGGCAACGACGACTCTGCCGCACCGTCGGTGCATACTCATGCACGCGAAACGCCCTTCGCGCGAACGGCGGCCTTGCAGGCGCACGTTACGCGAAGGGCGTTTCGTATGG
>OCPS01002917.1_pt1 | contig 10525 bp, 17 predicted proteins | sample 1538651 | NCBI WGS metagenome assembly OCPS01 (sample SAMN04571715, study PRJEB22368) | human gut metagenome | biome: human gut; material: stool | host: Homo sapiens | place: Luxembourg | collected 2012-09-21 | reverse complement strand
ATTCATAAATCTTATATCAGTTTTTAACGTTTACACAAAACTTGAAACGGTCTCTTTGTTTCATTTAAAAATCTGCCTGTAATATCACATTCATTATTCTTAGGATACTGTAAATCATTATGAATATCTTTCACACAAAATCCATAATTAATATAATAGCTATTATCAAAATTTGATTTCTGTAAATTAATTACTACAATTATTTTATCTGAATTACAATAATAATTTTTCTTACAATACATAAATCCATATTTACTCGTAATCTCTTGTACTATCTTTTTAAATTCTGTGTTATCCATAACTGTTTCCGCCTGCCGCACTTTTATCAATATCAATTCTTGAACCAGCCGAGCACTTTTTCTATGTAAGATAACAAAAAGGCAAACTTCGGGCACGATATTCGCAAAAAGCAGACCGATATCAGCAGTCTGGAAAAGAATTTGATAATTACCAAAGAAAACCGCATTGTCTCCACAGCACAAAGTGCTATGAAAACAAAGGGTATCACATACAACCATAATAAATTTTATTTTTTATAGTGAACTAAGTCATAGGGATAATATGCTACATCCTTTAAACTACTATCATCCAGATTTAGTATTTTAGCAATAGCGCCTGCTTCAAAACTCCAATACCCATAATAATCATTTTTGCTTGATTTATGACTATCATACCAAGCACATTCCCTATGTATTTCGTACCATTTTTCCTGTAAATACTCTTTCAACGCTTCACAAGCTATTATTTCATCATTATCCAAAATTTGTTTTAAACATTCGTATACTTTAAATTCAAACTCAACTCCTTCTCTCTCCCAAGTAGAATCGATTTCTTTAATTAAGAAATTTACTAAATAGTCATCAAACTTTTCAGCTATAAGTCTCTGCTCTAATTCAAATATGTCACTCTTACTAACTTTGAACAGTACTCCCAATGAAAGCACTTTTACCAACTCAATATAGCCATATTTTCTGTCCCACATTTTGCTATAATAAAACAATAATTTTTTGTAACACTCTTCAATCGTTTCCAAATTTTCTCCTAAAGAATATAATAAATTAATTTCTTTTTCATAGGAATTAATTAAAATACTATATCCATTACGAGTACCTCTATCTAATTCGCCCTTTTCAAGAGTTGTTTTTTTTACGGCATCTTCAAACATTATTATATTTTTTCTTTCCTTTTGGCTTAAAATGATAAAATAATGTTCATCTTTCATTCTATCTCTCATTTTTCATTCTCCTATTGTTTGATTCCATCAATTAATTTTGTTATATCAATTTCACCATTTGATGAGACATGAACCAATATAGAACCTACATTATCTGGATTTAGAATCATTTCCATTTTAATATCATTTCCATTTTAATATCATTGGCAACCCCTTCACCAACAGCATTTTCTAATCTATCAATTATCCATTTATCACTCATCTGTGGAGTTCCATCAGCCAGTATTGCCAACCTTGAACTACCATACTTTGCCTCTCCAATTATGTATGGTGGATGACCGTCTAGATTATAATATACTCCATCAATTCCCTGATGCGTTGGAGCATTCAAATCGGTCACTCTATCGAGACTTATTCTCTCATATCCTTGACTTTTAAAATACACATCCATATTCATCTCGCCATAATTACCTTTTTGAATGTTATTGCTTAATAGAATATCTCCATTCTCTACCCCTTTTACAATATCGTCTACAGAGTCTTTACCACTCTTGACATAAACTCTTTACCCTTATAATAATCCAAGCCGATGCCACTCTTCCGGAAAATGCGTACACTTCCCAAAGCTGACTATCACATCTGCTTAAAATTCTACTACATATTTGCCATTATTTCACTACTTTTCGCCAGCACTTTCCACCACTGGCATACGATATTCCGTACCATGCTTTAACATTCCATAAATAATACTGATTAACCGTCTTGAAATGCAAATCAGTGCCTGCTGACTGGTTTTTCCCTCTGCCTTACGTTTCTCATAATATGCCCGTACCACCGAATTTCTCGGTGTACCCTTTGAGGATACCTGCACCATTTGAATTGCAAGGAAGTAAATCGTAGCCTGCAATCGTCTGTTCCCCTGCTTGGTAGCTACATCCTTACCCTTTCCGCTGGATGATAAATGAAGCGGTGCAATTCCTGCAAACTGTGCCAACTTATTAGCATTACTAAAGCGTTTGATATCACCGATTTCAGCAAGAATCTTAACTGCTGTAATGACATTTACACCGGGAATAGTTGTAAGCGTGCAGCCAAGCATCTTATACATCTGTTCCAGCATCTTGTCTACTTCCGCAAGCTGGCTATCATAGTGCTGTAAATCACTGACAATGCTAAGTGTCACCATGTCTCTGGCATCTTGGTAAGCATTATTTTTTACCTTGTCACTTGCTACCGCATCCAAGATTTTCTCACAGTTTTTGGTCGAACATCTATTGTGGCTGACCGGAACAAGTTCTGTTCGTAGGTCTTCCACACTCTTACCCTTCAAATACTTTCTAGACGGGTAATGCTCCCAGAAATACAGTGCAGTGGGTCTGCTGATGTCATTGAAAAACTGCTTATAAGACGGATATGCAATACACAACTGCTCATGCAATTGGTTGACTAATCTCGTCCTTTGCTTCATGATATTGTCCCTGCGGTGCACCAACTGACCGAGTGACCAGTACGCATCGTTCGGACAAGCATCCGGAAGCTTATCAAGCATGTTTAATGTTGCAAGTGCAATGGCTTCCGCATCATCACTGTCACTTTTGCGATACATGGCACCCCGGTGCTTTGCCTGTCGATGTGAGATAGCGGTATTTACATCCTTTACAAAATACCCCTTATCAATCAGCCACACCGCTAAAGGTCTGCCGTAACCATAAGCATTCTCCAGACCATAGACTACTTCTTTTGCATCAGTATTACATTTTTTAACCTTTGTTACCAGCTTAGGAAAATCGGCTGGTCTGTTTGGAAAAGTAATCTCTCCAAGCTTTTGATTGTAGCAGTCAATCATAACTGCTGTGTGGGTTTCTTTGTGTAAATCGATACCCACATAAATAAAATTTTCTTTAACCATAAAATCAACCCCAATCTCAATGTTTGGCAAAATAGTGGCAATCTCAACTATTAAGCATCTTTCTCGGAATTACGCATCTTTTCAGCTTCCGAGTGTGCAAGAGTGGTATAGCCTATCCATTTCTGGTCAGGCACAAAGTATTCCATACAGGAACACCGCTGACTTTCATGGAGATGGATACATCCTGCAGAACGCAGGAAACGAAGTAGAAGAAATCTCCTTCGTGGTGTGTGATGTTAACTCTGAAAAAGAAAGGTTGCAAGTCAATTTTTTGCTTTTTGAGCAGATTTTTATTTAAATCCATTAAAAATGGGCAAAATCGGCTTTATGCCATAGACCAAAAACAGAGAAATAACAGTAAAGATGCACAAATTTACTATCCGAGCATACAAAACAACGTTCTCTTGCCCTTGTGAGAGCCTGTATTGCCCCTGTGTACGATTTTAAGAGCGAAGTCGAGGTAGTTACCCATGATAAACTTTTTAAGGCTTGTTGGGGAAATGTGAGAGATTTGATTTCTTAAGATAGTGCCAAAATAAATAGGGTCGAAAATAGTGCAGGTTAAAGGGCTTATGCCGCAAAAGGCGGCATAAGCCGGAAGACCCCCACCGGCAGAGCCGTTGGGTGAAATCTAGCTTGGCATAACTTTTTCTGCTGTTCAAAAATTTGTTATATCTTTGGACAATTTTATCGAGATTGCCATGTGGCAGAAAAATAGGAGATGCGCCATAGCCCATAGTAGCTACGAAACATCTCCCATTATGTGTTTTGTTTAGGTATTACGAGAACTTTTCATCCCCTCTTATACCCCCTGGTGAGTGCCATTGTAACATGGATGTTTATGGGGCGTCAAGGGAAATGTGACAAAATTATTACATTTTAATCATTGCTTAGTCGGCTCTTATACTTACCTTTTAATAGCTATTCTTTTACCAAGATTGCTTTTCTCACCTCTTTACCTACAACTCCATAACTTCCCAAACCATAAATACTCGAATATTGAGGTTTACTTTTTATTACATGTCCATTAATATCGACATATTCTTTTTTTAATGTATCCCAAAAGGCAAAATCTATAGTTTTCTCATTTTCTAATACTTGTTTATTACCTATGGTCTCAAAATACCCCTTTAACCATGGTTGATTATTAACTATTATAGGTGCAATCAAAAGCTCTTCCTTTTCTAACTCTAAAGGAATCTCCTTTTCTATGGAACAGTAGTTATATATATAAATAAGTGTCATACCATTAATAAAGGAATCTAAACTCTTTAAATCTGTTTGTATAACCTTTCCAAAATAGAATTTGCCTATCACAGGTTGCAGCACAAACACATCACCCTCTTGTGGCTTTTTTGAAGATTTCTTCATTGCGATTAAATCATTAAATGCCAATATATTTACCTCCCTATTACTCTAAAAGTCCATGTTCTCTTAACCAGGCTTTACCCCAAGTAACGGCATCATTGTACCAATCTCGTTTAGTACTTATGCTATTAATTTTGTTACTATACTCGGGATGATTTTTAATCATTGCCTGCTCTATTGCCCTTGCTTGCCTTCGTGTAAGCGGTTCTGTTGTTATTTCTCGCAAATAGTCAAATCTATCTCCATGTTGACTTTGCCTTCTTTCAACGTCATAAGCAATACCAACATAATCTGGTTCTCCATCTATAATTCCTAAATAAACTCTTGTGTTCGGATCGCCTTGCAATAATGAATTGGGTACTGAACCACTATCACTCTCAGCTCCATTATTTGCGGGATAATATGGTACCAATTCCGTACAATTACTACTTGACTTCCCATAGCTGGTCTCATCAACACTTTCACTAATTTTCCCCTGCGGTGGACAAGCTTTACCTGTTGACGTACTTGCATACCCACTCGGATCATCATACACCACTGGGTTATTCCCGCAGTACGCATACAGATTCAGTCCATCCCCCTGATATACGTCTTCCTGCATGAACCGCCCGGCAACCGGATTATAATACCTCGCCCGCAGGTAATACTGCTCTGTCAGTTCATCATACTGCTGGCCCGTATAACGGATGCGGTTATTCAGCTGTTCTGTGGTCTCAAGGGGTATGCCAAAGGCATCATACTGGTAGCTGTTCTGAACATCTCCATGTCCGCCGGTAATAAACGTCGTGCTGAGCTGTTCGTCCCTCTGGTAGTAGGACAGTTCCTGTCCTCTGCGGAACGCTTCCATCCCTGCCCCGAGATGATAACTGGTGCCCTGCTCTTCTCTTCCCTCCTCCTGCAGAAGCTCTCCATCGTGGTATACAAAGCTGGTTCTCCTGCCGTTTTCCAGCAGTTCAAAACGCAGGCCTTCCGCATCGTAGCGGTTCTCCTGCACGTTGCCGGTTTCGGTTTCCACCCTTGTCTGCTGATGGCGGCTGTTATAGGAGAACCGACGGATTCCGGCTGAATTTTTCGCTTCTATTACCACCTAATAATAAAACGTGATTCTTATTTTCATCGGAATTGCCCTGTAACAGAAAATTGAGAATGTTCCATGGCGGTTGTCAATAGAACATTCTCGATTCTGTGCTTGCGTTTAGGTATTAAAGAGATTTTTTATCCCCCTTATACCTCCTTGTGCGTGCCGTTGTAACATGGACATTTGTGGATCGTCAAGAGAAATGTTTAGAACTTATTACATTTGAATTAGTGTCTTTTCTAACTCGTCATAGCTGGCTCTTAACAATTACTATTCAATATGAATACTTTGTAATCTAAACAAAATAACAAGGCTTCATCCAGAGCACTAATCACATCATCTTTTTATATAGTATCATCATGGAAACTATATATTGGTGTTATCTCTTCTAAATCTGATACCTCTATATCCACTGCCTCAAAATACACGAACTGGTACGGAACATACAGTGAATTAGTCATTGAAAGCTATGCCATACAATTTTGAAAATCAAAATCAATAATTAATGCATCATTATTTTTTAATAGCATAATTTGTCTCGGCTCAGGATCTTTGATAACACCCTTTCATGCCATTCTAAAACTGATGCTTTTATAATCTCATAATGCTCCTAATACTGTACTCCTAATACTGTAACTTATGCGAACATATTCTATCGATAAAATCATCATAATTAACAGCAATTATTTTTGCATAATTTCTTTCTAGACAGTCCATTGGAATTGATACTATTTCTTCGCTTTTTTTATCAAATGCAAAAGCAATGCCGCATCCGTCTGATGCAAATGGAATTAAACCATCTAAATTTTCTATATCTTCATAATAAAAAATAATATCATTTAGATTCCAAAAATCAATATAAAAATCACCTATTTTACCATATCCACCATCTACAGCCATTAATATTTCTCTATAATCTGTCGGGAAATGCCAATTTATTTCTTTTTCAAAATCTGTAATATCTTTCTCTGACAAACCTATTGATTCATTAGTTTTTATTGTTTTAATTATTTCTTGTATATTCATCTCATTAGTTCAATCCTTTCTTTACTTCATCTCGTATTTTATTCCACCAAGGTGTTACATATCTTCTATGAACTTGTGATTGAATTGCCGTTTTATTATTTATATCAGTTGGGCTTCCACCCATTTTTACTGGTTCAATCTCGTGAATTTCTAACCCATTATTAGCATAATAAGGATCAGCTGCCCTCATGTTTCTATTGAATATATTTGCTGAATCTCTAGCAGAATTATACTCATCTCCTTCAAGAAATGTCCACACCTTATTTTGGTCAGGAACTGGAACGTAATCATCTGGATAGTCTGACCAATCCTTTATAATAAAAGTACCTTTTTCTTCATCAACTATCTCAACTATTGAACTACTACCACTCTCTCCAGCACCACTTTCCCCCACACTTGTTTCTTCCTTGCATGGGGTCTGACGTTTATCCTTGTACCCACTCGGATCATAGTACACCACCGGATTATTCTTACAGTACGCATACAGATTCAGCCCGTCCCCGCGGTACCCATTCTCCTGCACAAACCTTCCCAGCACCGGATTGTAAAATCTCGCCCGCAGAAAATCGTTATGATTATCCTTGCTGGCTTTTACTAATTACTAATTAGTTACAATCTGCAAATTATCTTTAAGACATTCTCAATAATTGAATGAAGGATTTACATTAAAATCAATCCCCAATTCTTGTAATTTTGTAATTACTGGTTTAATCTTAGGTGCCTTAGCTTTTAATATACATGCTTCTCTTTTTTCAAGCATTTGCCTCGCAATAACAAAATTAACATTAGCTGTTTTTGCAACAAATTTTATTTTTTCTGCATCAACTTCTGTTACATTTTTTATATACAGACTGTATTCCGTTTCATCTCTATCTATATCTTCAATGTATGTTGTTATTATATTCCACCCACACATAGGGCATCTCCATCCTTGAGTAGCACCTTCGATACTCCAATTCATTTTTCCTTTACATTTTTCACATATCATTTCCTAATTACCTTCTGGAGAAAATAGTTGAAATGTCTCTCTATTATTCATGTCTGGCAATCTCAAATTATTCATACCTGCCCAGCATATCCACACTGCCGTTCGCACAAAGACTGGATGCCCCTTCTGCCAGTTCTGTTTTTTTCCGAGAAACAAGCAGCTCCCTTCCTTCATATGTTACCCTGTCCCCCAGCGACAGGCTTGTCCTCGTAACAACATCATAACAAATGAAATCTTCCCTATCAACAAGGCATTTTCCACTGACTGCATAATATCTCCCATCAAAACAGAGATCACAGGAAATGATTTCTCCTAATTCCCTTTTTTCACCTTCCGGCAATCCAAGGCAAAAGCGGGGATAATAATAGCTGGTATCCGGCACTAATGGAAGCCCAAGCTGGGACGCCATTCTTTTCAGAAATCTCCAGTCTGTTTCCTGATACTGTATCAGCGTCCCTCCGGTCCGCATGTCGCTCCCTGGCAGTATGCAGGCACTGTGCTCGGTATCTGCTGTTACGGTACTGGCAATCCCCATATAAGTCTGTACTTTTTTCTGAAATACCCGGTTACTTTTTTTCTGGTCTAAAAGAATTGTTCCTGACACAGCCTGTATGTCTGCAATCCTGTATCCTTTTTCTTCTTTGATTTCCACCTTTTCCGGATATCCGCTGAACAGTGTTCCCGCAGTATTCCCCTACCCCAAAAGCTGTATGGGTGCATTCATGCTGTTTATGCCTGTCTCATTTTCTGACAACAGAAGTCGAAAGTTTCCTCTGGCATGTTCCCCTGGCACCTCCCATGTCTGAAAATCAAGGATCTTTTCCATGGCAAAGGAACTGATAAATTTTAAATCGGAATATTCAATTCTCCTTTGTAATCCTTCTGCCATAAACCTCTCCTATTCTTCCTGACCTGATGATATGGGTTCTATCAATCCTCCATAGGCACAAACAAGAAATGATCTCTGTGTCAATGCAGACAGCTTATCTCCTTCACTTGTTGCATCTGCGTTATTTCTAAGAATTTTTTCTGAATCATATACGTCTTTCCATGTTCCAACAATACAGGGTGTACACGGATATCCTTTTACATTCTGTCCATCCTCTGTTTGCAAAATTATCTTTTCTGCATCATCATCCTCTTCTTGCTCTCCAATGAAAACCCTTTTTTCTTATCTCCCGCCTTTACAAGCCATGATTTCAAATCACTTTTCGACTGAAGTAACATCTGGAAATTGTCCGTCATTTCTAAACATAATTTTTAATATTTGTTCAGATGCCCAGTTTTCATATGCTTGATTTGAAATTCTTGAATCATTAACTTGATTCAAAATGTTAAAAATTTTTTTTTCTTTGTCAAACTCAATTTCTCCCATCTGCTTTTCATTAGGTCCAAATTGATATACTACTCGTTTCTCATCATCAAACTTTTTTATCATTTTCACATATACTGCCATTAATTATTCTCCTTATATGGATCCCATATTCTTCCTGATTCTTCTGTTTTATTATGTGCCGTTCTATAATCAGTCTTATAAAAACTCTCAAATTTTGATTCAAAATACTCATGATTCAATAAATCAATATCATTTTGATTATAAGTTCCATTTGTCAATCTATACCATGCATCTGCAATTTCCGAATCAGCGTCAAACCTTTTTACTCCTGCATCAAGTATATGCTCATTAGAAAATACATGATCCTTTATTCTACTAATTTTCCATTCTGGCATTCCTGTATTTTGAGCAATTTTTGATATATCTGTAGTATCAATCCGTATATTCTCATATTCCATATCTATTGTTTCTAATCGCTTAATATACGCATTATAATCAATTTGCCGCCCCCCGTTTGTAATGTTGTTGTACCACTCTTACCTGCTCCAGCTTCCCTTTGCGCATTCAGCCTGTTCTGGGTTCTCCAGTCGGTATTCGGATTCTCTCTTGGAGAAGTCGCTGTGTAATCAGGACCGCTCTTCTTTACATTGTTGGCAGCATAGTTCTTTGCTTTCTCCTCGCCATGAACGATCTCATAATTTGCTATACTAAAGCAATATTTTATGAACAAAGGATTTTACTTCCAGAAAGTACACCTTGATAAAAATACTGAACTATTAATAAGCAATCATCAGTATGACCTTGAAGTTCAGTTCCAGTGGGCAGATATGAAAAAATACTATATAATACAAGAGCCAGATGATATTATTAATACACAACTGGCTCTGATGTCAAGACTGGTTAATAATATTATATTCTAAAACGCCCCTGTTATTACTATTCTTCCACAAAAACTCCTATTTGAGGAGCATTAATAATAACTATGTCATGATTGTCAGAACTAACCTTTAAAGTATTTTTATCAATTCTTTCAATTCCTGAAATGGAACTATGTTTTTCACTATATATAACATTTTCTTTATAAGATACTGAAACTTTAATATACATTTCATATGTGGAGATTACTAAAATAATTTTAAAATCTCCTTGTCTTCTAACATACATACATTCTCCTGCTTCCTCATCACCTATAAAAATGGGTTCAGATTCAAAAAATTCCATTAATTCAATTTCATCATATTTAATAAACATCTCAGTTCTCCTATTTTGGTATTACAGTAATTACTTTACCATTTGAATTTATAACTACTTTTACATCCAAAGTCTCATGTATGAATGTATCTGGACGATTTCCTGGTATAGCTTTTGATGAAGATATTGCATCTTCTATAACACTCGGTGGAATATTCCTTGGGTCTACATATTTAGTACAATACTCATAATATTCTTTAGTACCAACTTCTAATCCTTTTTGTTGGGCTGCTTTTTCAGCACGCCTACTTAATTCAGCCCTTACCGTCGGAGTATCTGGAGCCATCCTTTCCATTGCATGTTGAGAATACTCCCTTCCATTAATTACACCTCCACCTTCTGTCATATCCCATATTCCTGTATTACTACCACTCTGGTATGCTAAACACATAGGA
>OCPS01002915.1_pt1 | contig 10532 bp, 9 predicted proteins | sample 1538651 | NCBI WGS metagenome assembly OCPS01 (sample SAMN04571715, study PRJEB22368) | human gut metagenome | biome: human gut; material: stool | host: Homo sapiens | place: Luxembourg | collected 2012-09-21 | reverse complement strand
GCGCCATGACGCAGTAGGCAAGCAGGTTTTTCTTAAAGGATCTGAAATCAGCGGAAGCGCAGATAAAATCCGCGATCACGCCGAAAACCAGGAAGAATACGGACATCATCCAGAACATTCCCGTAACAAACAGCAAAATCGCCGCGATTACACCGAGAATGGAGAGAGCTCCCTTCTTCGGTATTTTTGCCACATAGAGCATGAAAACTGTCCCCGTAAAGAGCGCCACGATCATTGGCATAAACGGGAAAGTGACCGGCGTCATCTGCGCAACACCGCCAATCACAAACGCCACCACAGCATAGATGAGCGAAAAGATGCCCACCGATATAAAGTCCCTTGTTTCCAGCTTCTTCGCATCTGTTCTAAGCATAATAAATAACCTCCAATTTTATATTGTTCAGTTAGAGTAGGCTAACTCGCGTGTAAAAAATTAAAGTGATTGTATGATTGTGTATTATTCCAGCCGGAGCAAGCCTTCCCAGCCAGAGCTGAAAAACTTTGCAAGCTCCTCAATATACCGCATAGCTTCTTCTTTGGGCATATCATGGACAATCGTCTCACATACCGCCGTAAAATAGGCGCTGGTAATCATGTGGTGAAGCTGCTTTGTCATTTTCCCGGAGAGCTTTCCTCTTTTGCGGAGAAGTGCGTAGTATTCCTCTGAGCACTCTACCTCCAGTTCCACAAGCTCCTCCAAAAAATTTGCATAGCGCGTACCTTCCGCCCGGCAGAGGATCAGCTTGAAGGCATCAAAATGGGCGTACATATATTCCACAAAGACGCGCAAATACTCAGTGGACAGCTTCAGGCTGTCCTTCGTCTTTTCCTTGGAGACAAGATCGAAATGGGCGGCCTGTGCGGCTTTGAACTGCTCCAGCAGTCCCTTTGCTGCCTCGCCCACAAGATCTTCAAAAAGCGCGGCCTTATCCGGGTAATAGCCGTAGAAGGCGCCCTTCGTGAAGCCCGCCTCTGCGACGATTTTATTCAAAGATGCATCCTTGAAGCCTTTTTCCAGAAATTCTTTTTTCCCAACTTCGAGGATCTTCATTTGAGTCTCTGTACGTTCCATTGATGCCTCCCGATATACTGGTAGTATATACTGCTGGTATATTATAACCGAGCAGATTGAGTTTGTCAATAGGATATGCCTTTTCCGGTTGCCGTGCTTTTCTACTTCGTGGGGCTGAAGTGCAATCGAGCAGTACTCTCGGCTGATTTAACATATAACAGAGCAGCACCAGATCGAGGCCGCTTTGCCTTTGGATACAGGAATATATAGAAGATTTCCATACGCTTTTGTTTTTTCGCTGTACTTTGAGGCGAAACCTGTGATATACTTTTGATTACTGAGGGAGTTTGTTTCGGTACTATTGCACAAAAATATTTAGGGAGGTGATGCGAATGATCACGGTCGCGGATGTCATGAAACTGCCATCCATGTATGGCGCAACTATTCTCGCAGGTCATGCCGGAATATCAAACCCAGTTGAATCAGTTACTGTTCTGGAGTATGGACAGATCACCAGTACGCTGGACGAATTGTTCTCTCAAACCGAATTTCAAGGAAACGCGTTGATAATTTCTTCATTTGCCACGACAGCAGACGATGTTGATGCGCAGTGCGAAAACATCCGTAGATATCACGCGATAGGGAGCGTTGGGTTTATCCTTTTTTACATCGGGTTGATCCTTCCAAGCGTGGATGATCGGGTTATTGCCTGCTGCAATGAACTTGATTTAGTATTGATTACCATGCCCGGGGATATAAGGACTCATAAATATAGTGACGTGATTGGCGACATATATCATGCGATTTTCAAGGATCAACAGGCAGGTTCAAATTATGTAAGTACACTTATTCGCCGGTTTTCTAATCTTCCTGCAGAGCAGCGCAACACAAGCACATTACTTCGTATGCTCAGCAACCACTTGCAGGCATCAATTATTCTAACAGATTACAAAAAATCAATCAGCAATATCGCGTGCTGGCCGCAATCGCTATCGGAGCTATTAAGCAAGGAACTAAAAAAAACAACTGCAAAAAATGCAGGGTGAACAAGCGGTCAAGATCTCTTATGATGATGGTGCAAATTATTTGCAACACTGCCCAACACTTTTGGAGGGCAAAGAAGGTTTCGATTTATATACTTTTAAGTACAATGAATTACTATCAAGAGAAGATCTGTGGCAGGCGAGTGAATTTGTCCAGCTATATAGCCATATTTGGAATAAAGATCTGGGAAAACTTGTAACATCAGAACTGGTTCGAGCCATCATTGACGACGACCCCTTGAAAATGAGGCGATTAGCAGACTTGTTCCAAATTAATGTTGCAGAGTTGAATCAAATGTGGGTGTTTGATTCTGTTGATTCTTCAGAGCTGGATTTGAAATTGCTGAGGAAATGCACAGAGTACTTTTCCGGAATATACAAAACGGTTTTGGTCGGTTACTATGAATCCAATATGGTGATTTTTGCCCATGCTCCCCAAACGGCAGGTGAACGAGATGCTATCGTGCAAGATTTCATTAACGAGTCGGCGGATTCTTATAGTAACTACATAGTGGTTTGTTGTGATTGCCTCAATACGACCAATGATGCCCATAACGCATACTTTGATGTCATGCAGTACGCTTCTTATGCCAGAAGCATCTACCCACAAAAGCGCGTCTTACGTCCATCGGACGTGTCCTTCGCCTCAATATGCGCAAAGGAAGCTGCTTGCAGGGAAGCTCAGATTCACTATCTAAAAATCATAGAAGACATTGAAACAACACCTGAGTTGCTGACAACCTTGACCGCATATTTGCTAGACCATGAGAGCAGCATGGCCAATACCGCAAAAGCACTTTGCTGCCACATCAACACGATAAAATATCGATTAAATTCTATCCGCGACAATACGGGCTATTCCCCATCTAAACCAGCAGACGTATATCCACTACTGATTGCTGTTGCAATCAATCGCATGAAGAACTCCGAAAATGAATAATAAAAGAAAAGAGCGGCGGACTTGTCCAAATGGACAAATCCGCCGCTCTTTTCTTTTGCCCTTATAATAAATACAATCGCACGCAACTGGACTTATAATAGTTATTAAGCTGTAGTGCATATTGCACACAGAAATAATCTACATAGGAGGACTTCAAGATGCCGCGTGAACTTACAGCTTGCGAGATCGACAGCATCATGGTCGGAGCGACGTTCCTTGGTGCAGGTGGCGGTGGTCCACTGGATACCGGCCGCGAACTGCTGAAAAAGCAAACATCCGGTTCGTATTCCATCGATCTCTATTCCATGGACGAGATCCCCGAAAAGGAACGGGATGCAACGTATGGCGCGATGGTCGCCTGTTTGGGGTCTCCACAAAAGATCAAGGAAAATGGCACCTTTGGTCCAGATGGAGTGGCGTGCTTTGATGCCTTCAAAAAGGCGATGCTGCTGCATGGCAAGGAGATCAAGTATCTGTACTCCGGCGAGATGGGCGGTATGAACACGATGGTTCCGATGTTGGTTTCCATTATCGCAAAGCAGCAGGGTGGATCTTCAATTGGCCTTCTCGATTTTGATGCCAACGGAAGAGCCGTTCCCGAGCTCAACACCAGTCTGAATGCCGCTCGCGGCTTCGCTCCGAATCCTGTTGGGCTGGGTGCGCTGCCTGCCGTTGGAGGGAAATCTTGCACCGAGTGTATTATCGAGTGCGAAACCGACACCGAATCTGAGGCGATTTGCCGGAAGCTGTGCGAGATTTACAACTCTCAGATTGGATTCTCCACTTGGGCAATGAGTGTGAAGGAGCTCAAGGATAACAGCGTGCTCGGCTGCGTAAGCACTGCCGAAAGGATCGGTGAGAACATCAAGATGATTCAGAAAAAGCCAGAGCTTGATCTGACCGGCGTTTTGAATGATGCCGGGTATGCTTGCCGCCGTTTGATCCGCGGAAAATCAAAGACAAGATTATTGAGGTCGTTCATGGCTTTGATTTGGGGCGAACGGTCATCTGTGACGATGAGACGGGTGAGGATTACACGATCTGCTTCCAGAACGAGAACCTCTATGTGTATAAGGGAACAGAGCCGACGGAAGAGAATGTGCTGATCACAGCGCCGGAGCTGATCTCTGTATTCTGCCGTCTGGACAAGAACGGAGACCCCTATTATCTGCCCGTTGATAACTCTACGACTGAAGTCGGCATGTCTGTTGATGTTATTGTCTCCCCCGCTGACAAGAAGTGGTGGCGGAAGATAAGCGTGCATACCGCTGCTGGGTAAAAACGCTGCGGGATGCCAGATATCACGGTGCACAGATCGACTACAACGGCGAGCACATTAAGTAAAATCACCAAGTAGGGACAGCTCTACATAATTAAAAAACAAGAAAAAGGAGATTTTCAAAATGAGAAAGCTGTATGAACAGGACATTATTGAGATTCTGTATGGTGCGACCCTGCTGGGCGCAGGTGGCGGCGGTTCTTTGAAACAGGGACTTGGGATGCTGGACGGCCTGAAAAAGGACGGCAATGCGATTGAGGTTGACCTGCTGGATTTGGATGAAATCGGTGATAACGAGTATGCAGCCGTGGTTTGCGGTCTTGGTTCTCCTGTTGCCATGCTGGATCCCAGCAAGCCTGCGTTTGGCCCTGATGCGGTTCATGCGTTCAAGGCATTCCAGAAGGCATTTATTGCTGAAGGCAAGGAAGTCAAGTATCTCCAGTCCGGCGAGATGGGTGGCTTTAACACCTTCACTCCCATGCTGGTAGCTATCCTGTCCGACAAAGACCCCGCCAAGCGTATCAAAATGGTGGACGTGGACTGCAATGGCCGCGCCTGCCCGGAGATGAATACCACACTGACAGCTTACTGGAATCATCCTCCCAAGCCCATGGGACTGGGTAGCCTGCATGGCGATGAGGTTGCTGTTTATCCGGTCAGCGACCATTCCGGCGAGCAAATTGCGCGTGCGCTGTGTATGCTGTATGGCATGCGTATCGGTTTCTCCACATGGGGCATGAACAAGGCCGAGATGCGTGAGGCACTGGTTCCCGGCTGCGTTACCAAGGCGCAGAAGATCGGTAAGGCGATTCTGTCCGTCAAGGCCAATGGCGGCGACCTGATGACTGAGCTTAAGAAAGCGTTTGAGGTGCGTGAGTTCTGTCATGGCACCATTGAAAAGCTGGACATCACAGCCGAGGGCGGCTTTGACTTTGGTACGACTGTTGTTAAGGGCGAAGACGGTCGCAATTACTTCATCGACTTCAAGAACGAGAACCTCATCCTGCGTGATGAGAAAGACGATACCATCATGACCGTTCCCGATGGTATCGGCATGATCGACATGGATACCCTGATGCCTCTGACCAATGCCGATACCAAGGTTGGGATGAAGGTGCTGGTCACTATGACTCCTGCCCACCCCAACTGGTGGGATGCTGACCGCAAGCCCTATGAGTGCTGGCTGCCTGAGCTGAAGAAGGTCGGCATGAAGGACGACCAAGTTCGTTACTAAGCGTATATTTCCAGGGGGGGAGTGCCAATTCTCTCGGCACTCCCCCCCGCCCACCTCACAACTCAACAGTACTAAAAAGAAAGAAGGGAGAACATTATGGATGAGCGAAAGCAAAAGAAACCCAGCTCCGCAATGGAAACCACGACATTGACGCGGGTACCCGAGAGCGAAAGACGTCCTTGGTGGAGTTTGGCATTTATCTGGGCCGGCAGTGTCATTTGTATTCCCGCGCTGATGGTGGACAGCATGGTTATGGCGGGTATGGACTTCAAGCAATCCTGCCTGTGCATGGTCATCGGCTACGTCATCGTAGTATTCTATATGTGCTTGATGGGCATTCAGAGCTCCGATTTGGGTTTGCCCTGCACTGTTGCGATTTCTCGCGCTTATGGTGTGCGAGGCTCATCCTTCCTTGTATCGCTCGTGATCGCTATCAGCAATATCGGTTGGTTTGGTTCTCAGACAGCTCTGTGCGCCACCAGCTTCTGTAACATTATGAGTGGATACCTGCACATCGACTTCCCCCTGTGGCTATCCTGCATCATTTGGGGTTCGTTGATGTTTATCACCTCCGTCTATGGCGTGAAACTCATTGATTTTTTGAATCGCGTTTCTGTTCCCGCACTGTTCATCATGCTTATCTGGGGAGTTATTGCTGCGCTTATGCGCGGTGCGGCTGCCGCTGTGACGGTCTATCAGCCGCCCATGGTTCTTGGCTGGACCTATGGAATTACGCTGGCGGTGGCAGGCTTTGCCTCTGGCGCAGTTACCTGTGGTGACTATACACGATATGGAAGAAACCGGAGAGACACCATTCTTTCCTGCATCGTTGGCGTTCTGCCCGCCGGTATTGGCGCACTGGTCATTGGTGGTTTCTTAGCTGTCGCTATGGGCAACTTTGACCTTTCTGTGGTGTTCTCCAGCTTCGGGTTTCCCATCATCGGTATGCTTGTGCTGATTCTTGCCACGTGGACAACAAATACAGGCAACGCGTATATCTCCGGTATCGCTATCTGCAATATGTTTAAGCTGAAGGATGGTCGGCGTCCGGTCGTTACGCTAATAGCAGGCGCAGCAGGAACAGCGTTGGCACTGCTTGGTATCGCTGATGTGTTTGCCGGCTTCCTAAATATCATTGCGGCACTGGTTCCCGCTGTTGCCGGCGTTGCTATCGCCGACTACTGGATTATGGGAAGAGGGCGCGCGGATCTGTGGGAACCGTTTGAAGGAGTAAATTGGATCGGTGTTGTATCGTGGCTGGCAGGTGCCGCTGTCGCCAAGTGGGGAACGTTCTTTGTGCCCACTCTCATGGGCATTGTAGTGGCAATAGTTGTTTACTGCCTTGGTGCGCTGCTCATCAAGAGCGAGAAGCTCAACCCTATTTATGTAATGAATCTTAAACTTGCACAGTCTGACATAAAGGAGTGAATTGCAATGAGCGTCAAGATCCTGAACCTGCTTCCCGTCACAGGGGATGTGTTGACACCGGAAATGTTCAAGTATATGTGCAAATATTTGGAGTCTGATACGGAAGTACAGACGTATCAGATCACTTCCGGTCCTCCCTCTATCGAATGTGAGTATGATGAAGCTTTGGCTGCGCCGGATGTTCTGAGGTTGGTCAAGCAGGGAGAAGAAGATGGCTTTCAGGCAATCTTCATCAACTGCTTTGGCGATCCTGCGGTAAAGGCAGCACGCGAGTTTGTGGACATTCCTGTTTTTGGCGGCTTCGAGCCGGCAACACACTTTGCACTGGGACTTGCCGATAATATTTCCATCGTGACGGTGATGCCGAATGTGGTATCCCTTATGGAAGGGAATGTATCTAAGGCCCGGTTGAATGACCGCATTGTCAGCGTCCGCAATGTAAACATCCCGGTAGAGGAACTGCAAGATCATGAAAAACTTTGCAGGGCACTGGTCGAACAGTCCCTTCTTGCTATCCGCGAGGATGGCGCACAGGCGATTGTTATGGGCTGCACAGGTTTTGTAGATGTGGCAGAACGCATCAAGCATGATCTGTTGGCCGAGGGCTATGATGTTCCTGTCCTGGAGGCAGCACAGTCCGCTTTAAAGCTGTGTGAGGTATATGCCAAAATGGGGTTGCGGCAGAGCCGATTGACGTACATGACCCCACCGAAACGAAAATAACAGGAGGAAAAAACATGAGTGTGCTCGCTAACTATGAGCCGAAAAGCGTGTTCTCATATTTTGAGAAGCTCTGCACTATTCCCCGCGGATCAGGCAACACAGACGGCATAGCATCCTATCTGGTCAGTTTTGCTGAAGAGCACGGACTGGAGAACTACCGGGATGCGGCAAATAATGTGATTATCCGCAAGCCCGCCAGCGCAGGGTACGAAAACGCTGATACGATTATTCTGCAGGGTCACCATGACATGGTCTGCGAGAAAGAAGACGGGCTTGACTTTGACTTTGCAAAGGATGCGATCCAGCCGGTGGTAGATGGCGATTGGATCCGCGCGAAGGGCACAACACTGGGCGGAGATAACGGTATCGCTGTGGCAATGATTCTTGCGATCCTAAGCGATGACTCTTTGGCACATCCTCCTATTGAAGCACTTATCACTGCGGACGAGGAAATCGGAATGCTTGGCGCGTTTGCGCTGGATTGCAGTCAATTGAAGGGTCACAAACTCATCAATCTGGATTCCGAATACGAAGGGGTATTGATGTGCAGTTGTGCCGGCGGTGTCAATGTCCGCAGTACAATACCAGTTGCACGGGAGCGAATTACTGGTGCGGTGATCGATATTGCAGTCAAAGGACTGACCAGCGGTCACTCTGGTGTTGAGATTGATAAAGGCCGTGCAAATGCCAACGTGCTGATTGGCCGCATGCTTTGTGAGTTGGCCGCCAGGGAAAATTTCCGTCTGGCAGCACTGGAGGGCGGCTCGCGTGAAACCGCTATTGCAGCGTCTGGTTCCGCGCAAATCGTAGTGGAGCCATGTAAGGCAGCCGAAGTCTGCGAGATCGTGCAAAAGCTGGGCGCACAGTATGCCGGCGAATACGCAACTGCTGAGCCAAATATGCAAATCAGTGCGCTTGCCGGAGAAACCAGAACGGTTGATGTGCTTACGACGGCAGGAACCGAAAAGGTATGGCAGGTCTTAGTATCGCTTCCAGACAGTGTGCAGGCCATGTGCATTGATATGCCCGGACTGGTTCAGACATCAACCAATTTTGGAACCTTAAAGCTGGAAGAGAACGCGCTCTCGATCAGCAATACGGTTCGAAGTTCTATCACGGCGCAGAAAGAATGGATCGTTGAGAAGATTTCCGCTATCGTCAAGCTGGCTGGCGGTACGACTACGACGGATGGCAATTATCCTGGGTGGGCGTATAATCCTCATTCCGTCGTAAAAGAAACGATACTGTCTGCATATAAGACGCTCTTTAACAAGGAAGCCACGGTGGAAGCTGTCCATGCCGGTATTGAGTGCGGCCTGTTTTCCGACAGCATTCCCAATCTGGATTGCGTGGCTATCGGCCCTGATATGGGAGATGTCCATACACCGCGTGAGCATCTTAGCATCTCGTCTTCTCAGCGTACTTATGAACTATTGAAATTGGTTCTGGCAGAAAGCAAATAACAAGCGTCGCTGGACTGGTATGCGTTATCCGGTAAGTACCTGATAATCGCATTATAAAAGCAGCCAAGGAACTTTCCTTGGCTGCTTTTGAATTACATCTACATGGCATCCCTGCCGCTAAAGTTACCATCAGCGGCGGGCATCATTTTTCATTCCACCAACGCCTTGCCCAAGGCGCGGCAGGCTTCAAGTGCCGCGTCGTCGGGCGCCTCCGTGCAGATCACACTCTCGCAAACGAGGTTCACCCCTGCGCTGTCGCAGTCACTCTCCCAAGTGCGCATCCACTCGCCATCGCCCCAGCCGTAGGAACCGAACAGTGCCACACGCTTCCCGCCGAGGCTGCGCTTGCAGGCATCGAACATGGGCTGGAACTCCATTTCCTCCAGCACCTCGCTGCCCATGGCAGGGCAGCCAAAGGCGATGGCGCCGTAGGTGTTCAGATCGCCGGGTGCGACCTCGGCGGGTGTGAGCAGCACAGCCTCCGCGCCCGCGGCAGTCATGCCCTCGGCAACGGCACGCGCCATCGCCTCCGTATTGCCCGTACCGCTCCAATAAACAACAGCAGTTTTCATGTTTGTAAATTCCTTTCTTTTAATGATTTTATATGATCAAACTGCAACGGCAAGCTGCTCCAGCTTCGAGCCGCTTTGCCAGAGTGCGCAGTAGATCTCCGTGCATTTTTTGTATTTTGCGAACAGCGAACGCGCCTTTTCCTCGTTGCCGTAGACCTTCCAGAGTCCGGCGCATTTGAAGCCGTTCGCGCGGTGGTCGATGAAGCCCCTCACATCCTCCGGCGATAGCTGAGAAACAGCCCTACCTCGTGCGGAAACTCTCCGCTCTCGCCTCCTTTGAATGTTTGCCGGTTAGCATGCTCTAACCATATTGCCCTTGAGAAGCCGACCGCAGGCGGCTCTTCAAAGATCACCGCCTGCCGCCGCGCCCCAATGCCATGGTTCTCAACCAAGTAAGCCTCGGATGCAGACCGGCATTACTGATGTCATCGATGCTTTACTTAATTCCCAGCAGCAATGTTGAGCCGCGAAGCATCAGGCGTTTGGCTTCCTTCGGTGTCATGAAGCTGCCGTCGGTCGTGTCGATCAGCTCTACACGCTCATAGCCCATATCCCTGAGCTTTTGGACAAACGCCTGCATATCGCCGTATCTACCGGGCGACATCAGGTCATGGATGGCATACGTTCCGCCCTTTTTCAGAACACGCAGTGTTTCCAGCAGAAGTGCCTGCTTGTCTTTCCCCGCGATATTGTGATAGACATAGTTGCTGATCACCGCGTCAAAGCTCTCGTCGGGGAAATCCAGCTTCACGGCGTTCCCGCGCCGGAACGAAGCGTTTTTCACGCCCTCCGCAGCGGCATTTTTTTCGCACAGCGGCAGACTGAAGGAGGCGTATTC
>OCPS01002913.1_pt1 | contig 10534 bp, 8 predicted proteins | sample 1538651 | NCBI WGS metagenome assembly OCPS01 (sample SAMN04571715, study PRJEB22368) | human gut metagenome | biome: human gut; material: stool | host: Homo sapiens | place: Luxembourg | collected 2012-09-21 | reverse complement strand
TCACCGCCGGGGACGATGTGTCCAGTCTGGAGATCACATGGTTCAATAATCCCTATGCCGCCCAGAAGCTGCAGCTGGGGCAGGAATACTATTTTCAGGGCATCGTTACCGGCGGGATGCTGCGCCGCCAGATGGTCAACCCGCAGGTGCGCACAGCCGAGCAGATCAAGGCTTCTCCCTTTGAAGCCGTCTACCCCCAGACTGAGGGCCTGACCAGCAATGCCATTGCCAAATGTGTGCGTCAGCTTCTGCCCCACGCGGAGCTTCTGCCCGACCCGCTGCCGCCGGAAATGCTGGCAAAATACCGTCTGCTCTCCAAGGCAGATGCCGTGCGGGCCATCCACTGCCCTGCCACGGAAGAGCAGGCCTATGCCGCCCGGCGGCGGCTCATTTACGAAGAGCTGCTGGTGCTGCAGCTGGGCATTGGCCGGATGAAAAACCGGGGTGCCGCTGCCACCGGTGCCCCCATGCAGCTTGCCGACCCGTCCCCATTCTGGGCCAGTCTGCCCTTCTCCCCCACCGGTGCCCAGCGCCGGGCCGTGAGCGAGATTCTGGCCGACATGGCGGGTCAGACCTCCATGAACCGCCTTTTGCAGGGCGATGTGGGCAGCGGCAAAACGCTGGTGGCGGCTGCCGCCATCTGGGCGTGCATCCGGGCGGGGTATCAGGCTGCGCTGCTGGCCCCCACCGAAATTTTAGCCGCCCAGCACGCCGAGGGCCTGAACCGGATGCTTGCCCCCTTCGGAATGCGGGTGGCTCTGCTGACCGGCGGCATGAAGGCCGCTGCACGCCGCACCACGCTTGCCGCCATCCGCAACGACGAAGCCGACCTTGTGGTGGGCACCCACGCCATCCTCAGCGAGGGCGTTGAATTTGCCCGGCTGGGTCTTGCCGTGATCGACGAGCAGCACCGCTTTGGGGTGCGCCAGCGCGGGATGCTGGCCGAAAAAGCCGCGAACCCGCATCTGCTGGTGATGAGCGCCACTCCCATCCCCCGCACGCTGGGTCTGCTCATCTACGGCGACCTGGACATCTCCATTCTGGACGAGCTGCCGCCGGGCCGCACACCGGTCAAGACCCGATGTATCACCGGCAAAAAGCGGCGTGACCTCTATCATTTTCTCGATCAGGAGATCGGCAGAGGGCGGCAGGTGTATCTGGTGTGCCCGGCCATTGAGGATGTGCCGGACGGCGGGCTGAACGCCGTCAAGACCTACTACGAGGACATTGCCAAGGCCCTGTTGCCGGACCGCCGGGTGGGACTGATGCACGGCAAGCTGAAACCCAAGGAAAAAACCGCCGTCATGGAGGACTTCAAGGCCGGACGTCTGGATGCGCTGGTATCCACCACCGTCATTGAGGTGGGCGTGGATGTGCCCAATGCCAGCGTAATGGTGATCGAAAACGCAGAGCGCTACGGCCTGAGCGCTCTGCACCAGCTGCGCGGCCGCGTGGGACGCGGCGCTGCGGAAAGCTGGTGCTTCCTTGTCAGCGACAACCAAAGCGAAAACGTACAAAAGCGGCTGAAATTTTTGTGCAGCACCACGGACGGCTTTGCGGTGGCGCAGTACGATCTGGAGACCCGCGGCCCCGGCGACTTTTTCGGCAGCCGCCAGCACGGCCTTCCCACCCTGCAGATCGCCGACCTGATGAACGACACCCGCACCCTTCACGCCGCCCAGAGCGAGGCCGCCGCCATGCTGGCAGAAGACCCTCTGCTGGAAGCGCCGGAGCACGCGCTGCTGGAACAGCAGGTGCAGCAGATGTTCGAGAAAGCCGGAGCCATGAACTGATTCGGAGTTTTTTGCACACAAACAGCAGCAAATGCAAAAGCCGCTGCACGGCTGGTGCAGCGGCCCCTGTTATCGAACGGAACGCTTTGCGTGCCGTTCGCCCATGCTTATCACATCGCAGAACACGCAGCGGCTTTTGGTGGAAAGCTGGGTATCCTTATGGTAGCAGCCAAAAAACCACTTGTCGTAGGTCAGCTTCAACAAAATTTTATCCAGAAAACTGTGCAGCTGGTTGTTCTCGCCGCTGGCAAGGGCGGTAAAATCCAAAAATCTGCTTGGCGCATCGTGGGTCAGCACATAATCCACTTTGTAATCGCAGGCTGCAAGGTTCTCCTCACAGAAGGCGTATTCCTCATCCGAGGGCATTTCTTCCTTCCACCAGTTCACGCCGGGTTCCCGGTCCTCCCGGTCCTGACTTTCCGCACCGCCAAAGCACAGATACTTTTTTTCTTCCAGTTCCAGCACGCTGCCGCGGCACACATGGTACACATTGCCGCCCAGTGCCTGCACCTTCCCGCCAAAGCGTTCCTCGGTGGGATACTGCTTCAAAAGATCATAGTTTTCGTGGCTGCCGTCCAGAAACAGCAGGGTATACGGGCGCTTGCGCAGCCAATCCAGCTTTTTCTGTTCCTCCCTGCTGCCGTCCCACACAAAACCAAAATCCCCCAGCACCACCACGGTGTCCCGTTTGCCCAGCCAGCGCAGCTTGCCGTGTTTGAAGCGGTCGATATCGCCGTGGGTGTCCCCTGTCAGATATACCATTCCTGTCCTCCCTGACCGGATGTGAAATCGGCACAATAAGCCTTGTCACACCCCGCCAAACCTGTTATTATAAAGAATACAGCCTTCCGCTGTGATCTCGTTCTTACCCGGCGCACGGCGCTTGTGCCGCGCTGCCTGTTGTTTTATATTATCGCTTTTTAAAGGAATTGTCCACATGAAACGTATTTTTGCACTGGTTTTGTCGTTCGCTGTCCTGTTCAGCTGCCTGCTTCTGCCTGCCGGCGCCATGTTCGACCCCACCCCGGTCTATCAGGTGCAGGCGCAGAGCGCCTACATCGTCAACACTGACACCAACATCATCGTCTACGATAAGGACAGCGCAAAGCAGGTACCGGCCGGCGGCCTGACCAAGTATATGACCCTCGCCCTGCTGCTGACCAACTACGCCGACCATCTGGACGACACCTTCCAGATGCCGTTTGCTATTTCGGATTATGTATACAACACCAACAACGCCGACATGCGTTCCAACGAGACCTTCACCTACCGGGAAGCCGTCTACGCCATGCTGACCCGCAACGCCAACGAAGCCGCCATGGGTCTGGCCTACACCCTTTCCGGCGGCGATCTGGCCGGCTGGGTGAGCCAGATGAACACCCTGTCCCAGCGCATCGGCACCACCGGCAGCACATGGACCGACGCCTGCGGCATCGACAGCGGCAATGTGACCTGCGCCGTGGATATGTACCTGATCCTGCGCTATCTGATGAGCTTCGATGCCTTTGCCGAGATCTCCGGTGCTCCCACCTTTACGATGCCCGCCAAGGAAAAGCACCGGTCGTCCTCTATTCTGGTCAGCCAGAACGCCGCGCTGAGCAAATCCAGCGGCGGCAAATACTATCGCAGCGCCATGCAGGGCGGCATGTGCGATGTGACCGCCTTTAAAAACGACAGCGGCCGCCAGAGCTATGTTTCCTGGGCCAACAAGGACGGTGCAACCTATATTTTCTGCGTGATGCAGAGCCCCGACACCTGCGACGATTTCGGCTACGCCAACCGCCGCCCCGCCCTGTGTGAGACCGTGAAGCTGATGGACTGGGTGTTCGACAGCTTTTCCATTCAGGCCGCGCTGGACACCGACCTTACACTGGCCGAGATCCCGGTGAAGTATTCCTCCGACACCAGCTCCCTGCAGCTGTACCCCGCCGACAGCATGATGACCCTGCTGCCCTCCACCGGTGACGGCAGCGTGACCCAGAAATATTTTCACCTGCCGGATGCGGTCAGTGCGCCCATCCAGCAGGGCGATGTGGTGGGCACCGTGGAACTGAAGCTGGCCGGTGAGACCATCGGCGTGGTGGACCTGATCGCCGGGCAGGATGTCAGCCTGAACCCGCTGCTGTTCACGGTGGCCCGGTTCCGGGAGTTTCTTGGCAGTCTGTACCTCAAAGTTGTGATAACGTTAAGTATTATCTCTGCCGCAATTTACTTTTTGTGGACGTTCCTGAATGGCTGGAACCGCCGCAAGCCCACCAGAAAGATCCACCGCCGCTGAGTTTTACACCATTCGACCGCACTTTGTGGAAAAAGTGATGTAAAAAGCCCCGCCAGCCTTTTCAGGATGACGGGGCTTTTGGTTGCGCCAGCAGGAGTCGAACCTACGATGGGGGAGTCAAAGTCCCCTGCCTTACCGCTTGGCGATGGCGCATCGTGCAAGATATTATACCATATTCTTTGTTTTTCCACAAGGGGAAGGCTCCACTTTTCCGCTTTTGCGGCCATCCTCCGCAGCCTTTTGTGCTGCTTGATTTGTAAAAAAGCGGTTTTTTTCCATTCCTGCAGCAAAATCCGCCCGATTTGTTGCGCTTTTGTTGCACTCCGTGTGGTAAAAATAAATCTGAATAAACCTCCTCATCCCGACTTTTTCGTCTGCTGCCTTGTGGCGGGGAGACACGAGGTCTGTTCTGGTGTTTCCGCAGTCGGCTGCACCATCCCCCAACTCGTCAGGAAAGTGAGGAGTCCTATGAAAAAGATCTTGAAAATGCTGGTTTTCGGCCTGCTCAGTGCGGCGCTGCTGTGTTGTGCACTGCCCTCCGCCTTTGCCGCAGAGCAAAAGGACGCACAGATCTACACCATTGGTCTGGATGCCATGGGCGGCACCAGCTCTGTTGTGGCCGTTACCACCAACCTGAACGGCAAGCTCAGCGCTTTGCCCGCCCAGCCCACGCTGGACGGCTACACCTTTGATGGCTGGTACACCGAGACGGTGGGCGGCACAAAGGTCACCACTTCAACGGTGTTCACGGGGGATACCACCGTGTATGCCCACTGGACCGTCAAGAGCACCGCCGCTTCCAGCAGCACCAGCACCTCCAAGCCCGCTCAGCCCGAGCAGACGGAACAGGATGACGGCATGACCCTGAGCATCCTTACCGTTGCCGGTGCCCTGCTCACCACGCTGGCCGTGGCTGCCTTTATGTAACGACCTGTTTTCGCCTTACACTTCATCAAACCATCAATCGAAAGGAAGATCCCCATGTCTGTTATGAAACTGCCTGCTAATTACGCCGTCATCAACGAAGAGGAAATGGTCTATCTGGACGGCGGCGCCAGCGACCTGTACAACGACTTCCTGAATGTGGGCAAGGTGTTCAACGCCATCGCCCGCATCTTCTCGGGCGCAAGCTCCATCATCAACAACGTCAACGTGATCTATCAGTCCTTCCTGACCCTGAGCGACCTGCTGAAGGGCTTCTGAGCGCATCCCGCGTTTTCTGTAATTTTCAAGAACTGTTCTCGTTTAGGGGACAGTTCTTTTTGTTTTCATCCATTCTTTCAATCTTCCGCAGCAACACTCCATCTATTGGAAAATATTTTTATGATTTTTGCAGATAGATGCATAAAGCGGCCCTTTTTGTTGCGCTTCTGTTGCAGTTTCTGTGATAATATTGTTACACATTCGTGTCAGTATTGTTGCACATCGTATGCTATTCTATAGGATGTGCGTTTGACTTTTAAATATACGCAGTCCGGCGGAAAGACGGTATCTCAAAGCCGCCATTTTCGCAACGGAAAATTTGTGTTTGATAACTTTTTTCCGGTCGCTCAGACCATCTTTTGCGGAGAAACAGACCATTATGCCAGACCGTGAACTGCGGCGGATGCGCCGCGCCGAATTAGTCGAGATCATTCTGGCCCTCAAGCAGACCGAGGACAGGCTCCGGGCAGAGAACGCTGCCCTGTCTGCCCAGCTGCAGGAGCGTCAGATCCATATTGAAAACGCCGGTTCCATTGCGCAGGCCGCGCTGGAGCTGAACAAGGTGTTTGAAGCCGCACAGGCCGCTGCGGACGAGTATGTTGCATCGGTGCGCGCCGCAAACAAAAACACCGATGCCGCCGCCAATGCCCTGCGGGCACAGGCTGAGGCCGAGGCGGAGCAGATGCTTGCGCAGGCCCAGACCGAAGCCGCGAACCTGAAGGCCCGCACCCAGAAAGAGTGTGACGAGCAGGCAGAGGCTGCGGCGCGCAGCCGTGCCCAGACCGAGGCCGACTGCAAGGCCATGCTTGCGCGGACCCAGCAGGAGATCCGGCAGCGCTGGGCCGCCTTTGACCGCCGCGCCAGCGAGCTGCTGGACGGCTACCACAGCACGGAGTTCCTGCCGGAGGAGCGTGCCGAAAAATGCGACAAATGAAAGAACAGAAGATCAAGTTCACGCCCATCCCCTCCACCGCCGAGGTGAAGGCAGAGCGTGACCGGCTGGCTTACCGCCGCCGCTATCTCCGCGTGCTGCGCAGCACGGTGTATGCCCTGCTGGTGGTTGCAGCCGTTGCGGTGCTGTTGGCCACGCTGTTTTTGCCGGTGCTTCAGGTCTCCGGCGACAGCATGAACCCCACCCTGCAGGACAAGGACATCATCCTGCTGGTCAAGACCGGCGACATGAAAACCGGTGACCTGTGCGGTTTTTACTGGCAGAACAAGCTTCTGCTCAAGCGTGTCATCGGCCTGCCGGGCGATGTGATCACGCTGGATGAGGACGGCGTTGTCACCGTGAACGGTCAGACGCTGGACGAGCCATACGTGGACGAGCTTGCCTTGGGAGAATGCGACATCAAGTTCCCCTATCAGGTGCCGGAAAACCGTTATTTTGTGTTGGGCGACCATCGGGCCACCTCCATCGACAGCCGCAGCAGTGTGATCGGCTCGGTGGAAAAAAGCCAGATCGTGGGCAAGGTCTTTCTGAGGGTCTGGCCCTTGTCCGGTTTTTCGCTGATGTCCTAGTCCCGGCGGGGCCGGTATTACTTTGTAACAGCAGGCGGCGCAGCTTTAACGCTTACCGCTCTGATGTGTTTGGTCTGCAGAGTGTGCAGATGCAGAAGGCAGGGCTGCCCCCTTCTTACGCAGCGGCAAGATCATTCCTGCGCTGTATGCGGACCCGATATAGGAATCAAAAGCAAAATTTGAGAGGAGTTTTTACAAACGATGAAGAAGACGTTCAAAAAACTCATGGCGGCTCTGCTGGCTGTTGCCCTGCTATGCGCCATGGCGGTGCCTGCGTTTGCAGCAGAGGGTGCATCCGGCACCAGCGCCGGCAACGGTTCTATTACAATCAATAATGCTGTTGATAATATGCATTACAATTTCTACCGCATTCTGGACATTGCCACTCATACTGGCACTGAACCTTATACCGGTGTCGTCTACAAGACTAACCCTACTTGGAAAGACTTTATTGAGCAGAGCACTTGGGAAAATTACCTCACGGTAAATACTGATGGTACTGTCACTGTTAAAGCCGCTGCAGAAAACAACTCTGATTTTGCCGCCAGCTTTGCAGCTGCTGCCAGCACATATGCTACCACGAACCATATTTCTGCGGATTATGCAGACCAGCTTCCAGTGAATCATCAGGTCCATCTGACCGGTGTTACTTTGGGTTATTATCTGGTTTCCTCTACCGGTTGGGACTCAAACCAAACAATTATCTGCTCTCTGGACACCACCAAGCCTAATGCCGAAATCAATGAAAAGAATGGCAAGCCTTCAATCTCCAAAAAGGTCGAAGAGGACTACACCAACGGACTGGGCAGCAAAAATGATGCCGACATTGGTCAGTACGTGAAGTTCCAGACCACTGTTACAGTTACAGACGGCAATCCCTACAACTACATTGTTACCGATACTATGAGCGCTGGCCTGACCTTCGTTCAGAATGATATAGAGCACGCACTGAGTGTTACTGTCAACGGTGAAGTTTTCAATCAGTACACCCTGCGCAGCACTTCTGACCGCGGCTTTACCATTCACTTCAATGATGCTGATAGTAAACATAGTGTCCTGCAGCCGAACGATTCTGTTGTTGTCACTTATTATGCTGTTATCAATCAAAATGCTGTGGTTGGCAACAGTGGCAACAATAACACTGCTACTTTGACCTATGGAAAGAACTCTGAAAATGGTGGTAGTTCTACCACTACTACTTATGTCTGGTCTTTTGATGTGCACAAATACACTGGTGAAAATACTGCACTGGCTGGTGCTGTCTTCCAGATTCTCAACTCTGATGCTAGCAAGACTGCACACTTTGTTCTTGATAATACCACTGGTGCCTATAAATTTGTCAGCTGGGATGCTTCTGAAGGTTCTGTAACGGATGTTACTACTCCTGACAATGGCAACATCAAATTTGAGGGCTTAGATTCCGGTTCCTATAAGTTGCGAGAGGTTAAAGCCCCGGACGGCTATAATAAGCTGGCTCAGGACATTGATTTTAGCATTGACGGCGTAAACGCCGCTACTCCCGGTACTGTTCACTACAGCACTGATAAGACTGGTCGAATCGACGTTCTGAACAACGCCGGTGCTACCCTGCCCTCCACCGGCGGCATGGGCACCACCCTGTTCTATGTTATCGGCGGCGGCCTGATGGTGGCAGCAGTGGTCCTGCTGGTCACCAAGAAGCGCATGGAGAACAAGTAATTCTTCTCCCCGGAAAAATCCTATAGCAACAGGAGATGCGGAGGTCTTGCGGCCTCCGCATCCTTTCCTTAATCTTATAACATTAGGGAGCAGCCCATGAAAAAGAACAAAAGCACAATCATCCTGATCCTCGTCTTTTTCGTGGGTCTATCCGTGATGCTATACCCCACCATCAGCGACTACGTCAACCAGCTGCACCAGACCCGTGCTGTGGCCAACTACGCCGCCGATGTGGATAAGCTGTCGGATGCGGATTACACCGCCTATTTTGAAGCGGCCGATGCCTTCAATGCGCAGATCGCCGCAGACCCGGATGCCCTGTATTTTCCGAACCGGTTCCCGTCCTACGAGAGCACGCTGGATGTGACCGGCACCGGTATCATGGGCTATATCACCATTGAAAAGATCGGCGTGGAGCTGCCCATCTACCACGGCACCAGCGATGCCGTGCTGCAGGTGGCCGCCGGTCATCTGGAAGGCACCAGCCTGCCGGTGGGCGGTGCCAGCACCCACGCGGTCATTTCGGCCCACCGGGGCCTGCCCAGCGCCAAGCTGTTCACCAATCTGGATCAGCTGGAGGTGGGCGATACCTTCACCATCACGGTGCTGGACCGGGCCCTCACCTACGAGGTGGACAACATTTCCATCATTCTGCCCACCGAGACCGACAGCCTGAAGGTGGTGGACGGCAAGGACTACGTCACCCTGATGACCTGCACGCCCTACGGCATCAACACCCACCGGCTGCTGGTGCGGGGACGCCGCATCACCACACCGGACAAGCTCAAGCACATCCGTGTGACCTCTGATGCCATCAAGATCGAGCCCATCCTCACCGCGCCCATCATGGCGCTGCCCCTGCTTCTGGTGCTGCTGTTCTGGCTGCTGTTCGCTCCCCGCAAGCGCAGCTCCGCAAAGGATGAAACGCACAAAACGCACTGATGAGCCGCTTTTATCCGCAGCTTTGCACGGAATCACGGAAATCAATTTTCCGCATGAAGGCTTCCCCCGGTCGGGACAGATTCTCCCCGCGCCGGGGAGAAATGTCACCGTAGGTGACAAAGAGGGGAGTAGCTGTCACCGCAGGTGACTGATGAGGGCGCAGGATAGCACTATTTCGCCTGAATACCCCTCATCCGGCGCTACGCGCCACCTTCCCCCCAAGGGGTGAAGGCTTTTGCTCCGGGTTAAGTTGCAAAAGTTGATTTCCGTGGTACGGAATAAGCTCTACAACAAAAAAGCATCTGCAGCCGTAATGACTGCAGATGCTTTTTTTGCCTGTTCAGCGGTCCTCCCGGAGGGAGAGCCGGTTTTGTTTACTGCTGTGCCTGCTGCTCGGCGCGCTTGGCTTCCAGCGCCAGAATGGCGTCGCGGCGGCTCAGGTTGATGCGGCCCTGCTGGTCGATGTCGGTCACCTTGACCACGATGGCATCACCCACGGCCACAACATCCTCCACGCGCTCCACACGCTTGGTGTCCAGCTTGGAGATGTGCACCAGACCTTCCTTGCCCGGTGCGATTTCCACGAAGGCACCAAAGTTCATCAGGCGGGTCACCTTGCCCTTGTAGATAGCACCGATCTCGGGGTCCTCCACAATGGTCTTGATGGTAAAGATGGCGCGCTTTGCGTCCTCCTGATCCACGGCGGAGACGAACACATGGCCATCCTCCTGCACGTCGATCTTGCAGTTGCAGGTGGCGCAGATGTCCTGAATGACCTTGCCGCCCTTGCCGATGACGTCCTTGATCTTATCGGTGGGGATCATCATGCTGAACATCTTGGGGGCCCAGCGGCTCAGCTCATGGCGAGGCTCTGCGATGACGGGCTTGATGATCTCATCGAGGATGTACAGACGGCCCTTGCGGCACTTCTCGAAGGCCTCGGCGATGATGTCGTAGGTCAGGCCGTCGATCTTAATATCCATCTGGATGGCGGTGATGCCCTTGCGGGTGCCGCCCACCTTGAAGTCCATATCGCCGTGGAAGTCCTCCACGCCCTGAATGTCCAGCATGGTCATCCAGCGGTCGCCCTCGGTGATCA
>OCPS01002910.1_pt1 | contig 10548 bp, 7 predicted proteins | sample 1538651 | NCBI WGS metagenome assembly OCPS01 (sample SAMN04571715, study PRJEB22368) | human gut metagenome | biome: human gut; material: stool | host: Homo sapiens | place: Luxembourg | collected 2012-09-21 | reverse complement strand
GCTCTCTTGCAACCATATCACATTTGTAAGATGCCGGAAGGTAATCCAGAACCATCTCGATTGCCTGCAGTGCAAGCGGATCTGTAAATGGACAGTTCAAGGTAGATACATAAGCTTCGATCGCATGTGTCAGTGCATCCATACCTGTGTAAGCAACCTGCTTTACTGGGAGACCCATGACAAGATCCGGATCTACAATTGCAACGTCCGGTGTAATATTAAAATCGGCAAGTGGGTATTTTACTCCGGTCTGATAGTTGGTAATAACGGAGAATGCTGTTACTTCTGTTGCTGTTCCTGATGTTGACGGAATTGCAGCAAATTTTGCTTTTGTTCTCAGTTCCGGGAAGTTGAACGGAATACAGAGATCTTCAAATGTAACATCCGGATATTCATAGAATGCCCACATTGCTTTTGCAGCATCAATCGGTGATCCGCCACCCATAGCTACGATCCAGTCCGGCTGGAACTCCTGCATAACTGCTGCACCTTTCATAACGGTCTCAACAGATGGATCTGGCTCAACACCTTCAAAAAGCTTTACTTCCATTCCTGCTTCTTTCAGATAGTTCTCAGCTCTGTCGAGGAATCCCTGACGCTTCATGGAGCCTCCTCCGACAACCAGGATTGCTTTTTTTCCTTTCAGGTTCTTCAGTTCTTCAAGACATCCTTTTCCATGGTAAATATCTCTTGGTAATGTAAATCTGCTCATTTCAAACACTCCTTTGCCCTTAAAGTATGTTATCTTTTTGACAATCATATTGTATCTCAATTCTATGCTTTTTGCAACATTTTACCACAAATAAATTGTACTTATTTCCATACAATTATACATTTTTAATAAACCATATTATTTCTACCCTATTCATAAAATAATTGATTTGTGATATATTTCACATATTTTACGCAAATTTTTCAAAAATGAAAGTAATCGAAAAAGAGTACGCTTTATCAGTCATGCTCTGACAAGCAGACGGCTTGGCATACTCTCTTCTTATAATCGGGTTTTAATCTGTATTCAGTTCATAATTTCTTCTTGTGACATCACTTAATCTGCCTTTTTGGTCCTGCAGAACAAAGCTGAAAATCGTACTTCCCGCCGGCATTACGATCGGCCCGGTATACTCCTGCGTCGCAGAATTATTTTCCGGATCCGGATCTGATCCATCCGTCGTGTAATATGCCGTATACTTATCCGGTACAACCACACTGATTGATTGGACATGGTTATACTGCCCGGTCGATGGAGTCACCGCCGGCGCATCTGCAATCGGGAACTCAACTTTATAAGTTTTACTTTCTGTCAGGCTTGGAATCCCTTTCTTATTAACAGAAATTGCTTTCACCGTCGTCTCACCTTCACCAATCTTGATCGGTTCCGTATATTTCGTACTTGAAGTTGTCGGCTCTGAACCGTCTGTCGTATAGTAGATCGCTTTTCCTTTTCCGGTCAGTTCCAGTGCCTGCACTTCATCATATGTCTCTGCCTCATCCAGACTAAACTCCGGTTCACCTGACACATAATCCTTCAGTACTTCAAGAACCGTATCACTGGTACATGCATTCAGAAGCGGTGATACCTTTTCTTCCTGTTTGGTATCAATATAAAATTCTACCGCTGCACGATAAATTTCTGCATTTCCGGACTGCTTTGCAATCTCATCTGTAAAAACTTCTTCTGCCTGATCCAGATCATCCTTGGCAATATAAACCTTTGAAATCCCTGTATAAGCTTCTGCTTTCTTCGGACTTCCAGAAGCTGCTTTTTCAAATACAGTGAGTGCGTTCTCATATTCGGAAGCTGCCAGAAGCCGGTATCCTTTCTTTACTTTTCCGGTATATGAATTTTGATAAAACAAGAAAATGAGTCCTGCCAGAACAATACACCCCGCCAATAGCATAAGCAGCATTTTCCGGCGTTTTTTTCTGGCGCGCTCTTTTCTCTTTTCTGCCCGCATACGCCGCAATCTGCGTTCTTCTTCATACGCTCTTCTCGTCTGTTCCCGCGCATCTTCTCTTTGACCCACACGTCCGGTAGCCGGTCTGACATCACTGCGTCTGACCACCGCATCTCTTCCACGCCTGGTCACAGTTTCCTGCTGGCGACGACCAACACTTCCCGAATTTCCCACACACCTGGTCTCTCCTCCAACACTTTCCCGTCTTTCATATACCGGATTTGCCGCACCAGAATAGCTGACATCTTGCTTTTCCTGCTTACCCAGATGAAGCGACATTGTCTGTGTAATGCCTCCTTTTAACTGAGCAGTCAGCATATCATCAAGTGGGTTATAATCAGGCACGATCTGTATTTCCCTGCCGCATCTAGGACAGATCAACTGATCTTCAGGCAAATCTGCTCCACAGTGCATACATTTCATTGTCTTTCGTCTCCTTCTGGTATCATACTTCTTTTAGAACAATCCGGTAATTTTACCGTCTTCTACATCAATTCCATTTGCTGCAGGTACTTTCGGAAGACCCGGCATGGTCATGATTGCTCCGGTAAGAGCAACAACAAATCCTGCTCCTGCATTTACATAGACTTCACGGATATGGATATCAAAGTTCTCCGGACGTCCAAGAAGCTTCGCATCATCGGACAGAGAATACTGGTTCTTTGCCATACATACCGGGAACTTGCCAAAGCCCATTGATTCAATTCGTGCAAGCTGTTTCTTTGCAGCAGGTTCATATACAACACTCTTTGCTCCGTAAATCTCTTTGCAGATTGTCTCGATCTTCTCTGCAATTGATAACTCATCACTGTAAATCGGATGATAATGGCTTTCTTTTGTCTCCAGAGTCTGTAATACTTTCTCTGCCAGCTCTTTTCCGCCGTCTCCGCCTTTACCCCATACTTCTGCAAGGGCAAATTCGCAGCCTCTGTCTTCGCAGAACTTACGGATAAATTCGTATTCTGCTTCAGTATCACTGACAAATGAATTCAAGGTAACCACAACTGGAACGCCGAATTTCTGCAGGTTCTCAATATGCTTTTCAAGATTTACAATTCCTTTTGCAAGAGCATCCAGATTTTCTTTGTTCAGTTCGTCTTTTGGCACGCCACCATTGTATTTTAATGCACGTACCGTTGCAACCAGAACTACTGCGTCCGGTTTCAGTCCCGCCATACGGCACTTGATATCCATAAACTTCTCTGCACCCAGATCCGCACCGAATCCCGCTTCTGTGATCGTGATATCACTCAGCTTAAGCGCCATCTTGGTTGCACGTACACTGTTGCAGCCATGTGCAATATTTGCGAACGGACCACCGTGTACCAGTGCCGGTGTATGTTCCAGAGTCTGGATAATATTCGGCTTGATCGCATCCTTTAACAGTGCTGTCATTGCACCGGTTGCATGAAGCTGGTCAGCTGTAACCGGTTCTCCGGAAAATGTATAGGCAACAATGATTCTGTCAAGACGTTTTTTCAGATCTTCCAGATCGTCTGCCAGACATAAAATTGCCATAATTTCGGACGCAACCGTGATCACAAAATGATCCTCTCTTACCATTCCGTCCATTTTATTTCCAAGACCAACTACTACATTACGCAGTACACGGTCATTCATATCTACACACCGTTTCCACACAACCTGTCTCGGATCGATTCCAAGAGCATTTCCTTGCTGGATATGGTTGTCAAGAAGAGCTGCAAGCAGGTTATTTGCCGATGTGATCGCATGAAAATCTCCGGTAAAATGAAGATTCAGATCTTCCATCGGTACAACCTGTGCATAACCGCCACCGGCAGCACCACCTTTAATTCCAAAGCAAGGTCCGAGCGATGGCTCGCGCAGAGCGATCAGAGCTTTTTTACCGAGCTTTGCCATTGCCTCTCCAAGTCCAACGGTAATCGTCGTCTTCCCCTCTCCCGCCGGAGTCGGATTGATTGCAGTAACAAGTACCAGCTTTCCATCTGGTCTGTCTTTTACTCTTTCCATCAGTTCATCCGATAATTTTGCCTTATACTTGCCGTAAAACTCAAGGTCTTCCTCTTCAATTCCAACCTTTGCTGCAACCTCGCGAATATGGAGCATCTCTGCCTCCTGTGCGATCTGAATGTCTGTTTTCATAATTATATCCTCCCTTTTTTCTTCTACGTTTCTTAAACTGATTCTTCTATGTATTGCTCAAACTGTTCCATAGACATCAGTACTTTTCTTGGTTTGGTACCTTCTTCTTCTCCTACGACTCCCGCCTCGGCAAGCTGATCCATAATCCGCGCCGCACGGTTAAACCCAATCTTAAACACCCGTTGGAGCATTCCGATCGATGCTTTGTCTTTTTCAATGATAAACTTTCCTGCATCTACAAAGTAGACATCTTTGTCGTCCTCGGAAGATGTTCCTCCCACAGATACATTCTGATTACTATTCACCTGCTTCTGGATCTCTTCACTGTAGGCTGCGCCTCCGCTGTTCTCTTTTAAGAAATCAACCACTGCCTGGACTTCTTTATCAGAAACAAAAGCCCCCTGAACACGTACCGGCTTCTGATAGCCAGCCGGATAGAACAACATATCGCCTTTTCCAAGCAGCTTCTCCGCGCCATTCATATCAATGATGGTACGGGAATCCACACCGGATGATACAGAAAATGCTATTCTTGATGGCATATTCGCCTTAATCAGACCGGTAATGACATTAACCGATGGTCTCTGCGTTGCAAGAACCAGATGAAGTCCTGCCGCACGCGCAAGCTGTGCCAGACGGCAGATTGCCTCTTCTACTTCTCCAGGTGCAACCATCATCAGGTCTGCAAGTTCGTCTACGATGATTACAATCTGTGGAAGTTTCTGTGCTTTATTCGGATCATCAATATCTTTAATGTTCTCGACTTTATCATTGTAACCTTTCAGATCACGGACATTATACTCGGCAAAAAGCTGATAACGTCTGTTCATTTCCGCAACCGCCCAGTTCAAAGCTCCTGCTGCCTTCTTCGGATCCGTTACAACCGGGATCATCAGATGTGGAATTCCATTATATACACTTAATTCCACCACCTTTGGATCTACCATGATCAGCTTCACATCCTCCGGTTTTGCTTTGTAGATAATACTCATAATGATCGTATTGATACAGACAGATTTACCGGATCCGGTAGCTCCTGCGACAAGCAGATGCGGCATCTTTGCGATATCTGATACCACGACTTTACCTGAAATGTCACGACCTGTCGCAAATGCGATCCGTGATCTACTTTTCTTAAATTCATCTGATTCCAGAAGATCACGCAGCATAACTGCAGTATTTTCCTTATTCGGAACTTCAATGCCGACCGCTGCTTTTCCCGGGATCGGTGCCTCAATACGGATATCAGCCGCCGCCAGGTTCAGCTTGATGTCATCCGCAAGTCCTACGATCTTGCTGACTTTCACCCCCATCTCAGGCTGTAACTCATAGCGTGTGACAGAAGGTCCGCAGCTGATATTAGTGATTGTAACATTCACACCGAAGGTTTGAAGTGTCTTCTGGAGCTTTGCTGCTGTCTCCCGCAGATGCGCATCCGAATCTCCGGAGGTTTTACTTCCATGCTTCAGCAGACTAAGAGGTGGAAAGCGGTATTCCCTGACCGGTTTCTCACTTTTTGCAATCGTATCTGCAACAGCAGCCACCTCTTTTGGGATATCTGCCTTAACTTTTGAATTTCCGGAGACCTGTCTTTTTATTCCGTCTTCTGTCTGCCCCGCTGATAAATTTTCTTCAGCCACATCTGTCTGTATATCTTTACCGGACTCCGTCTTTTTTTCTGCTTCCTGCATCGCTCCTTTTAAGAACTTCGGGAGTTTTTCTTTCACCGGCTCAAGGGGAACCGGTTCCGGATCCGGGATCAGCTCTGTAGCGGAAAGGGGCATCGCACGATTGATCACTACATCATCCAGTGCAATTTTCCCAGTCTGTTCCATAATGTGCTTTGCAGCCGCTTCTTCTGCACCGGCAAGCACGCTGCTCATATCCTTTCGGCTGCGTCTGGTAGCTTTCTTTTCTGTGCTTTCCTTTGCTTCTTTTCCGGCTTTTTCTTCTGCTTTTTCTGCCTCGTTCTCTTTTCCTCCAACTGTCGAATTAAAGGAAACGCCGCTTACCTGATAATCAACACGCATAGCTTCCCGTCTTGCCCTGCGTTCCTCAGCCTCTTCTTTACGCTTCTGCATGTCCTCTCTGGCACGGTCATACGCTTTTTCCCCGCCGATCTTCATTCCTTTTAGAATAGACTTTTCTGTGATAAGGACTACACAGATCACCATTAAAATGATCACGACAACATATGTACCAACTTTACCGATTGCCGGCACCAGTCTGACCGCAATTGCCTTTCCGACAGATCCGCCTTTTTCATCGATCAGTTCAAAGAGCACACAGCACTGAACCAGTAATACAACGCCTGCAACAGTCTTAATATATGCGATCCTGTTTCCTTTATTGGAAACCACAAACGCGACTCCACAAAATAAAAGCAGTGGAAATACATACGCCATCCAACCCATCATTCCCTGCTGCAGTGCTGCAATCTTTCTTCCAAATGCACCTGCAAGTCCGAAATTACTGATTGTGAGCAGAATCCCTACCGCAAGTGTCACCCAGATCAGAATCTCCGTTGCAAGAAATGATTCTTCCTGCGGCACAGCTTTTGATGTGGTATTCTTTCTGGTTGTCTTCGCAGATTTTGCAGACTTTGCACTTGTCTTCTTCGTAGGCTGCCGCTTTTTCGCCGTGCTCTGCTTTGCATTTTTCTTTGTTCCGGTTGTCTTTGAAGCCATCAAACTTCCCCCTTGTATTTATACTCTTTATCTTGTAATCAAATGACCGATTCCTTCTCCTCTCTCCCCAGATATAGTATCCGGAATCAGTCATCAAAAGTGTATACTTGTACATACTATTTTATTATAGCATCCTCTTCGCCTTATGTCATCTCATAATTTTTATCAGTATTTTCCATTTTTTCATCAATCATTTCATGCAATTTATTTAATGCATCTCTTATTCCGCCAACTTCATCAATGAGTCCTTCCTCCACTGCACGTTTTCCTTCCAGCATTGTCCCCACATCTTTGACAAGCTGTGTGGAATCCAGCATCAGTTCTTCAATCCGCTCCTGTGACATTCCGGAATGCTCTGCAAGGAATCCGGTGATCCGGTCCTGCGTCTTTTCAATATTCCGCAGGCTTTGTGCCACACCGATGAACATTCCGCTTGTCCGCACCGGGTGAATGATCATCGTCCCGCTCGGAACAATAAAAGAATAATCTGCCGACACAGCAAGAGGGCCACCGATAGAATGACACCCTCCAAGTACCAGAGATACTGTCGGTTTGCTTAAAGACGCGATCATTTCCGCAATCGCAAGTCCCGCCTCCACATCTCCGCCCAGTGTATTTAAGAGAATCAGCACTCCATCAGTCTGAACACTGTTCTCAATCTGTGCCAGCTTTGGAAGCAGGTGCTCATACTTGGTTGCCTTTGTACTGCCGGAAACCGTCTCATGCCCTTCTACTTCGCCGATGATCGTGAGTAGCTCGATCTGATGATTTCGACGTCGGTCAAGCGAAAGCATTCCCATTTCTTTAACATGTTCATCTTCTTCCTTTGTGGTTTCCGGCTCTGTCTCTCTGACTGCCTTTTCTTTATTTTCCATATTTTCTACAGTCTGTTCCCTGCTCTTTTTCTTGCGTATCTGGTATTCTTTTACATCCGTTTCTTCCTGTATTTTCATTGCCGCATTCCTCCGTTCTTTTTAGCTTAGTATGGACAACGCTTATGAAAATATGCAGGATTTTCGCCACAGAAATGAATCGCAGATTCTTGTACCGACACAAATCTGTATCTGATTCACTGTATACGCAAAAGAGAATGCGACTCAGCACATTCTCTTTGATTTAAACATTATGAAAATAAATATTTCCTGCGCAGGCTATATACCATATCCGTATAAAGCTTACGGCATGCCTCCAGATTATCGGATTCGATCATGGAAACACATGGGTGAAGATAACGGCACCAGATATCTGCATATACATCTTCTGAATTTTCCATCCGGTTGATCCGGTTTACGATTGTCGGAGCAATATCGTAATACTCGGCAACAATTTCTTCGCCGCCTTTCTGATTCACCAGATATTCATCTCTGTATCTTCTCATCAGATTCAGTTCGTAACAGTCATCCGGTTTGCCAAGGCTTGCACATACGGCTGTAGTAATATAGCAGAGACGTGATTTGAAGCCTCCCTGGATCTGCTCGAATTCCGATTTACTGATCTTTAGTTCCAGATCATGATCATTCCAACGTTCGATCATGCAGTCTACAATCTCTTCACAAGCATCCATTCTGCCATAACGGAACATCGGGATCACATACGTAACCATGCCCAGATTATATTTCATAAGTACATTTTCTTTTTTTCTTTTTGAACTTTCCTGATCCAGTACTTCCCGCATTCTATCCGGCACCTTCTCGATCAGGTTGCGGATGTGATGGGCCACAATCTCTTCAATCTCTTCCTGTCTGTCTTCCGAATTCTCACATTCCTGTGCAATCTCAGTAAAAAGCGGCTTATACTTCTCGTATGCATTTTTAAACGAATCCGCATAAGTCTTTTTATTGAAATCTCCGGAAATCGGAATAATCTGGTCAAACAGGTCATTCAGTCCATTCTGTATACTCTGATTCATTCAGGTTCCTCCCGGAATCGATCCTATGCTTCTTCCCAGTTATGATATACTTCCTGTACATCATCATCATCTTCAAGAAGATCAAGCGTCTTCTGAATGTTCTTGATATCTTCTTCGTTGTCCAAAGTTACCCATGTCTGTGGAATCATTGTAACTTCTGCGCTTGCCATCGGAATACCCGCTTCTTCCAGAGCAAGACGAACCTCACTGAAATCATTCGGATCTGTAAGAATTTCAAAGCTGTCCTCTTCTTCCGAAAAATCTTCTGCTCCTGCATCCAGTGCCTGCATCATCAGATCATCTGCATCCAGTTCACATTCTTCTTTATCGACAATGATCTGTCCTTTCTGATCAAACATGAAAGAAACACATCCACTGGTTCCGATATTTCCTTTTCCCTTTGTGAAAGCGCTTCTTACATTAGAAGCAGTACGGTTACGGTTATCAGTAAGTGCATCAACGATGATTGCAGTTCCGTTCGGTCCGTATCCTTCGTATACGATATGTTCGTAGTTGTTAGCATCTCCGTCTCCGGCTGCTTTTTTGATACTTCTGTCAATATTGTCATTTGGCATATTATTTGCTTTTGCCTTTGCAATCGCATCACGGAGTCTGCTGTTGTTAGCCGGATCAGCTCCGCCTCCTTCTTTGACTGCTACAGCGATTTCACGACCGATCTTCGTGAATACTTTTCCTTTTGCTGCGTCGTTTTTTTCTTTTTTATGCTTGATATTCGCAAATTTTGAATGTCCTGACATTACTTTTTACCTCTCTTCAGTATTTTTACTATTCTCAATTGTACTATTTTATCACTTTTTTGTCCTACTGACAAGGACTTTGCGTATTGTATTATTATCAACTGACAATACATGGAACAGATAGCCTCCGAATTCCACCTGACATTCTTCATCTTCCGAAGGAATTCTGTCCAGGCAGTCGATCAGATAACCATTGATCGTATCGTAATCTTCTTCGTTGAAACTGATTCCCAGAAGCTCTTCCAGATCCTCCAGCTGTGTCATACCATCCACGATATATGTACCATCTGCCTGTTTGATGATCAGCTCTTCTTCCTCATCATACTCATCCTGGATATTTCCAACGATTTCTTCTACAATATCTTCCATCGTAACGATCCCTGATGTCTGTCCATACTCATCCAGCACGATCACCATATGGCTCTTGTCCTGCTGCATCTGTTGAAACAGTTTGTCAATCGCCTTTGTTTCCGGGATAAATCCTGCCGGACGGATGGCATCCTTCAGATCATGCACCGGTTTTTTCCTTGCCGGACCGTCCAGGTAGCTCTGCATCGCATCCCGGATATGAAGAATCCCCACAATGTTGTCAATATCTTCTTCATAAACCGGGAATCTGGATTTGTTCTCCTCCAGCATAAAGGTAAGTGCTTTTTCCAGAGATTCCTCTCCATCCAGTGCTACGATATTTTTCCGGTGCGTCATGATATCTTTTGCATCCGAATCCATATATTCAAAAATGTTGGTGATCATCTTCATCTCACGTCTTGTCAGAACACCTTTTTCATAGCCTTCCAGTACTTTTTCAATGATTTCTTCTGCAATTTTCTCTTTATCTTCATTGTCAGAAAATACATTTTTCATTTTCTGAAGTAAATTACCTTCCGTTTCCATTGCTTTCCATACTTCTCCTCTTTTATGTATGAAGCATCAGGCTGACGCACAGCGCTTCATCGACTTTTCTCATAAGCTCTTTGTCTACCCGGCACACGTAATCCTTCAGTCTCTGTTTATCGATAGTCCGAATCTGCTCCAGAAGGACAACAGAATCCTTGACGATTCTGTACCTTTTTGCATCGATTTCCACATGTGTCGGCAGCTTCGCTTTATTC
>OCPS01002902.1_pt1 | contig 10562 bp, 9 predicted proteins | sample 1538651 | NCBI WGS metagenome assembly OCPS01 (sample SAMN04571715, study PRJEB22368) | human gut metagenome | biome: human gut; material: stool | host: Homo sapiens | place: Luxembourg | collected 2012-09-21 | reverse complement strand
GCATTTACTTTCGGCGGTAATATCGGTATTTCCTGGAAAGGATTCGATTTCAGTATGTTGCTCCAAGGGGTAGGAAAACACAAAGTCTATTATAACAACCAGGCATTCCGGTTTGTCACTGTCATGGGGCAATCCTTGAATAAAGATATTACCGACCATGCCTGGACACCTGAAAATCCTTACAATTCCAAATATCCCCGGCTCCGGAACAATGCCAACAGTAAAAACAACATTGCCAGCGATGCCTTGGTGTTTAACGCCTCTTATTTACGGTGTAAGAACATTCAGTTAGGATACACGCTTCCCAGCCATATTTCGGAGAAATTTTTTGTCGAAAATCTCAAAATATATACCAGTATCGACAACTTGTTTACCTTAACGGATTTCCCCGGCCTGGACCCGGAAATAGCCGCCGGCGTAGGTTATCCTCAGTTGAGGCAATATTCAGTAGGAATCAATGTCACATTTTAAAATTCAGCACTAATGAAAGGACACTATATTTTTTCCGCTCTTTTAGGTATAGGTTTATTACTCCAAGGGTGTGAAACGCTCGATTATACTCCTGCCGACCAATTGAACGACAAAACGTTCTGGCGGACGGAGCAACATGCCAATCAGGCGGCCGTCGCTCTGTATGCTGCCATGAAAGCCGGCTGGGCTTTCGGACGCGACTTTACTTTCGATATGATATCCGATATTGCGGACGGTACGTCTCCCCATGCCGGAATTGCCCGGGGTACCTCTTTTTCATCCGGTGACGCTTCTGTCCAGAACACCTGGCAATATCTCTACGAAGTAGTACACCGTTCGAATACGGTCATCCGGAATGTCTCCGCCATGGATATCGATGAAACAGTGAAAACACGTGTCATAGGCGAAGCCAAATTCCTGCGTGCCATGGCCTATTTCAGAATGCTCAATTGCTGGGGAGGAGTACCTTATTACGATGAGAGCTGTATCATCGAAGAGGAATTCGCCACCTTGTCCAACCCGCGCGAATCGGCAGAAACCATCCGCGGTCACATTCTCGACGACCTGACGGATGCCATCTCCAAACTTCCTGTAGCCTGGGAAACATCCGATTACGGGCGTGCCACGAAAGGGGCTGCCTACGCTTTGCGCGGGAAGGTATATCTTTACAACCGGGAGTGGAGCAAGGCCATTGCCGATTTTGAAGAAATCGTCTACAACAAAACGAATAATTACGGCTATGAACTGCATCCGGATTACAATGAACTGTTCCGCTTGTACAACGGCAAACGCAGCAAAGAGATGATTTTCTCCATCCAGTCTCTGGACGGTAACGTGGCAGGGCACGGGCTGGAATTGTGCAGTTTTCTGGGCAATAAATCCACTATGCGCCTCATTGCCAGCAATTGTATCGTACCTTCGACCCACCTGGTGGATATGTACGAGAACCTCGATGGCAGTCCGTTTAACTGGGACGATATCTTTCCGGGATTCAACGACGGTAGTCCGGAATTCCGGCGTGATGTCCTGAGTGTTGCGATAGATGACGGGAGTACAAAGATTACCGACTTATTGAATTGTGACACAACTAAAGTCCTCGACGCATACCGCAAGCGGGATCCCCGCCTGTGCCTGAATGTCATTACGCCTTATTCCCATTATCTGGGAACAGACGCCGGTTCGGTGCCGATGGATAAGCAGTTTGTGCTTCACAATCCCCAAAAAGGCGGTTCACCGATGGAAGCACAGGCCTTTATCCGGAATTCCGAAGGCTGGAATTCTTATTTCTGGCGTAAATTTATTCCCACCGGTAATCTTGACGGTTATTGGGGAGAATATACGCGGGTACCTTATGAATTTCCGTTGATCCGCCTGGGGGATGTACTGTTGATGCTGGCAGAGGCATATAACGAAGATAACAGTTTAGACAAAGCCGTTACAGAACTCAACAAAGTACGCGACCGGGTGGGGATGCCGTGGTTGAACAATGGCAGCCCCTGGCTGGCTGTCAACAGCCAGGAAGAAATGCGGCAACGTATTCGTAACGAGCGGGCATATGAATTGCCGGCTGAGGGCCACCGTTATTGGGACCTGAGGCGTTGGGGTATCTATGGCCCGACAGTCAAAAATGCAACCGATATCTACGGCGATTTGATGTTTACACGTGAGTACCAGCCACGGCATGAGTTATGGCCTATCCCGCAGGTAGAACTGGAACGGAATCCTAATCTTCAGCACGATCAGAATCCCGGATGGTAAAATGAATATAGGATTAAATGTTTGTATGAAAGGAGCCATCGTCTTTCATACAAACATTTAATCCGGCACACCGGCAGGAGAGAATAAATTACAGTTTAAAGCGATAGATTATCGATTCATCGTCGATATACCTGACTCCATAAATGAAGTGTTTATCGACACAAAAAGTGCTTATTGGAAAAGGTAATAAATATTTTTTTATTTTCTCACCTTTCCAATTAAAACAAAGAATTTCATTTGAAATAAATCCGGCTTTATTAGCTTTCGCATAACTTTCTGCAGAATAAGTAAAACAAATCATTTCATCAGAAACAGCCATCTTCATCAGGCCGGCTATACTTTCATTTATTCTGATTCCATAGCGTCCTGCTCTTTCACGAATAAGAGGGATGTGATTATATGGATTAAGAAATATACGATGGATATCTTTTCCTTCAATTTGATAAATCTCAAAAACATCGGATGCTAAGGTTAAAATAACAAATTTATTCTGAATATCATTTGAACTAATTTTTGTTTGGTATACACTCCCTCTATATATTCCTTCCACTCCTTCATAAGCAAAAGGATAATCGAAAAAACAACCGAGTATATTATTACTTGAATCAAGCAAACCAAAGTACCCTTCTTTAAACGATCCAACTGCAACTTTTACGTGATTGATTACCTCCATATGCCTGGGCCTAAAATCCACCGTATATGGATAAGCTTCTTTCTCTATATGGTAAGGAATTTTATTCTCAATCACATCAGAAATCGAAACATAATTTATTTCTTTCTGCATAGCATCCAAAAAAACCAATTTTGACCCACAAACCGTAAATCCAGTTCCTATTTGAAGATATTCACCAGGACCTCGTCCTCTTTTTCCTAATCTTTTTATGATCTTCTTCCCATTGACATCAATAAATGAAAAATGATATGTGTCATTCATATGCTTAGTTATCAAGACACTGTCCAAAATCGCCATATCAGTTATTCTATTAAAAACGTCATTCTTATCAGAATAAACACTGTCGTAGTCAGTGATTTCCTCGACAATATCGAAAACATCGATATCTGAACGCTTGCATGCATCACAAATGATAAGAAATAGCAGGATTTTCAAAATATACTTCATGATCGATTTTATAATTCGGTTTATTCTCATATGCTACGAGATTTTTATTTTTTCAAACGATAAAGAACAATGACCGGATTATCCGATTCTTTCACATTCAATCTTGCAGCTATATCTGGAGCCCATTGGGTAAAAATATAAGCATTTTCCCAAGCAACGAAGTAACCGTCCGTATAAGTTAATGTTGAACCGAAGGGTACAAATATATCCTCTTCTTTATGCTTCGCTCCCGTAATTACTTCTCCTGTTCTTCTATAGAAGTAAGCCTCCTGACTATAACCTTTACGTACAAAAACGAAATAAATAACATCATCCCCAGCAACGACCTCTGTAATAATACCGGTCTTCGATCTCAGATTTTTTATATTATGCTGTATGTAATCATTCCCCAAAACATATTTATCTTTCCCAAAATCGACATAAAAAGCAGGACAGAAATGTCCCTTGTTAATCTGATAAATGGTATCACTCACTAAAGGAGAATAAGCCAATACTAAACTATCCACTCCATATCCAAATCCTCCTTCTGCGTAGCGGTTTAATGGACTTGCAGGCATAAATCCTTCCTTTATTCCCTCATCAAAATCATACCGGTAGTAATGACTGGCATCGCCTTTATTAAAAGAAGCACTTCCGAAAAAATAAAACCACCACTCACCGTTCTCCAAGGCAGCCTGAGCAGGAACCAACTTCGATTTCAGATTCCGGCTTTCGATGTAATTCCCTTCCAAATCGTAATAATAAAATTTATACCAACCCGGAAATACCAACCGATCATTTTTCTTATCAATCAAAAACGCTTTATGAGAATTACAAACATTTAATTCTCCAGGTGCACGGCCTATCGGAATCAATTTTTGGAATCTACCATTCCGGTCAAAAATATACAACCCTCCTGTAAATACAAAACAATAAAATTTTCCTTTATAATACTCCATGCGTCGGAACATCGAAGCGTCAATCAAACATTCGTCCGTCGTTTCCAAAGGGATATAAATCGCAGTGTCCACGATTTCGCTCATCGTCATCCATACATCATTAGCTATTTCAGGAACTTTAATTGTTACGACAGAAGGAACCTGTTGTTTTTGACAAGAAAAAATTAAAATTATCAACAATAATTGTAAAATTATTTTAACATGTCTCACTAAATGAAAAAAAGAAGCACCCAAAACATTTCAATAAATAAAATATTTTTGGCACATTCTTTTTATAATTACTACAATTTATTATAACAAGGAGTAATAGCACAACCTCTTCCCTCAGACATACAAAAATCCATCTCACCAGGGGCCGTTTCATGTGTTACAGGATCTTTTATTACACATGATATAAGCGTACTTCCACGATCTGGACATTCTGTAAACCCATTATCCCCGCATTCACCTTGAGCCAATCCCTCTACTTCATAAAGAGTCACATTCATGATACCATCATTAAAGCCAGTCTCAACATTCAAAGCAAACACTGTTGCAAAAAATCCCAAAAAGACATAAATAATTTTTCTAAACATAACCATCATTTTTAATATAACACAAAATCATCTTTACAAAAATAAAGACAACACAATAATACACTCTCTAATATCAAGACTTTCTTCATCTATCATTAAGAACAATCCCCTTTAAATTCAGTCTCAATAATTGTGAGGATGTATTACACAATACCTCAATCGATTTCATAAACCGGCCCAAAGAATTCGGTTCAAAAGTGACGAAAATCAACGTTTCTTCTCCGGGTTGTACCGGACGCTTTTCCCATCGAACTTCAGTACAGCCGCAAGAAGGCCGCACATCACGGATCAATAAGGGAACCTCGCCCGTATTACAGATCCGGAAAGAAATCTGTTTCTTTTCGCCATACCTCACAATATCCAGGTCGATAGTATCCCGTTCTATTCGAATAGTAGTCGGTGATGAATATAATAATTCAAACACTTCCGTAGAGTCTCCGAACAAGAACCAAAGTCCTGCAATACCAACCAAAGTAAGTGTTCCGATTATTAAAATCGATCGCATAGCACCACCTCTCATGTCAGTCTTTATTTATCGATTGGGATAAACACAGAAACATCGGGGTGATCTCCGGCCGGTAACCGTTTGCCATACCACCTTTGTTCGTCCGGAGCATAACAAAGGGCTATTAAATCGGTGTCCAGTCTATAGGATTCAAGGATTCCTCCTTGCCGGTCGAATACAATCAAATTACTGCAATACTGAAAAACATTTCCCGGTACTTCATCCGATCGGCCAAAATACAGGGTGGAGCCACACTCATCGGCAACCCCAATATCCATCATCCCGAAGCGATTTAATACCATTACCGGATCAGAATTCTGATCCACACCCCAAAGGATAAAAAATAAACCGGTAAAAAACATTTTGCACATATCACATATTTTACTTAACTTTCCAAAACAAATTTCAGCATATTTTCTCAAACAACCTAATTGAAACAGTAGCAAAAACAGTAGCAATTTTTAATAATTTTATCTTATGAAAGGACACATAAAAATAGGTTGGTTCATTATCATTTCTACAATTATTATATTGTTTATTTTTCAGTTGTTCACACTGAAAGAGGTATACGAACATGAAAAATCTCTTCTCAGCCATACCATTGAAGACGTTTTAAAGGCAGATATCAGTCATTTGAATGTACTATGTATAAAGAAAGGGTGGAGTGCCAGTTATGCTCTTTCCCAAAACAAAATTCATTATAACATCCGTAATACAGATACGGTTATTCCGGTCAATGCCCATGTTAATTTGGATTCCCTTAACCGGATCATCGGCTATGATATCCGTAATCCCCGAAAATGGCAACCGGATACTTTAGCCCGGCTACTCGATACACACCTTGCCAGTGAAAATTTGCATGCATTACCTTACCGATTGACGTTAACGGATTCTCTGGGGACATTACTATCACAGTATTCTAACACGAAGCAACAGATCACCTCTCCGGAGATATCCCTTGTCTTTCCTCTTGGATACCTCGAAAAACATCTTCTAAAAGCAGAATTCAATTTCCCCCTGATTTTATTTTTCAAACTAGCCCTGGAACGTATTCTTACTTCTATCCTGCTCTTTATCCTGATTATTTGTCTGACTTATCTTCTTTATCGGCTATTGAAAAATGAAAAAAAACTACGGGATAATCAAAAAGCATTTACGCATACCCTGGTCCATAACCTACGCCGGCCGATACTGAATATAAAATGCCAGTTGGAAAATCTTTTGTCCGACCAGCAGGACAAAACCGCCATCTCCCTGAACGAAACCTATAAACGATGTAAACAATGGACCGATAAAACTTTGGAAGATATCGAAAATCTACTGACCTTTTCTGTCGATGCCTACGGTCTGAAAGCCTGTATACAACCGACCGATATCCGGGAATTATTAACACAAATCACAACGGAATACAGGCAAAACAATAGCATCGGCAAACAAATCGATATACAAACAGAAATTTCTCCTACCGTCCCCCTTGCACAGGTCGATCCTTTACTTTTATATAGTGCCTTGGGAAACTTATTAGGAAATGCGATTAAATATTCAGGAACAAAAGTCCGTATTCGGATAGGTTGCCGCCGGGAGGCAAAAAAATGGATATTGACAGTACAAGACGATGGTTACGGCATACCACCCGAAGAACAAAAATTCATTTTTCAGGAATACAAACGGGGACAACGTTATAAAGGAGATAAACAACGGAAAGGATTCGGACTGGGACTCTGTTATGTGGCAGCAGTCGTAAAAGCCCACCACGGACATATTCAGGTGAACAGTGACGGAAAGCAGGGAACAGAATTTATCATCGAAATACCACAGAGAAAAGCGAAAGACTAGAAGCTAAAGGCTAAAAAGGGTGATAAACAGAGAAAAGGGAGGTTAGATTTAATAAGTTGGAGAAGAGGGGCTAACGATATAATAATGAAAGAATATGAGTGTGATACGGATTTTATATGTAGAAGACGACCTCAATTTCGGGCGTATGACCAAGGTTTTCCTGGATCAGGCCGGCTTTCTGGTCGAATTGACGACAAATGTTGAAGAGGCCTGGAAGTTATTCCATACCCGAAGGCCGGATCTGTTATTGGTCGACCTGGACCTTGAAGGCAGCAAGAACGGAATCGACCTCATCCGGCAGATTATCACCGAAGTAAAACAGTATCCGGTTATCGTCTATAGTTCGCATACCGATCCGGCAACCGTGATCACCACCATTGAACTGGGAGTCATGGACCATATCGGTAAAGATACCGACCGCGAAGTCTTCCTGGCCAAACTCAGAAACATAGCCAAACGCAATTACTCCCAGACAGGTGAAAACCCGCGATATAAACTATCGGCCATCACCACTTACAACCAGAGAAACGGAGTATTGACCATAGGAAACAAAAGTCATAAACTGAAAGGGAAAGATATGCGATTGCTGCAATTGCTGTGCCTGCACTTCAATGAATGGGTATCGCCCAAGGAATTAAGTTTCGGTTTGTGGGGAATGGAAAAAAATATCGGGGAACTGAAAAGATACATCGGCCATCTCCGCCAGGAACTGAGTGAAGATCCCGCGCTAAGCATCGAGAACAAACACGGGGGGTACTATAAGCTGCAAGGAGAATAAAGAACCGGATTATTTGGTTAATAAACCAAACATCGTTAAATTTGACTGCGTTTAAAGCATAAAGAAAAACAATATGGCCTCTATAAAATCTTCAGAACTGATTACCAATGAGGACGGCAGTATTTTCCATCTGCATTTACTTCCGGAGGACCTTGCCGACGATATCATTCTGGTCGGTGACCCGGGACGGGTGGAAACCATCGCCTCCCATTTTCAACAAATCGAGTTGAAAAAAAGTAACCGCGAATTTTACACCATCACCGGCAGTTACCGGGGTCACCGGCTTTCCGTGATTTCCACCGGTATCGGTCCGGATAATATCGATATCGTTATCAACGAATTGGATGCTCTGGCCCATATCGATTTGAAAACCAAAGAAATAAAAGCGATCGGCCGTACCCTGAATATCGTCCGTATCGGTACTTCCGGTTCGGTACAAGCCGACATTCCGGTAGATTCTTTTGTCATCTCGGAAAAAAGCATCGGCTGCGACGGGGTATTGAGGTTTTATGCAAACAACGAATCGGTTTGCGACCATCCGTTCGAAGAAGCTTTTATCCGGCATTGCCGATGGACCCCCTCTGCAGCCCGCCCTTATGTAGTCAATGCCGATCCCGGATTAGTAGACCGCCTGTATGACGAAGAACACACCATCAAAGGAGTTACCCTGACAGCAGTCGGATTTTACGGCCCGCAAGGACGTGTCCTGCGTCTGCCGCTAGCCATGCCGGGAATCAACGACCGGATCACCGCTTTCCGCTACGAAGGCTACAAAGTGACCAACTATGAAATGGAAAGTGCAGCTATCACAGGCCTTTGTAACCTTTTGGGGCATCGGGCCGCCACCATCTGCCTGATCATCGCCAACCGGATAAACGGAGATGCCTCCGCCGATTACCACAGCTATATGAATAAACTGATCCGCTATACCCTGGAAAAATTAAGCTAAAAGCTATAGGCTATAAGCCTTTTGCTTTTAGTATTTAGCATTTTATTTTTTACTTTATATTATGATTCAACGTATTCAATCTCTTTTTTTGCTTTGTACAGCAATTGTGACCGGGCTGTTATTTTTTATGCCGGTTGCTTCCATTGTAGTTCCGAATAATTTTACCTATGCGTTTTATACGACAAAAGTGGTACAGGCCGGAAGTCCGTGTGTATTCATCACCTGGAACTGGATGTCATTGATCCTGAATGCCCTTATTACCACATTGGCAGTAGTCACTATTTTCATTCATCACAAAAAATCCAAGACGGTGAAACCGACTCTATTTCTGCAATTGCGTCTTTGTATTGTCAATATCGTGCTTCAATTGGGGTTAATCGTCCTGATGTGGCTACAAGTGCGTCAACGTAGCAACGAACTCAATGCCGAATGGTTTGCCGATATCAGTTTTATCTTTCCACTGATCGGTGTGATCTTCACGTGGCTGGCTATCCGGGGAATTGTGAAAGATATCACCTTACTGAAATCGTTCGACCGGATTCGGTAAACGATACCGCTACAGCCCATAACAGCTGTAGTGGCCATTGGAAAACGGAAAATCTAAATCGTAAACTATAACATTTCCTTAATCTAAATCGTATGTTCAAAATTTGTTGTGCTAGTTTATTTCTTATAGCGATAACTTTTATCAAAGTTTCTGCTTGTACTAATTTCTTACTCACCCGGGGAGCCACTCAGGACGGATCGACGATGATCACCTATTCGGCCGACTCTCACGTATTGTATGGGGAACTTTATCATTGGCCTGCCGGTACCTGGCCTGCCGGAACGATGATGGATATTTATGAATGGGATACCGGTAAATATATGGGTAAAATCCCGCAGGCTGCCCAGACTTACAACGTAATCGGTAATATGAACGAATATCAATTGGCTATCGGTGAAACGACATACGGCGGACGTAAAGAACTGGAAAGTCAGCCGGGAGCTATTATCGACTACGGAAGTCTGATCTATATCACCCTGCAACGCGCTAAAAATGCCCGGGAAGCCATTGTCGTGATGACCGATCTGGTAGAGCGATACGGTTATGCCAGTTCAGGCGAATCTTTCTCCATCAGTGATCCTGATGAAGTATGGATTCTCGAAATGATCGGTAAAGGCGAAGGCGAAAAAGGAGCGGTATGGGTGGCCCGGATGGTCCCCGACGGTTATGTTTGTGCACATGCCAACCAGGCACGGATCACCACCTTCCCCCTGGAAGGAAAAACTTCCATTTCATCCGACCAGATGAAAAAAATCTATGATAAAGAAATTACAACGGTATATGCAAAAGATGTGATTTCTTTTGCCAAACAAAAAGGCCTTTATCCCCAGGACGGGAAAAATGCCGATTTCAGTTTTTCCGATACTTATGCTCCGGTAGATTTCAGTGGTGCCCGTGCCTGTGAAATCCGGGTATGGGCGTTCTTCAATGCTGTAAATCCCGATATGGCTCAGTACTGGAACTATGCCAAAGGGAAAATCGAACGTGACGGTAAAGGCTATGCGACAAACCGGATGCCCCTGTGGGTTAAACCGAACCGGAAAGTGGATGTACTGGAAGTCATGGATTTTATGCGTGATCACCTC
>OCPS01002900.1_pt1 | contig 10563 bp, 8 predicted proteins | sample 1538651 | NCBI WGS metagenome assembly OCPS01 (sample SAMN04571715, study PRJEB22368) | human gut metagenome | biome: human gut; material: stool | host: Homo sapiens | place: Luxembourg | collected 2012-09-21 | reverse complement strand
GGGGGGATTTTCTCCCCTACCCAGTTACATATATCAGTTCATTATAAAATGCTTAGATTTTTGTCTTGACAACTGAACCACTATAGACGAATTTTCCAACTTTGCCAACATTATTTCAATCAGAAGGTCGATTTATAGAGATACATTATTTACCAATTACTGTATTTGCGAACATAAAGTAATATTTTTCTACTAATAGTACCTTTAGAAAAATGGGTCGACTCGATAAAATTATATAAAATATTAGTATTTATAGAATTTTATAAAGAGGAATAAAAGATTAATGATAGTTGGAGGTGTTTAGGGAAGATATGTAAGAAAATGAATATGTAAATAGTATATTTTGGTGAAAGTACTTTAGTGGGAGGAAAAAGGATGAAATTCAAAGAAATTTTACGTTCAAAAGAGACTGAATATATTATGGAGGCACATGACGCAATAAGTGCAAAGATTGTTGAAGAAATCGGATTTAAAGGTATTTGGGGGAGTGGATTGACAATCTCTGCAGTAAATGGTTATCGGGATGTTAATGAGATATCGTTTGCAGAGTTAAGTGCTAATTTGAATCAAATTACTGATTCTGTAAAAATTCCTGTACTGGTTGACATAGATACTGGATATGGTGACTTTAATAATACGCAGTTATGTGTAAAAAAATTACAAAAGATAGGAGTCCAAGGTGTTAGTATAGAAGATAAAATTTTTCCAAAGAAAAACTCATTTTTGAATAATGTAAATCAAGAACTAGAAGAAATTGAACGATTTCAGAATAAGATTAGGATAATCAAAGATAGCACAGGAGATAATTTCTGTGCGATAGCAAGAACGGAAGCTTTTATTGCCAATCAAGGAGTGGAAGAGGCACTTAAGAGGGCAGAAGCATATAAAGAGGCAGGTGCAGATGCTATATTTGTACATTCAAAAAAGAATACAATAGAAGAAATTGAATTATTTATGAAATACTGGAAGTATGATTGCCCAATTGTAATAGCACCAACTACATATGATAATACACAAAAGGAAACGTTTGAAAGATTAGGAATTGGTATGGTTATTTGGGCGAACTATATGTTGAGAGCTGGAATCTTAGCAATGGAAAAAGTAGGAAATGAGATACTGCGACAAAAAAGTGCAGCTTCTGTTAAAGAAGAAATTTGCAGTATGAAGGAATTATTTGGACTTCAAAGAATGGATGAATATTATAAGATGAAAGAAAAATACGAGGTATAAAGGTGAAAGCAAAAGATTTAATAGATGGAATGGTACAACAAGGTATGGGGCCTTTTACTGGTGTACCATGCTCAGTTTTAAAAGATGCTATTAATTATATTGAAATGAGGCATTCTGAGTGTTACTTAACTGCAAATAATGAAGGAGAGGCATTAGCTATAGCATCAGGAATGTATTTAGCGGGGAAGAGACCGGTAGTATTAATGCAAAATTCAGGAATTGGCAATATGATAAATCCATTTGTGTCTTTAAATCAGATATATAAGATACCAATTACATTTGTGATTTCCTGGCGGGGATATACCGGAATTTCAGACGCAGTTCAACATGAATATATGGGGAAAATCACTAGTAAAATATTAGAATTAATAGGTATTAACATTATTGATCTTACGCAATATGATTTTACAGTAGAAGAGATATTGCAAAGGCTAGAGAATAATTACCAATCAAAAAAGAGCAGTTGTATCTTGATTAATAGAGCTACTTTGGAAAAAGAAGAGATAAGCAACGATAGTATGATTTCTATGGAGATGAGTACAGGAATTAGTAAAGCAGATGTTGTAGAAGCACTTGTAAGTATAACAGATGATAGTACAGCGATTGTTTCTAGTACAGGTGTGATTTCGAGAGAACTACATAATTTTGCGGATCGGAATTTGAATTTTTACATGGTGGGAAGCATGGGATGTACTTTGAGTATAGGAATGGGATTGGCAAGTGAATCAGATAAAAAGATTGTTGTGTTAGAAGGTGATGGCTCTGTTTTGATGAGAATGGAGAGTTTAGCTACAGTAGGAACCATGAAACCGGACAATCTAGTACATATCGTATTAATTGATAAGCTTTATGAGACCACGGGGGGACAGCAAACAAACAATATAGCATTCGATGAAGTGATAAAAGGCTGTGGATGCCAGAAGATATATAAGTGTTATGAAAAAGATAATCTTCATAATAGCTTAAGGAAAGTGTTGGAAAATAGAGAATATAGCACGTTATTGGTTTACATTGGAAAGAAAACAGAGGTTAAGCCACGTATTTCAAGAACACCTGAAACAATAAGGGAAACTTTTATGACAAGTTTGCGAGAGGAACAATAAAATGATTTTTAATAAGAATGAACTGCTCCATCAGGAGTCTTTAAATTTGAAAGAAAATCTATTAACAAAGAACGATTTAAAGGAAATATTTGAAAAAATAAGTACAGAAATTATTAATGAATGGAAAACATTGTGCTATATACAAGCGAAAGAAACAGGAAAGCCTATAAAATATTGTAGAAAAGAATTATTTCGATGCTTAGCTTTACTCGATTATGGTAAGGAATATTTTTTTAGGGATGAAATAAAAGATATTTCATACATGAACTTTAGCGGTCAATATTATACGCAAAGAGTAGGTACAGGAGCTGTGTTAGCTATTAATACATTTAGTTCCCCGTATAGTAGCTTTATTCATAAAATGATAGGAGTATTACTTGGAGGATGCACATTTTATTTTAAACCGTCTCCAAGGGCAGAGAAATGTAGTTTGGAACTTTATAAACTTATAGACAAAGTGATAGGACAATATAATAAGAAAATTGTAAACTTTCTTGTCGATATTAAGGATTATGAGATGGCACAACTATTAGAAAGCAAAAAGTTTTCAGCAGTATTATTTACAGGAAAATCAGAAACTGCATCTGAGATTAAAAAGAGAATTGGTAGAACACCCGGAATCTTCGAGACAGGATCATCAGCAATGGCATATGTACATACAAAGGACAATTTAGAGAGAATTGCTAAGGAACTTATCTCGGCTTCCTTTTCTCAAAGTGGTATGCGATGCATAGGGTTAAAAAATCTATTTATAAATGTAGACTGTGTGCAAGAAATTTTACCGTATTTGGTGAGTGAAACAAATAAATTGAAATGTGGAGAAGCAGTTGATTGGAAAAATGATGTGGGTCCTATATTTGATGATAAAATGCGAAACGAAGTTTTGAAAATTGTTGAGAGGAGCTGTAAAGAAGGATTTGAGTTGATTAGTGGTGGAGAAGTCCTTAATGGCAATATTTTGCAACCGACAATTTTATATGAGAAGCGAGTAAATCAGAAAACAACAACAAAAGAAGTATATGCACCGGTACTTTTTGTTCATACGGTAACTAATTTTGAAGAGATTCCAGAGGTGTATTTCAAAAGAAGTAGCTTGAATAATACAATATATTCTTCGGATAAAAATGAGGAGGAAAAATACATTAAATATAATATATATTCGGGTTCTATATTAGTTGATACACCTCCGGATTTGCGTATTGATAAATTACCGTTTGGGGGAGTTTATGATGAAAATGAGCAAAAAGAGGATATTGATAGCATTATAAATGTGGTATCTAGAAAACAAATTATTATTAAAAGGAGAACAAACTATGAAGAAAAATTACCAATATATGAATGTTAAATGGAAGGTACTTGCGGATCAGGATGTTTTAGAAAAAATGGAACATCTATTAGGTGACTACTATAAAGAAAATCTAGGAGAAGATATTGAAATAGATTTTGAAGTGTGCCTGAAAAAAGAAAAAAGTTCTAATTTAACAGAAGTTTTAGAATATGGTAAAGATATTATAATTCATAATAGTAAAAAACCTTCTGTTCATGAAGAAGGGTTAGAGTATAAGAACGGTCTCACGAAAATCGTTTATAATAAGACGTCTAAAAGTATTTATGAGCTAAACTATTTAGCAAAACGAATTGATGTATTTAATACCGATACTACGGCGTTAGCGAAAGATGGCATACGTGTAATTCGTGATATTGTGAAAAGTTTAGTTGAAGAACAGGGAGCTGTTATGATTCATGCAGCTGCTTTTAAGAAAAATAATAGAGGAATTATTTTAATTGGGGGTAAAGGAAGTGGTAAGACAACGATTTCTTTAAAATTTCTCTATGAACATGGGTTTACAGAGGTATCACGAGATAGGATTATACTTAAAAAAGAAAAAAATAAATATTTTGTACATGGTTGGCCCAATTATTACAATTTAACATTAAGAACTATGAAAAAATTCAAAGAAACCATTCAAATTTTACCTGAACAATATAGAAATATGAATGACACAGAGTTGGAGAACACCAATATTAAAATTCAATGTACTGCAAATGAAGTAGGAATTCAGAAAAAAGCGCAGGTGATGGAACTAACAGATACAGTATTTTTAATAAATAAAGCGAAAAGTAATGTGACTTCTATGGAGTATCTGTTAGCAACAAATTTCTATACGCCTTCAGACCTTAATTATCCTGACTGGCATGAATGGATAGGTGGTAAAGAAGAAAAACGGAGAAATGGGATTGAATTGGCAAAAGATTTACTCAGCCATGGGAATTGCCATATTGTTCAGTGGAAAGAGATTGATGAAGCTGTAGATAAGATATATGAAATTTTGAATAGAGGAAAATCAAATGAGTGCTAAAGAAAAATGGAATGTGTGTTCATGTATAAGAGAAAAAGATTTCTTGAGTAAGGAAATTCATTTATGTAAATGTAATGATAATCCTCGTAGTGGAGATATAGTTTTAGTCCAGATAAAAAATGACAAAAATGGTTATTCGCAAATAGAGAATCAGAAGGGAAGACATATAGATGTATATGAAGGTGATAGCTGGGTATGTGTTTTAGGAAATCGCAATTCCGGTACAAATGTTAATGGGAAAGTGCCAAATGAGAAAATTTGTCAAGGGGATACATTAGCATTATTAGCACAAGGGGGGATTGTTGGACAATGTCTTTGGTGTGATGAGAAACAGCGAAATGGACAACCTTTGGAAGTTAAAGTAATAGGATTCATAGCAGATAGCAAGAACACAATAATAAATATTGATAATATTAAGAAAAATGTTTGCGAACCCGCAATAACTAATGTTAAGCCAACATTTGTGGTTTTTGGAACCTCCGCCGAATCTGGAAAAACTACATTGGTAAAAGCTATAGTTAGAGAACTAAAAAAAGGAAGGAATGTTCAGGTTGGTTGTTTAAAGGTTTGTGGAACAGGTCGCTTAAAAGATAAATTAGCCTACGAAGATGCAGGAGCAGATATCTGTATGGATTTTGTAGATGCAGGTTTAGTATCTACTTACGGGGTAAGTAAAGAAAATTATATGCAGATGGTTAATGTGCTATATAAATCCATAATAGAAAAATGCGATGTTGTTATAATTGAGGTGGGTGGAGATTTGTTGGAGGGAGGAGCAGAATATTTTATTCAGGTAGCTTCAGAGTACAAATTTAACAAAATCTTAATGGCAAATGATGCGATGGGCGCAATGATGGGAATCAAGTTATTAGGGGACAATACAACAATTTTTTCATGGAGACAAAATATTTTTGCGTTAAGAAATAGGTTGTCTAAAGAGGAAATATTTGGTGTCACTGAAAAAGGGATTAGTCAATATTTGGCTAAAAACAGATAGCTGGGTGGATATACTTAGTAAATAATAAAAAGAGCACTATAAAGGAAGAATGCTATGAGACACTTTATGAGTATATTAGATTTATCGGTTCAAGAAATAGAGGAATTATGTGAACTTCCATAATAAAGTGCAACTCAAGTGAATCATACGGATTGAGAATGCCCTGAAAATACTGAAAAAACAAGGAAAAACCTGCATTTTTTTATTTCAGAAATGCAGGTTTTATGCTATACTATATTTAGTCGTAAATACAACTACAAAAAAGAGGGATGTTCATGTATCTGGATTATGTTGTTGATATACCTGATGTAAAAGGAAAAATCACATTTCGAACCAAAGGTCAGGCACGCTATGTTTATTATGAGTACAGCCGTGAGTACGATCCATCTAAACAGTATACAAATGTAAAAAGGGTTACTATCGGTAAGGTTTTACCGGAAGATGAAAATAAAATGAGGCCTAATGAAAATTTCAGGAAATATTTTCCGGAGGGTGAGCAGCCCGAGGAAAAAACAGTTTCATGCAGGAGCAGCTGTTTGAAGACAGGAGCATATATGATCATCGATAAAGCTGCTAAAGATCTTGAACTGGATACAAAACTGCAGGATTCATTTGGGGCAAAAGCAGCCGGGATCCTGCTTGACCTGGCAGCCTATTCCATTATTACAGAAGGGAATGCTGCGCAGTATTATCCTGATTATGCTTATAATCACCCGCTTTTTACTCCGGATATGAAATGTTACGGTGATTCGTTTATTTCAGATTTTCTGAGGTCAATAAAAGAAGACCAGAGGCAGGATTTTCTGGATCAGTGGAATGCGGACAGATGCAAACGCGAACGTATTTATATATCGTATGATTCAACAAATAAGAACTGTCAGGCCGGAGATATAGATATAGTGGAATTCGGAGCAGCAAAGGTGGATGCAGGACTTCCGATATTCAATTATGCGGTTGGCTATGATGTAAACAATCGGGAGCCTCTCATGTATGAAAAATATTCCGGAAGCATCAATGATGCCTCCCAGTTACAGTTTATGGTTGATAAGATAAAAGGCTATGGTTATAAAAATATCGGATTTATCCTGGATCGGGGATATTTCAGCAAAGATAATCTTAGCTGCATGGACAGCAGTGGATTTTCTTTTATCATTATGGTAAAAGGAATAAAAGATTTTATAAGCAGTCAGGTGAGAAAACAGAAAGGCACTTTTGAAAACAACTGGGGAAATCGGATCGAGGAATTCGAAGTGTATGGAAAAACAGTCCATACTTTTGTGTATGCCAGTGACACAAAGAAACGATACATACATATTTATTACAGTGCTGCCAAAGCGGTTGGCGAACGTGCAAGACTGGAAGAAAAAATCCATGAAATGCAGAGATTTATGGACCAGCATGAAGATAAGGAGTATGAATTCGGACCGGCATTCCATAAGTATTTTCATATGCATTATAACAAGGAAAACGGACATTTTGTTTATGGCGAACACAGGCTGCCGGTGATCCAGGATGAGCTGGAGCTCTGTGGATATTTTGCTATCATCTCATCCGAAAAGATGAATGCAAAGGATGCGATAAACCTTTACAAGAGCAGGGACGTATCGGAAAAAATATTCCGGGCAGATAAATCTTATCTCGGAAACCATTGTCTGAGAGTGGCATCAGAAGAGACGGCATCAAATAAGATATTCATTGGTTTTCTTGCACTGATCATCCGGTGCAGGATATATACAGCCTTAAAGGAAAAGGCAAAAGCACTGGCAAAAAAACCGAATGATCTTACAGTTCCGGCAGCAATCCGGGAACTGGAAAAGATCGAGATGACACGCCAGCTGGATAAGGTGTACCGGCTTGATCATGCAGTAACCAAAACACAGAAAGTGATCTTAAGTGCCTTTGGCATGGATTGGAATCATGTGAAATATCGTGCGGAAAATATCAGCAAAATCTTGAAGGGAGTACAGTGATGGCAAGAAACATGAACAGGGAAACACTTGAACAGAAAATAGCAAAAACAGAGAAGGCAATCAGCCGGAACCGTGAATAGGATGACCGCCTGACAGCGGAACTGGAAGACATGCATAAAAAGAAAAAAGCGATTTTGAATGAAGAAATTTTAAAAGCTATTGCAGGAAGCGAAAAAAGTTATGAGGAGATCCTCAGTTTTATACAGGGAAAAACGGATACCGACAGTAGAGAGGAAGAATGACATGGAAAAACAGGAGCAGGAAGAAAGGAAACACATAGAAGCTCTGGACAGAAAAATAGAAAGACTTCAGGAAAAAGTAATTAAAAAGCATAAGGAATACAGTGTTCTTGCTGAGGAGCTTTCCACACTGCTGGATGAACGACATCCGGAACGGAAAATCGAGAGGGCAAAACAGGCGTTGTATGATGCATACGTGGAAAGCGAGCGTTCATTGGATGAAATCATTGACTTGATTCGGAATGCCGATGAATGGATATAGGCTGGATTTAGTTGTAAAATTTCTGGAAGTTCACAAAGAGAGATGTTGACGATTACGATACCAAAAACGAAACGATTAAGAATGTTCATGTTGAAATGATGGAACAGATTGTTCTTTATGATGACAGGGGAACCCAAAATCCTATAAACTTTCTTAAAAAAGTATAAAGTTAAAAATGATTTATTTACCGCACAAGCTGTGCGGTAGTCATCCAAGTCAACAGCCTTGACATAAAAGGAGTCAGACTTCGATAAAATAAGTTCTGTACATAAATATTGTGAGAAGGGAGGTCGCGAGGTATTACTGCGCATTGCATATGTGTGCAAACGAAACTCGCAGAATAGTTTATGAAAATATCGGATTATCCCAAATTTGAAAGTGCTCTTTCTCAAGGGAGACCTATTATATTCCTTTGTGGTGCAGGTTTGTCTGTTTCACTTGGTGATCATGCAAAAGGGTGGATTGGTTGGCTTAAGGAAGGCAAAGCTTATCTTTCTGATGTCGAAGCGGAGGAATTGGATAGAAGATTCGGTTCTTATAGTGCATCCGAACTGATTGACGCAGCAAGCTTTTTGATAGAAGCATTGAGAAAAAATGGAAACTATACGGCTTATATGGACTCTACGATTGGCAGCCTCAGAGTACAGAATAAAAAGTTGGCGAATGCCCTTGCTTTATTTGTGCGCTGCGGGGATTATTTTGCGACAACGAACTATGATAAGCTTCTGGAGGAAGTTACCGGTCTGGGTTATTATACATATAATATGCCGGGAAAAATAGTTCAGATGTTGAGCGGGCAGGCAGAGATGAGTGTAATTCACCTTCATGGTATTTATGATGCTGCCACAAATACGGACGATATAGTTGCTGATCAAAAACAGTACGAAGATGTCATAGCGAATCAGGGCGCACAGTTTATCCAGAACCTTATCAGTACGTGCACATTGGTTATACTTGGCTGTGGAGCAACCGTGGATGATCCAAATCTGAAGGGGTTTATGTCATTTGCTTCGAAGCAGCTTCACTTAAATATTCCATATTTTTATCTGCATAAAGCAGGAGATGATTTGTCAGATTTAGGACCTAATGTGATACCGGTTTGCTATGGAATGGAATACAGTGATTTATCTAATGCCGTTGAAGACATGGCAAATTATCGGATTCGCACACGGTATAGAGATTCAGAAATTATTAGAGTAAACCCATATGTAAAAACCAGAAAGTCATTTACAGCATCATATCGTCTGCATTATTTAAATGAGTTCTGCAAATTTGTAGGAAGAGAAAAAGAACTGGTTGAGTTAAATAAGTTTTGTTCAGCAGATAAAGAATTGCTGTGGTGGTCGCTAGTAGGAAAGGGAGGCATTGGGAAGAGCCGGTTAGTATATCAATGGCTCAAGCAGCTTTCCAATAATTGGTTTGGCTTTTTTGCCAAGACGGATGTTGACGTTGAAAGATACAGAGAATTTAAACCATTTTCTGATACGGTCATTGTAATTGATTATGTGTTAGGCAATGAGGATAAGTGTGCTACTATTGTGACTACGTTGTTCGAGCGCTTTGAATACAGTAGATTTAAACTCCGTCTCCTTTTTGTTGACAGAAGATATCAGAATAATGAAAACAACTGGTATGATCGAATTGTTGGAAAAATGGATATGCAAACGAGGCTTTGGTTTCAGGAGTGTTCGTATAACAATAAAACTACCCTTTCGCCTTTAGTCATTTCTGAACTTTCAGAAGAGGAAGAATTAGAATTTATAAATGTGTATCTTGAGGCATATTTAAATAATGTGGCAGATGATGACACAAAAGTAAAATACTCCTCTGTACTGCCGGATACTGTGGATCAAATATATAGCAATTTTAAGACTGCGTTGAAAGAAGAGTGTGATAGACCACTGTTTGTAGCTGTATACACTGAACTGTGGATTTATAAGGATGGATGCATCAGTGTCACCAGCCTTGATGAGATGTTGGCGGCTTTCTTAAAGAGAGAAGAGGACAGGTGGCTGTTGTGTCTCGATAATCATTCAAACTTGCTGAAGGATTATGTTAAATTGCTTGCATTAGCTTCAGCATCGGTTTTAGTATGCCTGGATGATGACCAAGGAATTTATCAACAGGCGGCACAAAATCTTCAGCAGTATATCAATGCAAGTCAACGTCCCGGAAAGAAGCAGACGGATTTTTCAGATTTGTTTGTTTATCAGGAATATGCGCATGATTATGAAATGGATGAGGTTTCTACACTGGAGGAGATTCAGGAAGAAATACTAAGACGTGCTAATGATCCAAAATATTTAAGACTTGATGAAAAAGGATGCTCAAAGCTTCTTACTATAATCGCCCCAGAGTACCCTGACATTATAAAAGAATTTCTTGTGGATTATTATATTCCG
>OCPS01002897.1_pt1 | contig 10572 bp, 9 predicted proteins | sample 1538651 | NCBI WGS metagenome assembly OCPS01 (sample SAMN04571715, study PRJEB22368) | human gut metagenome | biome: human gut; material: stool | host: Homo sapiens | place: Luxembourg | collected 2012-09-21 | reverse complement strand
TTTTCTGCGGCTTCAACTTTCTTAACAGCGATTGTGAAGGATGCTGCGTCAGCTTTAACGACTGTGTACTGACGAGGCTGAATCAGTTCCTGGCCTTTTACGAAGACACGAACGGAGATGTACTGACCGGCCTTAACGTCAGGCATCTTGCCGTGGTCAACCGGAACCAGCTTGAAGGAAGTGATATCGTTTGTCTGTTTGGACTTCTCAGCAACCTTGAAGAAACGCCAGCCTGTCCAGCCGCCTTCAACAACAGCGTTTTTGTCATAAATGTTTTTCTCTGCACCGATAAGGATGTCAGCGAGCCGTGTGTAAGCAGCAGTCCAAGCATCAATTAATTCTGGTGTGGCGGCTTCGCCGAGTACATCTTTAATAGAGGCGATGAGGTGCTTACCGACGATTGGATAATGTTCGGCGCGAATGCCGACGGAAACGTGCTTGTTGGCAATGTGAGCAACAGCGCCTAAAAGCGGCTTAAGATTTTCGATGTTTTCTGCATAAGCCAGAACAGAGCCGGCCAAAGCCTGTTGCTGGAAACCGGCGCGCTGATGACCCATATTGAAGACCTGCATCAGTTCCGGATTGTGAGAAAGCATTCTTTTGTAGAAATGAGAGATGAGGGCTACACCGTGTTCGCGAAGGACAGGAACAGTAGTCTTAACGAGTTCGATTTGTTCTTTTGTAAGCATTGAATTCACCTATGTGTAACCAAAAATTCTGTGGTGATTCTAGTTGTAAAGCCTCATTCCTTTTAAAAGGAAATGTTCTCATCTGTAAAAAGAGTTCTAGAACACGACTGAACTTGTTATCAAAATGCAAAGTTAGAAATTCTCGCTAAATCTCTATTTCATGCTCCATTTAGCTCTATTTATGTGCAGGGGGAAAATCGGGATGACTGGAACGCAAAGTTCCTTAGAGATATTGGTGCGAGTGGACGGACTCGAACCGTCACGTCAAAGACACTAGAACCTAAATCTAGCGCGTCTACCAATTTCGCCACACTCGCAGGAAGACGAATTGTACCTGAGTTCTCAAAGTAGCGAAAGCAAAGAACTAGGAAGCAACTTATCTTGAATTTTCAACCTCCCTAAAAGTGAGGTTCTTCACTAGGAATTAAAGGCTGGGAGGGAAGTACACAAAAATGACCTCCTCCCTCGGACATCGCAAACGATTGAATCGTTCGGATTAGAGGAAGGGCGAATTGAGATCATCGTACCAAACTCGTAGGACCTCATCAAGACCAATTTTTAGCAGTAGAGATTGAGCGAGGGAGAAAAGGTCGATTTGGATGCAAAAATCCTACCGATATTTTTAGATTTCTCAAGGTTTCTACTTAGAATCGATTGCATCTTAGGTATCAACATAGAGAGGAAAAATGAGAAAAGTTGGTGTTATCGGTTTGGGCCACGTCGGCTCCACCGTTGCCTATACCCTTGTGACAAAAGGAATCGCTGACGAATTGGTGCTAATTGATACAAATGAAGCAAAATGTACTGCCGAGTTTTACGATCTTCTGGATTCTTTAGGCCGCTTGGATACCTACACAAAGCTTTCAATGAATGACTACAAGGCTCTGCAAGATGCCGATGTCGTCATTACTGCTTTCGGAGATATCAAAGCGCTGGCTGACGGCGGAAATCGTTTTCTGGAATACTCTTTTAACTGCCAGCAGGCTAAGCAAGTCGGAACTGCTTTGAAAGAAGCCGGTTTCCACGGCGTGCTGATCAATATTTCGAATCCTTGCGACGTTATTACAGGTTTGCTTCAGCACTACACAGGTTTGAGCCGCCAGCAGGTTTTCGGAACCGGAACCTTCTTGGATACCGCTCGTATGCAGCGAGCTGTCAGCATGTCTTTAGACCAAAACCCGCACAACATTGCCGGTTATGTTTTGGGTGAACACGGAGAATCTCAGTTTGCCGCTTGGTCGACAATTACCGTTCAGGGTGAGCCGATCACTGAAATCGCCAAAGACCAGCATCTTGAATTGTCCGAATTAGATAAGGCAGCAAGAGGAGGCGGCTGGCTTGTCTTTAACGGTAAGAAATACACTTGCTACGCGATTGCCACCTGCGCAGCCAAACTTTTGCAAGCAGTTTTCTCAGATGCCAAGCTTGCCTGTCCTGCCTCGGTTTATTTGGAAGACTACGGCTGTTATGTCGGATATCCGGCAGTCATCGGTAAGAATGGAGTGGAATACGTCCATAGTCTGGAACTGACTGAGGAAGAAAAAAAACTTCTTGATAAATCTGCTCTAATGATCGCGCAGAAGACAAAAGAAGGTCTTCTCTAAAACATGGAAAGGGCCTCCGAACGGAGGCCCGAATTCTGCAATCTAGCCTAGCGCTTAGTACGTCATTTTCGCTTCAAGCTTGCCGGCTTCTTCAATCCATTTGGTGACTTCCTTCTCGGATGGATCACGCTGCGCAAGATTTTTTGCTTTGTTTATTTCGACCATTTTTGCAGTTAAGTTGGCCGGAACTCTGTGTCTTAACTCTTTAACCGTATCAACACCGGCTGCTTCGAGCAATTCGGCATATTGAGGTCCGATACCGCTGATTCTGAATAAGTCAGCATGGTTGGCCCATTTAAGAATGAGCTTTCCGGATATCCCTGTTTTATCCGCAACTTTTTTGCGGGCTGCCGGTGTCAAGCAAGCCTCAAGCAACTCATCCGGAGTTTTAATACCAATTGCAATTAACTTCGGAGCGTATGCTTCCCCAATTCCTTGAATATCAATGATTTTGTATGCCATAAATCCTCCAAAATTCTTCGTCTTCTTAAGGATAACTTTATTCTCGTGCTCTGAGATTAAAAGCAACTCAAACTAAGCCTGATTTTTGCAGGACGTGCTTTTATTGTTTCTTCATTGTTTTTGCTTCACTTAGATTCTTTTTGCCGTTTTCATCCGTTTTTTCCGGAATCTCTTCCGCTGCTTCTGCCGCAGCGGTTGTTACCGTATGAAAAACGGAAACGATGTTGTTAACGTATACAGTGAACATAGGAATGATCAAAAGTCCAAGCACGCCTACGATTACAGAAAGAATTTTGCCCCCGGTTGTGACCGCCTCTATATTGCATCCGATAGTGATTGCTTCCATTACCGCCCACCATAAAGCATCCCAATAAGTTCTTACGTCCGGGTTTACGTTAGTTTCGCAAACATAAAAACCTAGACTTCCGAGGTAAAGTCCGGAAAACAAAATGATGACGTAAGTTAAAAACATCTTTGAAGATGTCTGTACGGCGAACCAACTTACGACAATCGCTAATGCATAGCAGCTCCGTATCAAAGGCATGAAGCTCACAAAATAGCCAATGTCTCTCGGAAGGGTTATGCCGAGCTTAGGAAGGATTGTTCCATACGGAATACATGCAATGAAAAGAAGAAAATAGGTAATGATGTAACGAGTCTTTCTCTTGGAGTAAATGAATTCAAGAGCCAGATCCGCCATGAAAAAGATACATACCCAAAACTGCAGTTTCATTGCAAACTGGCTTTGGTAAAACGGGTTGTTGTAGACAAAAGTGTCGTAGGAAATGCATCCGACTAAGGCTAAGGAGCAAAGTAAAACGATTAAACGAAGAATTCCCTGAATGCCTTGCTCTTTAATTCTTTCCCATGTGCTTTTGCTCAAAACCGACCTCTCATCCTTTTTCTCCGGATCGTTGTGTCATTATTAAACAATCGGGGCGCTCAACAATGTTTAAGCGCCCCGTATCAGGAAATAAATTTCTTTTAAGTCGAGGAGGTGTTATTCCGATTTTTCCTGCGTTTTAAGGAAGTTTTCCAGCCAAAAAGCACCTACGATGGTTTTAACATCGGTGATTTCTCCGCTCAGGCACTGCCTGAGGACTTCGGGGAAAGGCAATGTAATGACATCAAGAACTTCCCCTGCGTCTAAATTTTGTCCAACATATTTCAGATCACTCGCGTAGAACACCGTAATTTCCTCATCGGAATAACCGATGGCGTTATTGAACCGCCCGAGTTTTTTCCAAAATTGAGCTTCGTAGCCGGTCTCTTCAATTAGTTCGCGTTTTGCACAGTTATAAGGTGATTCTCCGGGATTCAGCTTCCCTGCAGGAAACTCAAGAAAGTTCCTGCGTAAGGGATGTCTATACTGACGTTCAAGGATGACAGATCCGTCTTCCAACATGGGGATGATCATTGAGGCGCCGGGATGATGGAGGTATTCACGCGTCGTGACGACTCCGTCAGGTGTTTTGACCGTATCTCTGTGTAATTGTAGAAAAGAGCCCTTATAGGCAATTCCGCTTTCTAAAAGTTTTTCAGCCAAGGGGTCTTTTCCCGGATCTTTCTGCTGCATGTTAGTGCCTCTTTTTATTGGAAGGTTCTTTTCGGAGCCTGTTGTCGTGTTCCATGTGCTCATTTTAGCCACCAAGAGTTCACTTGTCTTTTAGGATTTGCTCGTTGCTTGGCTTAAAGGTCTAAAATCAAAATATTGACTAATGATCATATTTATCGTCACGTAAACCCTAAAGATGCGTGACGCTGGGTTGATCTTCAAGATCTTGGGAGAAACGATATGGTTCTGCGCACAACTCAAAAGTTTGTTAATTGGGTGAGCTGCTTGTATTTCTTGGGCGCTCTCGCAATGTTTATTTTCCTTTGGGCTTATATCCCCGTCCTTCACCTTATTTGGACGAACCTTTTGGATTTCGCATTTAACATTATGTATGTCGTTATCGGCGCACTTTTGTGGCCGGGTACAGCAATCCTTGTCTGCGGTTTCTAACTTAGTCCAACGACATATCTCAATTCAAAACTCACGAGTCGGCCGCTCGTGAGTTTTATCATATCTAGAGCCGAAGTGTCCCCCTTCAGATGTCTTGCCGGCGACGATATTTCTCTGTTCAAGACCGATCTTTTAGCGAACGCTATTTCATGAACAAAGATGTTTTCGTCTAATATGAAAGATGCAGACAGCTCGTTTTCATCCTCATATGGCCGGCCATCAGATCGTTCTCAAATCTAATTTGGAAGAGACTACTCAGCACGGAAGTGAAGGCTTTCCGGCGGCTCTTTACGAAACGGTCTTTCGCTCAAAAATGCTTCGATACGTGCCGCTTCATTGGCATAAAGAACTTCAGCTGTGCCTCATTCTTACTGGCCGCGTGCGTTTCTCTATTAATCAAAAGGAGGTTGAAGCGGGCGCCGGAGATGTCATCTTCATTAATTCTCAGGTTATTCACAGTGCGACTTCTATATCTAACGACGAAGAAGAGGCTTCCTACTGCTGCATTAACTTTGCGTATGAAATGGTCGGAGGCTTTCACGGAAGTTTGATGGAACGAAATTTCGTTCTGCCTTTCCTCAGAAATGAGCAAAACGATTTTCTCTTGATCTCTGAGAAAAGCGAGGAGGGCCTGCTCGAGGAGATTTCTTCAAAGATGCTTCATATTCGAAAGCTCTTCAAGGAAACCGAGCCGGAAAGATATTTCGATATTTTTGCGGAGCTGGTTCTAATTTGGAAAGAACTTGCGCGATGGCTTCACAAAACAGAAGACCAGCCTTCGACAAGGCGTCCGGAAGATTATGAGACGAGCCGAGAAGTGATTTCTTATATTGAGAAGAACTTAGGTGAAAAACTTACCTTAGATCTCATTGCTAAAGAAGTATGTCTTTCTAAATGGGAGTGTTCACGTCGGTTTAAGCGCATTGCGGGAGAATCGGTTTGGAGCTATCTGATCTCGGCAAGAATGGCAAAGGCCGTTGAGCTTCTTTTGTATAGTCGTAAATCCGTTGAAAGGATTGGATTTGAGGTTGGCTTTCCGAACGTTAATCTCTTTATTCGCCAGTTCAAAAAAGAATTCAGGACAACGCCGGGACAATTCCGAAAGAATCATTGAGCAACAAAGGTATATTTTCAGCGGGTATTGGAATATCCGAGAAGAGCTGTTTTCTTAGACTAGATGTCAAACAAAGACATTTAGTTCTAAGGAGACAAAATGAAACATTCAGTTCCTGCTCAAACCGAAAACGACCTGATCGATTTTTATCGAAACGCAATTCGCACGCGCAGCTATTCCAATCAGGAAGGCGACATCGCTGTGCTCATTCTCAAAGAAATGGAAAAGCTCGGTTACGATGAATGCTATATCGACCGAGTTGGCAACGTTGTAGGCAGAGTCGGCAGCGGTAAAAAAATCATTCACTTCGACTCTCACATGGATACGGTTAACGCTGGCGACCCGGCACTTTGGGACCATCCTCCGTTTTCCGCAGATTATGCTGACGAGTACATTTACGGAAGAGGTTCTGTCGACATGAAGGGTGGGTTAAGTGCTTCCGTTTATGCTGCGGCAGAAGCTAAAAAACAAGGACTTCTGGACGGGAAGACTGTTTATGTAACAACGACCGTTTGCGAAGAGGACTGCGACGGCGTCAATCTGATCAATTTCTACAAAGATTCGGGTATTAAACCCAACTTTGTCTTCATCTGTGAGCCTTCTTACAATGTCATTACGCTCGGACATAACGGCAAGATGCAGGTACGTATTCGTACCCAGGGCATTTCTGCACACGGTTCGGCTCCGGAAAAAGGTGTGAACGCGGTCTACGAGATGGCTGAAATCATTACTCGTGTTGATGAGCTTAATAAGAGGCTTCAAAAGACGGAAGGAAAAGGAACGGTTGTTCTTTCCAAGATCAGCTCCGTTGCCGCTTCTTTAAATGCGGTGCCGAGTGAATGCGAAATTTATTTGGATCGTCGCCTCCGTCTTGGTGAAACCATAGAAGATGTAAAGAAAGAAATGGACGCTCTCGTGGAAGGTAAGCCTGCTAAGTGGGAGCTCGGTGTTCTGAAAGAAACTTCATGGAAAGGAGAAGAGCTCGTCTATCTTCCCGAACACGATCCTTGGAAAATCGCTGAAGACGCTGAATTAACAAAAGCCTGCATCCGAGCCTATGAAGATGTATTCGGAGAAAAGCCGAAGAAATTTGAATTCTGGGACTTTGGCACCAACGCAGTGGTTCCGGTTTCGATGGGGATTCCGACCATCGGATTCGGTCCCGGAGAATATAAATTAGCGCATATGATTAATGAACGCTGCCGTCCTGAGCAAGTTAAGGAAGCGGCAAACTTCTATCTCAATACCATTGCGGAGCTGTGAAATGAAAGATCTCGACCACCTCAAACTGCCTCGTGCCGGTGAAACCTCTAGCCGTTTTACGAAAGAGCAGGCTCTCGCGGCACAAAAGTTTCATCAAACGCTTCCCGGATATTCCGTTACTCGTTTGGTTGAACTCCCTGCCTTAGCCAAAGAACTCGGCGTCAAAGACATTTTTGTTAAAGACGAAGCCTCGCGTTTTGGATTGAATTCATTTAAGGGACTCGGCGGAAGCTATTGTTTGTTCCATCTGCTTTCAGAAAAGTACGGATGGTCAGGTAAAGTTGAAAGCTTCGCACAGCTCAAAGATCAGATCGCGTCGCTGGAAGAAAAACCTAAGATCATCTCCGCGACTGACGGTAATCACGGCCGAGGCTTAGCCTGGATTTGTCATTTGCTCGGACTTAGGTGCGAGATTCTCATGCCGGCCGGCAGCAGTGAGGAGCGTCAGGAAAATATCCGTAAGCTCGGAGCCGATTGTCGGCGCACAGACGGCAACTATGATGAAACCGTCCATGAAGCAGAAAGGTTTGCTTTGGAAAACGATTGGCTGCTCGTTCAGGACACAGCGCTTCCGGGATTTGAGAAAGTAGCTCGGTTCATTATGCATGGTTACCTCACGATGGCCCTGGAGACGGTGGAGCAACTAAAAGGCAAATGTCCGACGCATATCTTTTTGCAAGCGGGCGTTGGCTCCATGGCTGGCGCTATGTGCGGATTCTTTGCCTCTCTTTACGGGCCTGATGTTCCGGTGATTTCCATTGTCGAGCCGAAAACCGCTGACTGCGTCTATCGTACAGCTGAAAAGGACGACGGCAAACTTCACAATGCTCCCGGCAGTCTGGAAACCATCATGGCAGGCCTTTCCTGCGGAGAGCCTTGCAGCGTCGGCTGGAAAGAAATTCGGGCTGCGGCTTCCCATTATTTCCGCATTGAGGAATCCGTTGCTGCAGATGGAGTCCGCGTCCTTTCTTCTCCTTTGGAGAACGATCCTCGAGTGCTTTCAGGAGAGAGCGGAGCGGCTGGTTTCGGTACAGCGTTTGAGCTCTTGTTCCACAAAGCACAATACCAGGAAGAAATTAGCTCTTTAGGTTTGAACAGTGAATCTGTCCTTCTGTTTTTCAATACGGAAGGTGTTACCGACAGAAAGAATTTCCTGAAGATCGTTTGGGAAGGTGCGTTTGCCGAGAAAGTTTAAACGCCAAGTCTTTTAGGAGTATTCTCCGACAACACAATATTGCATAAATAGAAAAAGGTTTTAGTTTTTCAAAAGGCTCCGTTTGTGAGTCTTTTCCTTTCCTAAGGTAATTAGAAAGACATGAGCGATTCGTCGTTTAGCAAGGGCATCGGGTTAGCCATCGCCGCATCCGTGTTTTGGGGCTCGATGGGCGTTTGTGCACAGTATCTTCTCCAGCAGTGTTCATTTACGCCGCTGGATTTGGTATCCATGCGTTTGGTATTGGCTGGTCTGATCCTGCTGATTATGGAACGGTTGGTATTCGGCAGAAATATTATTTCGCCGCTGAAAGACATCCGTACTACGGTCGGGATTTTAGTTGCCGGTCTTTTGATTCTTGTTTCTCAGCTCACGTTCATGCTTGCGGTCGCCGCATCTAATGCGGGAACGGCCGCCATTGTGCTTACGCTTGTGCCGCTGATTTGCGCCTTCTGGCTCTCTATCACCGAGAAGCGTCCTTTGACAATGCGTGAAGGGATCTGTTTTGTCCTTGCGGCTTCCGGGGTTTTCTTGATCGTGACCAAAGGAAACTTCAGTACGCTGGACTTGTCTTTTGCGGGCGTGCTTTGGGGTTTTGTATCGGCAATATTTTCTGCCGCTTACTCCATTCAGCCGAGAAAACTCATTATGAAAGTCGGCGTTGGCCCCGTTGTCGGCTTCGGAATGCTCTTCGGCGGTCTTGTTGCCTCTGTGATGAATCCGCCTTGGACGATGAACGTTCAATGGACTGCTATGTCTGTTTCGGCTTTCACTTATGTTGTTCTTGTTGGAACGGTTGCCGCTTTCTGGTGCTACTTGTCCAGTCTTAAGTATGTTTCTGCTGTTATCGTTGGTTTGATGGTTTGTTTTGAACCGTTAAGCGCCTATTTGCTTTCCGTCTTTGCCTTTGATCTGAGAATCGGTATGTGGGAGGGCGCCGGCATTTGCCTTGTGCTGCTGAATGTCCTTGTTTTGTCTCTTCCGAAGAAAAGCTCCGAAGCGATAAAACCATAGAAACAAAAATCCCGGTGCAAAGCCGGGATTCTTGTTAAGGGTCTTTAATCGAGATGCGGACCGAATTTTTCTAATCGCTTACATTCTTCATTGGTAGCAGAGAATTTTTTGAAGTTCTCTATAAATTTTGCTGCCAATGCTTCTGCGCGCCTGTCCCATTCACTCGGATCCTTATAGGTGTTGCGAGGATTCAAAATCTCCGCATGCGCACCTTCAGCGTTAATAGGAATCTCCAAGTCGAAATAAGGAATCTTCTTTGTCGCGCCTTTGAGGATGCTTCCTGAGAGGATGTCATCGATGATGGCTCGCGTGTCTTTAATCGAAATACGTTTTCCCGTTCCATCCGGTATTGACTAAATAGACACGGGCACCGTTAGTGCGGGCTTTCCTTGCCAGTTCTTTGGCATATTTAAAAGGATGCAGAGAGAGGAAGGCAGCCCCAAAACAGGCAGAGAAGGTAGGTTGAGGCTCCGTAATGCCGCGTTCTGTTCCGGCCAACTTGCTGGTGTAACCGGAGAGGAAATAATACATTGCCTGATCAGGAGAGAGTATAGAAACTGGAGGCAAGACTCCGTAGGCATCAGCAGAAAGGAAAATAATTTCCTTGGCGGCCGGTCCTTTGGAGATCGGTTTAACGATGTTTTCGATGTGATAGATCGGATAGGAAACACGAGTGTTTTCAGTAGCTGACGTGTCACTGAAATCTACTTTTCCAGCTTCATTTACGATGATGTTTTCCAGAAGGGCGTCTTTTCGAATGGCGTTGTAAATATCCGGTTCGCTGTCTTTATCCAAATTGATGACTTTGGCATAACAGCCGCCTTCGTAATTGAAAACGCCTTCATCATCCCAGCCGTGTTCGTCGTCGCCGATTAAGAGACGTTTAGGATCGGTTGAGAGCGTTGTTTTGCCGGTACCGGAAAGACCGAAGAAGATGGCAGTGTTTTTGCCTTCTAAGTCGGTATTGGCCGAGCAGTGCATCGAAGCGATATGACGAAGAGGGTTGAGATAGTTCATGACCGAAAACATGCCTTTCTTCATTTCTCCGCCGTACCAGGTATTCAAAATGACCTGCATCTTTTCTTTGAGGTTAAAGACGATGGCAGTTTCGCTGTGCAGTCCGAGTTCTTTGAAGTTTTCAACTTTAGCTTTGCTGGCGGTTAAAACGATAAAATCGGGTTCTCCGAAGTCTTTGAGTTCTTCAGGGG
>OCPS01002867.1_pt1 | contig 10676 bp, 8 predicted proteins | sample 1538651 | NCBI WGS metagenome assembly OCPS01 (sample SAMN04571715, study PRJEB22368) | human gut metagenome | biome: human gut; material: stool | host: Homo sapiens | place: Luxembourg | collected 2012-09-21 | reverse complement strand
CCCTCAAGCAGGCGAAGCAGCAGAAGGAAGCTTCTGCCGCCAAGTCCGCCCAAAGCGCCCTGACGCTCTCCAATAAGAAGCTGCAGCAGCTGACTGCTGAGCAGAAGCAGAAACAGAGTCAGATCGCGAGCATCAAAAAGGAATCCGGACGTGTGACGAACCGTCTGGAGAATACCCGCCGCGACATCGCGACCAATGCCCGCATCCAATACCTTTACTCAAAGAAGAAGCCCTGGGAGGTTCTGGTTTCCGGCTCAACTCCAGCCGAAATCCATCGCGGCAACGCGATTCTCGACTATCTTGCCGAGCGTCACCAGAAGAGAGCGAATAACCTCGAAGTGACCAAGGTTCAGCTGAAGAATCAGGAACAGAAAACCACGGCGCAGGCAAAAAATATTGCCGCGAATGCCGCGACTGAGCAGCAGAGCAATCAGAAACTCGCCGCGGATCAGAAGCTGCACCAGGACAACACGAAGAAACTTGAGCAGCAGATCGCAAGCCAGAAGCAGCAGGTTGCGGAGCTGAAGAAAGACCAGCAGCGTCTCTCTGCCCTGATTCAGCAGATCAACGCTGCCATTGCCGCTCAGGAACGTGCCCGTCAGAAGAAACTTGAGGCGGAACGGCTCGCGAGAAAGAGCGTGCCCGCCAGCTCGCGCTCGCGAAGAAGAAAGCCGCGCAGCAGGGCAAGCCCGCGCCCAAGGCGCCTGAACGGGTCGAAGAGCCTCCGGAACCCGCCCCCGCGCCTTCTCTCTCCGGAAACTTCGCGAAGCTCCGGGGCCGTATGCCCATGCCGGTATCCGGCACAGTTGAAGGCCGCTATGGCCAGAACCGGAATGGCATCGGCAAGTGGCAGGGACTCTTTATCCGCGCTCAGGAAGGTTCGGCAGTCAAAGCCATTGCCGCGGGCCGCGTGGTGTACTCCGGCAATCTCCGCGGCTTTGGAAATCTGATTATCCTTGATCATGGCAGCGGATATCTCTCGGTTTATGCGTATAACAGCGCCCTCCTGAAGGGCAACGGCAGTTCTGTATCCGCCGGTGAAACCATCGCGCGCTCCGGCTCCGGGGCGATCGGCGATACCCCCGGTCTATACTTTGAGATCCGCTACAAGGGTCACACCATTAACCCCTCCTCATGGGTGAGATAGCCCTCTGGTGGGAACATTCATTTTTCTGAAATTCCGCCTGTTTATGGACAAAAATACGTTAAAGCTGATTACGGTCGGCACAGCTGTCGGATTCGCACTCACCATGGGAATGAATGCGTGGGCCGACAAGACTGATACGGCTACTCAGAACCAGCTCCCGCTGAAGGAAATCCGGCAGTTTACCGACGTGTTCGGCGCCATCAAATCCTTCTACGTCGATCCGGTCGGCGATAAGAAGCTCCTTGAACAGGCACTGACCGGCATGGTGTCCGGCCTGGATCCCCACTCCGCCTATCTGGATGCCGAAGGCTTCAGTAAAGTACTGGAAGGGACTGAAGGCGAGTTCGGCGGCCTCGGCATCGAGGTGACAAAGGACGGCAAGAGCGGCGTCCAGGTGGTGTCCCCGATCGACGATACGCCGGCCGCCAAGGCTGGCGTCCGCGCGGGCGACATCATCATCAAGATCGACAATACCTTCACCTACGACCTGACACTCAGCAAGTGCGTGAAGATGATGCGCGGCAAGCCGAAGACCCCGGTCACTCTGCAGATCATGCGTAAGGGCGTAAAGAAGCCGATCACGATCAAGCTCGTCCGCAGCATCATCAAGGTGCAGTCCGTAAAGGCGAAGGAGCTCCCGGACGGCATCGGCTACATCCGTATCTCCCAGTTCCAGGAACACACGGAAGAGGATCTCGCGAAGGCCCTGAATAAGTTCCAGAAGGATCATCACCTGAAGGGGCTTGTGCTCGATCTCCGCAATAACCCCGGCGGGCGCCGCGGTCGGTGTCTGCGGACTCTTCCTGCCGGCCAACACGCTCGTCGTTTCGACCAAGGGCCGCACCGAGGATTCGAACCGCGAATTCTTCACCGGGCAGCCGCTTCCGAACCTGCCGGTGACGGAAAAGGGGCCGGAGGAAGCGAAGACCGTGCCGATCGTGGTGCTGATCAATCCGTCCTCAGCCTCTGCCTCTGAAATTGTGGCAGGCGCTCTTCAGGATCATAAGCGGGCCACGCTGATGGGACGCCGTTCCTTCGGAAAGGGCAGCGTGCAGACGGTCATCCCGCTTACGCCGCTTACCGAGAAGTCTCCCACCGGCATCAAGCTCACGACGGCCCGCTACTACACGCCGTCCGGACGCTCCATCCAGGCTACCGGCATCAAGCCGGATGTCGCGGTTGATGATACGGCTGAAGGCAACTATCCCTCCTTCATCATCCGCGAGGCAGACCTCGACAACCATCTGACGGTCTCCGGCAACTCCACGGACACTGATGAAGCGAAGGAAGAGGCGGAGTCCGAAACCGCTTCCGACAAGGATGTCTACAAGTTCGGTGACGACAACGACTTCCCGCTCCAGCAGGCGCAGCACTTCCTGAAGGGAGAACCCGTCAAGAAGGGAGGCGAACATGCCGCCAAAGCATCCGCCAAAAGCAGTCAGCCGGATGCCAAAAAGACCACCGAACGGAGTAATGAAACTTCCTCGAAGAACGCTGGGAAATCCGTAAAATAATCAGGTTATTTTCCCCCGCCAAACTTGAGGTTCATAGCTCATGATGGAAGCCAAAGAGAAAGAGCGCTATCTGCGCCAGATGAACGTTGCTGAGCTCGGTGAAAAGGGTCAGCAAAAGTTGAAGGACACGACGTTTCTCGTGATCGGTGCGGGTGGTCTCGGTTCCCCGGCTGCGCTGCTGCTCGCAGCGGCCGGGGCCGGCAAGATCATCCTCGCCGACTTCGATACCGTGGAAGTCAACAATCTGTCCCGCCAGTTCCTCCACACAGATGCCCGTGTTGGAATGAATAAGGCCGAGAGCGGCGCGATCGCGCTGAAGGAAATCAACCCCTACCTGACGGTTGAGCCTTACACCGAGTCGATCAACGATGAAACGCTCGAGCCGCTCGCGGCCCGTGCGGACATTGTGGTCGAGTGCTGCGACAACTCGAGGACCCGCCATGCGATCAACCGCGTGTGCCATAAGCTGCGTAAGCCGCTTGTCACTTCCGGCGCCATCCGCGGCGCGGGCCAGGTGAGTGTCTTTGATTTCCGCGAGTCTGATACGCCCTGCTATGACTGCGCCTTCCCCGAAGACGAGGAAAAAGATCTGAAGGCCTCCACACTTGGAGTCCTCACCTCGCTTACCGGCATCATGGGGGCTCTGGAGGCCTCTGAAGCGATCAAGCTCGCTACCGGAATGGGCAAGCCGCTCAAGAACCAGGTGATGCTGGTCGACGTGCTGAATAATGACTTCCAGATTTTCAATCTGAAGCCGAATCCCGAGTGCCCCGTCTGCCACGGCGGGAAGTGATTCCGGAAGGAGTCCGCTCCTTACAGCAGAAAACCCTCGGCCGATCTTCCGATCGGCGCGAGGGTTTTTCTTTGGGTTTCTGAAGCGGACCCGATGCTTACCGCACCTGCCAGAGCGTTCTCGCCTGGATGAAGTCCGATGTCTTCTGTTCGCCCGACGTTGGATCCGCAGCGCTGATCGCGGATGCGGCAAGCGTCCTTATCCAGACCGGAAGCCCCGCTTCACTCGCTATCTGGGCGAGAAGCGCGTCCGCAACACCTGCGGTCGCCGGCGGTTCGAAGAATTTCAGCGCATAGCTCTTATCAATGCCGGCAAGCTTTGCCGCCTGTTCAGCCGCGTCATCAAACGTTCCCAGCTGCTCGACAAGGCCGCGCTCCTTCGCCTGGCGCCCGGTCCACACCCGGCCCTGAGCCACATTATTTACCGCTTCGACTGTCATGTTCCTTGCCTGCGACACGCGGTAAAGGAACTTCGCATAGGTGTCACTTACCTGAAGTTCAGCCGCGGCCTTCGCGTTGGCTGTGAAAGGCACAAGAGGCGAAGAGCTGATACCGGTCGTCCCGGTGGATTCGGAATTCACGCCGACGCCAAGCTTCGCGAGACTCTTGTCAAAGGTCGGCATCATGCCGTAGACCCCGATGGATCCCGTGATGGAAAGCGGATTCGACACCACCCGCTGACCGCCGGAGGCCGCCATGTCACCGAAATAGGCCACAAGAGGCTTTCCGGACTTACGAAGAGAAATCAGAGCCTCACGGATCTTTTCAGACGCAAGTGCGCTGCCGCCCGGAGAGTTGATGCGAAGCACAACCGCCTTGACGCTGGGATCCATCTCCGCGTCCCGAATCATCGCGATCAGCGCATTCGCGCTCGCGTTTCCGTTGCCGACCGATTCCTCTGTGATTTCACCCTCAAGCGTCACGACACCCACTGCGCCGTCACCGCTCGAGTGCGGAAGAGGAGCCACTCCGAGATACTCTCCGAGAGACGTGAATTCACCCGCGCAGGCACCCGAGAAACAGTCATGCCCGGCGAGGCGGCTTCTGAGGTCATTCCAGTTTGCAATGCCGTTCACAAGCCCCGTCTCCTTTGCCATCCGGGCGGCGTCACCGCCGGCCCGCCGAAGGTTATCGAGGTAATTGTCCATCCAGGTTTTAAGGTAGCCCTGCGAGAGGCCGCGCCCGGTTTCCATGGCCGATGAGAGCTGAGCCCATTCGTCATTCAGCCAGAACCGCTGCGCGGTGAGCGCGTCTTCGCTCGGGGCGCTGTTCGTGAACATCTCAGGAGCGCTCTTATAGGCTCCGGCCTTGGCAACATTCACCGTGACACCGAGCTTATTGAGAACACTGCCAAGATAGAAGCTCGTCGCCTCCAGCCCCCGGACCTTCACTTCACCCATCGGATGCAGATAGATCTCGTTCGCGTGCGACGCGATACCCCACTGAGCCTGCGTATAGCTGTCAGACCAGGCGTAGACCTTGTGCCCCGAGGCTTCGTAATCCTTGATCGCCCTGCCGATTTCATAAATTGACGCCGGGCCCGCTCCCGTCATGTGGTCAAGCCGGAGAAGAACGGCTTTGATCCGGCGGTCCGATCTGGCAGCCCGAAGCGCGTCCGTCACATCAGAAACGGTCGTTTCCTCCACACGGGTTCCGGTCATTTTCGCGACCCAGTTCCTGCCGCCGACAAGCGCCGAGGGCTGCATCACGACCTTGCCATTGATATCAATCTCCAAAATGCTGCTGGACGGGATAGACGGCGTTCGGAAGCCGTACCAGATAAGCCCGATCACGAGAAGCATCACGAAGGCAAACAAGACATTTGCCGTAACCCGACGGGTCGTATCCAGTGCGAGATAGAGTCTTCGGAGAATACGAAAAAGCATTTTGGATTTCCAAGAAAGTTCTGGAAGAAGGCGGTTAGCGCCCGGGTCTTCCGGCTGAATCAGAAATATCAGCAGGCGGCCGCTGTTTCTCACAAGTCTAAAGCCTCATGCGGAAAACGATTCCCCAAAACCCGGATTTTCTTTGCGGAAACAAAAAAAAGAGGACCGCCCTCCTGTGTGCAAAGGGGATCCTCTTTTTGAACAGACTGCGCGCGGAACCGCGATCAGTCGTTATACATCTTCTGCTTCAGTTCACGGCGCTGCTGGGCTTCAAGCGACAGCGTGGCGGTAGGACGCGCGAGAAGGCGCGCGACACCGATCGGTTCACCCGTCTCAGCGCACCAGCCGTACTCTCCTTCGTCGATGCGCTTGATGGCTGCCTGAACTTTCTTCAGAAGCTTGCGCTCGCGATCACGGGTACGAAGCTCCAGAGCGTGCTCCTCTTCAATCGTGGCCCGGTCGAGCGGATCGGGAGCAAGCTGCGTCTGGCGAAGCGTCTCCGTCGTCTGACCCGCATTGTGGCGCAGCTGGGCCTCCATTGCTTCAAGACGGGCACGGAAGAAAGCCAGCTGATCTTCGTTCATGTACTCGTCCTCAGACATGCTGAGAAGCTCTTTTTCGGTGATGATTTTTTTCTTGGTCGCCATTTTGTGTCTAACTCACTGTTTAAAAAAACAGACTTTTGCAGAGGAGGAGAACCCTGTTCCTTCAGCCTGAGAAGGAATGGGGAAACCGTATTAAACCACGATTTAAAAAAAGCGGCAGGAAAAATCCGCCGCTTATCCAATTTTTAGTATTTTTTCCTAGCAGAGGCAGGCATCGAGACCCTTGATCAGGGCTTCCTTCGGCAGATTTCTGCCAATAAAGACGATACGGGACTTGGGGCTGCCCTCCCAGGGACCGAAAGCCTGAGTACCGGCCGTCATGTGAACACCCTGCAGCACGATTTCGCGGTCCGCACCCTGAAGGTAAAGGATGCCCTTGTAGCGAAGCAGATCCTGGCCGTAAACGCTCAGCAGCGACATGAAGTAATGCTCAAAGCGCTGCGGATCAAACGGGCGGTCGGATTCGTAGAGGAAAGAGCTGATTTCGTCGCTGTGATGATGCTTATGCGCGCCCGTGAGGAAATCCGGGGCCACATTCAGCACATCGCTGATATTGAAGCCCTGGATATCAATCACCACGTCAACCGGGCAGTCGCCCATATTCACGCGGCGCATATCAGCATGCGGATTCATGGCGCGGAGACGCTCTTCAAGCGCCTTCGCCTTTTCCTCATCGACGAGGTCCGTCTTGCTGACAAGGATGCGGTCAGCGAAACCGACCTGCGCCTGGGCTTCAGGCTGCTGATCTAGCGTCGCGTCGCCATTCATCGCGTCAACCACCGTCACCACGCCATCCAGACGGAAGAAAGCTGCCACGACATCGTCCATGAAGAACGTCTGGGCAACCGGACCCGGATCCGCAAGACCCGTCGTCTCAATCACAACCCAGTCGAACTTGGATTCGCCCTTTTCGCGCTGAATCCGGAGCTTGGTCAGAATCCGGGAGAGGTCGCCGCGAATCGTGCAGCAGATGCACCCATTATTCATGGACACAATCTGCTCGGCTTCGCTGTGAACCAGAAGGTCATCATCGATACCGGCCTCACCGTACTCATTCTCAATCACGGCGATGCGGTGATGATGATCTTCTTTCAGAATCCGGTTTAAAAGCGTCGTCTTTCCCGCGCCGAGGAAACCCGTCACGATAGTTACGGGGATCAGCGTGTCAGCTATTGATTCTGCCATCCTTTCTCTTCCTTACTTAATAAGTTCTCACGGCCTTACGAGCAGGTGGAGTCCCTTCAGGTACTCCCCTTCCGGATAGGTCACGAGCAGCGGATGATCCGCGCCGGCTCCGAGCCGGCCAACAATCCAGGCGTTCACACCGGCGTCAAACACCGCGCCGGCAACGATCTTCTGGAAAAGATCCGCATCCACTGCGCCCGAACAGGAAAATGTCAGCAGATGACCGCCTGTCCGAAGAAGCTTGAGACCGTTCAGACTGATGTCCTTATAGGCTCTCGCAGCCCGTTCGACATGATAACGAGTCGATGCAAACTTGGGAGGATCGAGAATAATGAGGTCAAACTTCTCGCCGCGGTCTCTCGCTTTCCTAAGATATTCAAAGACATCGGCTTCAACCCACTCGCATTTGTCCTGCGGGAAGCCATTCCGCTCAGTGTTCTCGCGGGCCAGCGCGAGCGCCTCACCCGACGAGTCCACGGAAACCACGCTGTCAGCCCCGCCCGCCATCAGGGCAAGCGAGAATCCGCCCGTGTAGCAGAAGCAGTTGAGCGCCCGCATGCCGCGGCCGTTTTTCTCACGGAACTCACGGGCAAGGCGCTGAACCGTATAGCGGCTGTCACGCTGATCAATATAGAAACCGGTCTTATGCCCGATGCGGACATCGACCCCGTAGCGGACACCGTCCTCCACGATCTCAATTTCCTTCGGAGGCTCCTCACCGCTGATCAGGCCGGAACGCTTCGGAAGACCTTCACGCTCACGAACTGAGGCGTCCGAACGCTCGAATACCCCCTTCGCTCCGGTGACCTTCATCAGCAGGCGGGCAATCAGCTCGCGGTTCTGCTCCATGCCGGCGGAGAGAATCTCGCACACCAGATAGTCACCGTACTGATCAACGATCAGACCGGGAAGCCTGTCAGCCTCACCGAACACAAGACGCAGAGCGGTCGACCGGGAGCGAAGATCCTCACGGGCCGCCACGGCCTCGCGGAGCCGGGCCTCGAACCACGCCTCATTGATCACGTCATCCTTATCGAATGACCAGCATCGGGCTCGGATCGCCGACTTCGGTGACCACGAGGCCCACGCGAGGAACCGGCTGTCGTGACCCACGATCCGGACGAGATCCCCCATGCCCGGCTTTCCATTCACCCGGGCAATGGCCTTCTCATAGACCCAGGGGTGGCGCTTGAGGAGAGACTTTTCTCTGCCCTTCACCAGAACGACTTCAATAGGCTGCTGTTGCATGGAGGTTTCCTATACTCACTGACTGTTAGATAGCGGGGACGTCAATTTCGCCCGTGAAAACGGTTGCCGCAGGGCCGATCAGGAAGACGGAGCCGGTCGGCGTGCCATCCCACTCAATACGCAGGCGGCCGCCGTGCATCTGAAGCTCGACCTCGGAGTCCGCGGCGCATACCGGCAACGGCAGCCGCGCAGGCGCCCGTACCGCAGGCAAGGGTCTCGTCCGCGCCGCGTTCCCAGACTCGGAGCTTGCCTTCCGTGCGGCTGACAGCCTGCAGGAAGCCCACATTCACGCGTTCCGGGAAAGCCGGATGATTTTCAATCGCGGGGCCCACAGTGCTCACCGGAGCCTGTTCAACGTCTCCCACCACCATGACGGCGTGGGGGTTGCCCATGGAGACCACGGACACCCAGTTGTTGTAGCCCGCAGCCTTCACTTCCCAGAGCGTGTCAGAAGCCCGCGAGAGGTGAGAGAGGCCCGTCGTATTCAGCGGAATCTCTTCCGGACGGAATCTCGGCGCACCCATATCGACCTTCACGCGGCCGTCATCCTGCAGTTCCGGCTGAATGATGCCCTTCATCGTTTCAACACGGATCTTCTTCTTCGTGGTCAGACCGCGGTCATAGACGTAGCGCGCGAAGCAGCGGGCACCGTTGCCGCACATCTCCACTTCGCCGCCGTCCTGATTGAAGATCCGATAACGGAAATCCGTATCCGGGGTCCGCGCCTTTTCAACGATCAGGATCTGATCAGCGCCGATACCGAGATGACGGTCGGCGATGAATCGGAGCTGGTTCGTCGTCATGGTGAACGGAGCTTCCGTGCTGTCGATCACGATGAAGTCGTTGCCGGCTCCATGCATCTTGGTAAATTGCAGCTTCATTTTTCCTGCTCCTGTCAGATAGGTCTCAAATCAATAGATGGAAGGTTCGCCTTCAGGCCGTGTTTTGAATCGCCGGTGCGTCCACAGATACTGGTCCGGGAACTTGAGGATCCACTGTTCCAGCTCGTGATTGATACGGGCTGTATCGGCCTCGTAGTCTCCTGTCGGGAAACCTTCAAGCCTGTAAATATGCACACAGTAACCCTCTTTCGTCATCTCCGTGATGCACATGGCGACGTGAGCTTTCGTCAGCCGGGCAAGGCGCGACACCATCGGCAGAGTGGCGGCGGGTACACCGAAAAACGGCACGAAGATCGAATTCTGCCTGCCGTGGTCCATATCCGGCAAATAGTAGAAGGGAAGACCGTCACGCATAGCGCGGATGACGGGGCGAAGATCAAAGTGCCCGGTCTTCGCGATCAGAATCGGATTGCAGAAGCGCAGTCTCCCGTCAAGCTCCGCCTTGTCCCAGGCTTTGTTTGACTGCGTCTGATAAAGCGATACGCCGCGCACATACGTGTTGAAGGTAATGCCGGCCGCATCCAGCCCAAGGAAGTGAGGCGACACAACGATCAGCGGACGGTTATCCGTGTCCGTCACAAGATCAAGCCCCTCAAACTTCACCATCGCCTGGAGCTCTTCCTTCGTCCCCTTCCAGAGCACCGCGTGATCCAGAGCCGCGCGGCCCATATTGCGGTAATTCTGCTTCGCGATCCGCACCCGCTTTTCCTCAGTCCAGTCGGGGAAGCAGAGCCGCAGATTCGTCAGCGCCACATGGCGGCGTTTCGGAATTGCCCACCAGAGAATCCAGGCAATCACCGCGCCGAACCGCTCGCGGGTCCGGATCGATGTGCCGTAGAAGCAACCCAGGACCCAGATCCAGAACCGGGCCATCACTTCATTCACTTTCTTCATTCCTTCGCCTGCTCCTCCGGCGGATTCACGCCCGCCGGACACTTGTAGCGGTTATAGGCCCAGAGATACTGCTCCGGAAGCAGGCGGATCACGCGTTCGAGATGCTGATTCATCGTCACCGCGTCATCCTTCATATTCCCGGTCAGCGGCTCATTCCAGAGCCTTGCGTCAATTTCCCAGCCCCGGCTGCTGATCCGGCATCCCCAGGCGACAATCTTCACGGCATCAAACTGATGGGCGAGCCGCAGCGGCAGCGTCATCGTGTAGGCCGGGCGTCCGAAGAAGTTCACCCACACTCCCTCACCCTTTGACGGCACCTGATCCGGCAGCACACCGACCACCTGTCCGCCGCGGAAGGATGACACGAGCATCCGCACCCCCTTCAGCGTCGCGGGAGCCGGCCGGATACCAGGGGTCTCGCGGCCATGCAGCACCACGTTCTGCAGAATGGATTTCTTCGGAATCCGGTAGAGAATTGCCATATAGCGGTCCGTTCCCGCGAG
>OCPS01002862.1_pt1 | contig 10686 bp, 8 predicted proteins | sample 1538651 | NCBI WGS metagenome assembly OCPS01 (sample SAMN04571715, study PRJEB22368) | human gut metagenome | biome: human gut; material: stool | host: Homo sapiens | place: Luxembourg | collected 2012-09-21 | reverse complement strand
TGTGGCCCGAAAACGGCGATTTGACACGGGGAATTATCAAGAACGGCTATTTCAACCCGTGTTTTGGTGAAGTGCGACACCGCGATGGAGGGGCGCGGAAAAAGAGAAAGCCCGGCGGGGAAGCCGGGCTTGAGAGAGAAGAGAAGAAGGGGTTCAGTTATTGCGGCCTTGCGGTCGTGATTACTATATAAACGCATGTTTCGGGGCAAGTCATGTGGTTTACCTGAAAAATTCGTGTGAAACCCTGCGTATTTGGCTGAGATGACATAATATTTGGCCTTCCGTAGTATTTTTTCTGCCGCAGCCGTCCCGTTGATGCGCGATGGTGAGGCCGGCTCCTACAGTGGTCGGCATGTCATGCACCACATTGCTTATCGGAAAATCAGCCAGCTGCAGCGGCGCGACGATCATCGCCCGCAACGATGATTCCGGCTCCGGCCGCTACGATCCCAAGCGGCTCGTGGCCGTGGCGCCGACGGACCAGCCGCGCCACTACCGCAGCACGCTCAGCCATGTCGAGATCGACCTGCCGGACGACCCGTGCCGCTACACCATCGCGCCGAACGTGCTGCCGAACCGAGGCGTGCTCGCCGAGGCCGGCGCAAGCGAGCGCAACGTGGCGATGAGCGCCACCGAAACCATCGCGGTGAACGAGCGCGTGCTCGCCGCCGACCCGCTGGTCGAGCTCAGGCCAGCCGAAGGCGTGCCGGGAGAGGCCGGCTATCGGCCGGAGACCCCCGGCGGCATCGGTGAGGAGGACATCATCACGCTGGTGCTGCCGTATGTCTCTTCGGCCCGCGAGGGTGTGGAACGGCTCGGCGAGCTGCTGGAACGGTACGGCACCTATGAGTCGAACGGCGTGATCATTTCCGACGTGGACGAGATCTGGTATGTCGAGACAATCGGTGGGCATCACTGGATTGCGCGCCGTGTGCCCGACGACTGCTATGCGACGATCCCCAACCAGCTGGGCATCGACGACTTCGACTTCTCCGACGCGTTCGGCGAGCGGCGGTTCTTCATGTGCAGCGCGGACCTGCGCGAATTCATCGATCGGCACCATCTGGGCCGTGCCATGCGGCCCGCGCAGGGCGCCGGTTTCGGCGTCGCCGCCGTGCTGCCGGACCACATCAACCCGCGTGTGGTGTTCGGCACCAGCACCGTCAAGGACCATATCTACAACACGCCGCGCGCCTGGTACATGCAACGTCACCTGAACCCGAGCGAGGATTGGGATTCGCCCGCGGCCCGCTACACGCCGACCTCCGACGACATCCCGTGGTGCCGGGCGCCGGAGAACAAGGTGACGGTCGAGGACATCGACTTTCTGATGTCGTCGCATTTCGAAGGCACGCCTTTTGACCCGTACGGAACGCTCGGTACACCGGAAAGCCGGCATCGCTACCGTCCGATCGGCATCAACCGCACTGGTCACATGGTCGCGATCGAACTGCGGCACGACGTGCCGGCCGCAGCGGCGGCGGTGATGTGGATCGCCTTCGGTTCCGGCCCGTTCACGGCGGTCGCACCTTTTTATGCGAACGTGGACGACACTCCGGCGTATCTGCGCGACACCACGCCCGAGGTCTCCACCGACAACCTGTACTGGACGAACCGTCTGATCGCCGTAATTGCCGACGCGCACTGGTACGAGACGCGCAACGCGATCGAATACTATGGCGAGCAGGTGCGGGCGTTCGGGCGCCGGCTTGTCGAAGAAACGGATGCGGCGCTCGCCGATGCCGAAGCCGGGGACATCCGCGCGGCGCTCATGGCTGCGAACGAGACGATGGCCGGGCGTCTGCAGGATCTGACCCATAAGCTGCTCGATAACGTGCTGTATACGTCGAGCAACCTGATGCGCAACTCGTTCGCCATGTCCGATAGGTGGGTCTGAGGGCTTGCTCCCTTGTCGCAGCGAGCGGTTCTCAATAAGAAAGGTGCGAGTCCGTGTGACGGGGAAAACGAACATGAAAACAGCAGAAAGCCCGGAATTCCGGGCTTTCTGCGCAATGTTCGCTTGTTCGAAAATGTGCGGAATCCTCGCACCTTTCTTAATGAGAACCGTTCGCTGCTACCTCATACGTCTGCGCGTGGAAATCACACGTCACGGCGGTGCCGTCGGCGAAGACCGAGCGCTGCACCAGCGGGTCACCGCCGACAAGGTCATGCCGCACGAGCTCCTGCATGCCGACGCGCCGGTGCAGCCCGGCCACGACCGCACACCGCTCGATGTCGTTCTCGGTACGGGCGCGCAGTGCGGCATTCATATCACCGTCCATGCCGGCATATGCGGCGTCACGGATCAGGTACGGCGCACCGCCGTTGAGCAGCGCGTACAGCATGTAGTCGTCGCCACCGGCCACCCGATCCATCATCCACGGCTGGATCACGCAGTCATGGTAGACGAGGTTGTACAACGGCACCGGGATGCCGTGCCGAGGCGCGTCGGGGGAGCGCATCTGGAAGTCGTACGGCGCGTAATGGCAGAACACCAGGCTCGGCACCGCCCAGTCGGACACCTCCTCGGACGAGGTGAGAATGCCGTGCGCCAGCAGGTATTCGAAGCATTCGGCGCGGCGCTCGTAGCATTCGCGGCGGGTCATGCGGTGCTCGGGATGCGAGCATTCGTCGCCTTCATTGCAGGTGAACACGTCCAGATACGCGCAGTCCAGCGCGATGCCGTGCGTGGCGATCTCACTGAAGTTGCGGCGCACGTAATCCGGCGCAAGCTCGGCGCACAGGTACGTTTGGCGCCCGCCGGCCCACATCGCGTGCTCGGGCATCGTGCCGTCCGCCAGTCGGATCGCATTGCGCGGGTCGAACGTGCGCGCGGCGAAGTAATAGTCGCGGTATTGGTCATGCGTGCCGAACAGGTCTCCCTGCTCATGACAGGCGTCGACCAGCGATTTCATGCCCTTCCAGCCGCCGGCCTCGCGGCATGCGGGCAGATAGTCGGGATGGCCGTTGTCGTAGCCGGGCTGCGCCCAGCCGTCCAGATGCAGGTACAGCCGCCCGGCACCCATTTCGTGCAGCGTGCGCATCTGCCGTTCGCGCTGCGCGAACGTGACGAGCGAATCATTCTTGCCGGGCTGCGCGGGATCATAGAACGACGAGTCCGGCTGAACCTTCGTCTTGATGCCGACATGCACCCATGAACGGCCGAGCAGGTCACGCACCGACGGGTTGCGCGCCGCCTTCTCCGCCAGCGTGCGCAGCCGGCCGCGTTCGTTGACGTAAGCGCGGTACGTCTTGCAGACGGCGGTATGGTCGGCGTGGTCGAGGAGACGATATCGCACGACACGGCGGTAATCCATGCGGCCGAGACTTGGCTCGAACCACATTCCGACGTGCGTGTACGGTCCGCCGGCCGGATGGTCGATGTCATATCCTGCGTTCCACGGCGTCTCGCAGATGGCGATGTACGCATGCCCGTCGCTGCGCAACTGCGCGAACCAGGGCATGTACCCGCCCGCAGTCTCGAACCGCCCGCCGAAGGAGACCGCATCAGTGCCGACCTCGGTAGGCCAGTTATTCGGTATCATCACGCCCTGCTCGTGGGTGATGAGCGTCATGTCATGCGCGTCCGCATGGTCGAAGGACAGCGGCGCAGGCCAAAGCACCCTGTCGATGCGCGGCTCGGCCCCACACTCGCGCAGTGGCACCCATTCGCATAGCACGTCGCCGCTCGACCGCTCGATCCAGATATACGTCTCAAAAGCGTAATCCGCACCCGCGAACCCGGCGAACACGCTGCGCACGCCGACTCCGGTGCCGGTCTCGATCCGCTCATGCGTGACGGTAGCGGCGCCGGCGAACGAGAATGAACGATCCTCGCGCGTCAGCTGCGGCTCTATGCCGTCGCAGCCGCTCCAGGTCGCACCGTCGCGGCTGAATGAGAACCGCAGCGTCGTCTCATCGAAGCGCAGCATGGTTCCGGACATGGTGAATTGCATCATGGATGTTCTCCTGATCGGTGATAGAGGGGCGAATATCAGCTGGCAGCCCCGCCGCGCGGCACGTCAGTTGAAGCCGACGACCTTCTCTGCGACGACATAGCCGCGTCGGATCACCCAGCGCCCGACAGACCCACGCAGGTTCAGCGCGCGCGACACCAGCTTGCGCCGCACGTCACGCCCGATGGCCGGCGACGCCTTGTCGATGTCCGCCCACAGTTCGTCCTTGAGACGGTAGTTTGCCTTGTCTTTCGACAGGATCAGGAACACCGACGTGACCGAGCTTTCGATCGCGAGGAAATGAATCATATAACGGTATAGGCCGTCCGGCACGGTTCCCGGTTCGGGAGTGGCCTCCACCATGCGCTGGTTGACGAGCCGCAGCTGCGCGACGCGGCGGATCATCACGTCGGTCTGTACGCTCTGCCCCTCGCGCCCGATGAAGTAGTGGTAGAACGGGATGTCCATGTACAGCATCGACTTGACCCACGGGAACGGCTGGTATGCGTAGATGAAATCGACGTAGAACGTGTGCTCGGGCAGCTGCATGCCGGAGTCGCGCACCACCTGGGTGCGGTAGATCAGAGCGTGCATCAGTATGTATTCGGCGACGCCGAAGCAGCCGAGATCGTCCCAGCCGAGCACGGTGTTGGCCGCCATCGCATGACGGAAGTTCACTGTGTGCTTGACGCGCTTGCCCACCTTGTCGTACACGTAATTGGTGACGATCATGTCGACCGGATCCGTGGCGACGCGCTGCACCCGCAGCGTGCCCATGAGCGTGTCGATGGAGGGCATATCCACCCAGTCGTCGGCGTCCACGACCTTGACATACATGCCGGTCGCGTTGGCGATGCCGGTGTTGACCGCGCCGCCGTGGCCCTTGTTGACCTGGTGGATTGCCCGCACGTTGCCGGGCCAGCGCCGCTCGTACATGTCGGCAAGTTCCGGGGTGCTGTCCGAGGATCCGTCATCGACGATCAACACTTCGATGTCGCTGTTGTCCGTCGCGGAGAGCAGCGACTCCACGCAGCGCTCCAGATACGTTTCCATGTTGTAGGCGGGCACCACGAAGGTGAGTGTTTTCGACGATTGTTCCATAGTTCCTCGTTATACAGGTGTCGCGGGGATGACGTGCGACACGTCGCCTCGGATGTTGCAGCGAGTCTAACCTCTACAAGCAAAGCTATCACTAAGCGGCGTTCAGGCAAGTCCCGTCGTCCGTTCCGCCGTTTTTTGGGCTTCCGGCTTGTGCGCGGTTCTGATGATCAGTCGGCGCTCGCGGGCAGGTATGCCGGTTCGTCCGGTTCGGCGGTCTCGACAGGAGCGTCCGGCTCGTCCGGGGCCGTTGTCTCGCTCCGCTCTTTGTCTCGACGTTCTTTGTCTTCCTTGGCTGCGAGCTGCTTCGCCTTCTGGCTCTCGAACCGCAGGATCGGCTTGGAATCCAGCCGGCTCAGGCCGTGCCATGCGAGGTCGACGACGTATGCGGCGAGCTGCTCCTTGTTGACCTTCGGCCGGTCCGCCCAATATTGACCGGTGAATACGGTCATGCCGACCAGCATCTGCGCATAGTATGGCACGCCCTTGGCGGAGAGTTTCCGGCGTTTGAACGCGGCGGTGAGCAGATCCTCCACGCGCGAGTTGAACGATCCGGCCGGGTCGGTGGTCGGCGAGTCGCGCACGAGCATCTGGAAGCCTTCGGAGTTCTCCTCGATATAGGTGAGCAGGGCGAGTGCCGCGCGCTCTACGATCTGGCGGGGATGCGCCTTGGTGTCGGACAGCGCCTCGATGAGCGCATTGGTCAGCTCGCGCATCTCACGGTCGACGATTACCGCGTACAGTCCCTCCTTGCCGCCGAAATGCTCGTAGACGATCGGCTTGCTGACCTTCGCGTTCGCGGCGATCTCCTCGACACTCACCGCCTCGAACCCCTTGGATGCGAACAACGCTCGCCCCACGCGGATGAGCTGTTCGCGGCGTTGCAGCGCCGTCATTCTTGCAGTATTGGCCATGAGCTCCAGTGTAGTGGTCGCGGTGCCTAGCGCCTATACCCCCCGAAATGTTGTCGGGTCTACGTTTTCGCGGTAGGCCGTGCGAGGGTCGTGCGGCTGAGGAGAGTCGATCATGAAGACGTATGTGGCCCCGTCGATGATGGCGAGCGAGTTCGACAACCATGACATCGTGTCGTGCGTGTCCTGTTTGATACGTGTTTTCGGTGGCGGTCGCGAGTATTACCACGATGAGGGTGGGGCGCCATTGCCCGACTTGCTCTATGTTGAATATCATGGGACCGCTGGCAATCCGGTGCCGTCTGGTATGCCGCTTTATGCATTGGTGGCAGATTTGCCTATACCAGCGTCTTCCCCGGTTCGATATGTAGGGACGACTCAGGGGCAGCGTCTGTGCCAGCAGCCCAGTTAGTCGTCGACTTGGCTGCAACAATGCGACGTATGTGGTATTCCGGCAGCTGTCCGTTGCGGTTTTTAGGCTGGAGCCATGGATACGAATCTGATTATCGGCATTGTCGCCGCAGTGGTGATTGTCGTCCTGCTCATTGTGTGGGGCGTAGTACGCGGCAGGTCGCGTAAGAACGAAGTCGTCGGCCGGCCGGCGGAAACCGCAACATCGCCGCGCCAGGCGGGTCGTGCGGGTGAAGGACCCGAGACGGTCGCCGCAACAGTTGACAGGCAGCTCTCTGCTCCCGAAACCGAGGGCGAAGCCGCCTCCCCTCGAAGTGAGGAAGAGCGTAAGCCGGTCGAACCGACGCAGGCCGCCCCGGCCAAGCCGGCGGCTCCCGCATATGATGTACCGGAAAAATCCGGCTCGCGCATTCAGCGGCTCAAGGCGAAACTTTCCAAGTCCTCGAATCCGTTCGGCAAGGCGTTGTTCAACATCCTCACCAAAGACAACCTCTCCGAATCCGATTGGGAGGACGTCGAGGACACGCTGCTGCTGGCCGACGTCGGTGCCGAAGCAAGCGAGCAGCTAGTCGGCGAATTGCGCCGCGATGCGCGCATCACCGGCAAGGCAAGCCCCGACGAGGTGCGCGCCACGCTGCGCGACAACCTGCTCGACCTGGTCGGCCGCGACACCGACCGCCGTCTGAACGTCGACAAGCCGGACGCGCACAAGCCCGGCGTCATCATCATGGTCGGCGTCAACGGCACCGGCAAGACCACCACGGCCGGCAAACTGGCCCGTCTGTTCGTCTCCGAAGACAAGAAGGTCGTCATGGGCGCGGCCGATACGTTCCGTGCCGCCGCAGCCGACCAGCTTGAAACCTGGGGCGCCCGCGTCAACGTGCCCGTCGTGCGCAGCGACAAGGACGGCGCCGACCCGGCATCGGTCGCGTTCGAGGCGGCGGCCCGCGCCAAGGAGGACGACGCCGACGTGCTCATCATCGACACCGCCGGCCGCCTGCAGAACAAGTCGAACCTGATGGACGAGCTCGGCAAGATTCGCCGTGTCACCGAAAAGAACCTGCCCGTCGACGAAGTGCTGCTCGTGCTCGACGCCACCACCGGCCAGAACGGCATGGCGCAGGCGAAGGTGTTCGCCGAGGCGATCGGCCTCACCGGCGTCGTGCTCTCCAAGCTCGACGGCTCCGCCAAGGGCGGCATTGTCATCTCCGTGCAGAAGGAGCTCGGCGTGCCGGTCAAGCTCGTCGGCCTCGGCGAAGGACCGGACGATCTCGCGCCCTTCGACCCGGAAGGATTCGTCGACGGCATTCTCGCGTGAGGTTGTTCGCAAACCGTCGGACATGAACCCTGCAAGCCGGCAGTCCACAACGTGGACAGCCGGCTTTTGCATTCCGGAACCGTTGCCTGCGCCGGAATCCGGCCGAAAGCCAAGACCCGCGTCATCGCGCTTTACATGAGCGTAACGTGCCGTAACGTGTTGAAAACTCAGCGAGCGTTGCATATCGTTGTGTTGATTCCCCCTATCAGGGGATGTCAGATGAAGTGGTAACGACCCGCTTCCCGCGCGGTCAAGATGCGCGGCGGCGGGAACGAACAAGAGAGGAAGGTAACGATGGACTCCGGTAATACCGCATGGATGCTCACATCCGCAGCCTTGGTTTTCCTCATGACGCCTGGCGTGGCGTTCTTCTATGGCGGTATGGTGCGCGCCAAAGCCGTGCTGAACATGCTGATGCTGTCGGCGGCGGCCCTGTCGGTCACCGCGGTCGTATGGACGCTGTGGGGCTGGTCGATCGCATACGCCGGCAGCAGCATCGGCGGCATTTTCGGTGACCCTGCGACCGGGTTCCTGCTGAAGGACACGATGGTGTTCGACGCCGGCACCCGTCAGTACACGGCCGCCGGCCTTGCCGCGAACGGCAACAAGTACCCGAGCAGCGTGGACGTGTCGTTCCAGGTCACGTTCGCGATGATCACCGTGGCGCTGATCTGCGGTGCGATCGCCGAGCGCGTGAAGTACAGCACGTGGATGCTGTTCGTGGCGCTGTGGGTCACGTTCGACTACGCGCCGATGGCGCACATGGTGTGGAATAACGGCCTTCTGAGCGCAAAGGGCCCGATCTCCACCGCGATCGGCGCCGCGGCGCATGATTTCGCAGGAGGCACGGTCGTTCACATCAACGCCGCAATGGCGGCCCTTATCATCGTGCTGATCATCGGCAAGCGCAAGGGTTTCGGCACGCAGCCGATTCGCCCGCACAACGTGCCGTTCGTCATGCTGGGCGCGTTCCTGCTGTGGTTCGGCTGGTTCGGCTTCAACGCCGGCTCGGCGTTCGCGGCCAATGGCACCGCTGGCTATGCGTGGATGAGCACGACCGCGGCGACCGCGGCTGCCATGCTCGCCTGGGGCTTCACTGAGAAGATCCGCACCGGTCATTACACGGCTATCGGCGCGGCCTCGGGTATCGTCGCCGGTCTGGTTGCCATCACCCCCGCGGCCGATGTGGTGTCACCGTTGTGGGCCATGGTCATCGGCGCGATCGCCGGCGTTCTGTGCTGCTTCGCATGCGGCCTGAAGTTCAAGCTCGGCTATGACGATTCGCTCGACGTGGTGGGCGTGCATGGTGTCGGCGGTTTGACCGGTACCGTGCTCATCGGTTTCTTCGGCGAGGGCACTGGTCTGCTCGCCGGCAGCGACTGGCGCCAGCTGGCCGTGCAGGTCATCATCGCCCTGTGCGCGATGCTGTACTCCGGCGTGGTGACCGCGATTATCGCGTTCGCGCTGGAGAAGACCATCGGCTGGCGTGTGACCGAAGCCCAGGAGGTCGGCGGCATCGATCTGGCCGATCAGGGCGAACGTGCCTATGATTTTGCTGGTACTGCCAGCTCGGTTCTCAAGGAGGTGAGGTGAGATGAAGCTCATCACTGCCATCATTCAGCCCCATAAGCTCGATGACGTCAAGGAGGCGCTCGCCGCTGCGGGCGTGCACGGCCTGACGGTCTCGGAAGCCAACGGTTACGGCCGCCAGCGTGGCCACACCGAGGTGTACCGCGGGGCGGAATACACGGTCGATCTGATTCCGAAGATTCGCGTCGAGGTGCTGTCCGATGACGCGGACGCGGAGACCCTGGTCGGCGTGATCGTCAAGTCTGCCGGTTCCGGCACGATCGGCGACGGCAAGGTGTGGGTCGCCCCGCTCGATTCCGTGACCCGCGTGCGTACCGGCGAGACCGGCTCCGCCGCGATCTGAAAGCGGCCCGTGGTTCGGCGCTTTCCGCCGGACGCGGGTTATCGGTAAGACAAGTCCCCGCACGCCGTCACCTGACCATGCGGGGACTCTTTTATATATCGACATCCTTGCCTCCGGTGACGGAGGGCAAGGATTGAAATTGCTCCCGCTGGCGGGAGCTGGCTCGCGTAGCGAGACTGAGGGTGGTCTTGTGCACCCGGGTGGGTTTGACCACCTCCAGTCGGCTCCACCGACAGCCCCCCCCCGCCTGCGGGGCGGAATTTGGTGAAGGTGGTGTGTCTTGAGTTCGGCGGTCGATCATCTCAAGCAACGGTTCATGGACATGAGCCAGCCGGATGCTGACGGCGTGTACCGGGGTGGCTCCGCGAAGCGCCGGGCGCGAACGGAGCTCGCCATGGATTGCCTGCGCCGCCTGTGGAGTGACGCGGTGGCCGCGGTGCCGTTCGACGTGCCGTCCACCGGCATCGGATTCGGCGCGGTCGGGTCGCTCGCACGGGGGCAGATTGGCCCGAGCTCCGACCTGGATCTGGTCATCATCTATGAGCCACATACGATCAACGACCAACAGCTCAATGAGCTGGCCAACAAACTGTGGTATCCCCTGTGGGACAGCGGCCTTGACCTCGATCAGTCGGTGCGCACGCGGCAGCAGTGCGAGGCCGTGACCGATTCCGATCTGCCGGCCGCTATGGGCTGGCTGGATGTCAAGCCGATCGCCGGCGATACGGCGCTGATTTCGGCGACGGCCACGTCGATTCTGGAACGCTGGCGTCGAGCGGTCCGCAAGCGGCTGCCGGAACTGCTGAATTCGGCGCGCAAGCGACTGGACGAGTTCGGACGACTCGCCTACCTGAACCAGCCCGACATCAAGGAGGCGCGAGGCGGTCTGCGCGATTCGGTGCTGGTCTCCGCGTTGACTGTGTCATGGCTTGCCGACCGACCGCACGGCCGGTATGACGACGAGGTCGAGGCGTTGCTGGACGTGCGCGATTGCATTCATCTGGCTGCCGGCAAGGACGCGAATCGGCTGCTCGCCCCATATCAGGCGCAGGTGGCAGC